>Ga0210059_1000219_pt1 | contig 62270 bp, 32 predicted proteins | sample Ectturendosymbi2_FD_188042 | JGI IMG/M metagenome (GOLD analysis project Ga0210059, IMG submission 188042) | Ecteinascidia turbinata endosymbiont from Florida, USA - Sample 2 (SPAdes) (version 2) | ecosystem: Host-associated > Tunicates > Ascidians > Unclassified | place: Key West, Florida... | reverse complement strand
CCCATCGTGGAAAGTACATACTTGAATAGAGATATGTGCAAGTTTGAATCATCGCAAAAAGACGAAAGCAGATGGCAGTCGACTGATTCCTCGAAAGCATACAGAAACATTAGTGCTTTTAAGTGTCGATTCGACATCGTGTTTCAGCAAGTTCCTAACCTCTTACGCATTGTGTGTGAATTATGAAGGGCACAGCTGCGAAAGGTCAGGCATCGAACGTCTCGTCACGTCTCAGGTTATAGGGTACATAAACGGAAATGCCTTCCCTGTGACGCTTCTTGCACAGAGCCAATCCACCAGTTCACGCCATTTCACCTGGAATGTTTGAGATCCAACTTCAGTGTTCAGTGCTGGAGTCGGCCAGCCTGCTCGGAGAATTTCCCGTTTTTCGCTATATGTATAGTCCTAATCATAAACGCCTTTATATATTCAACGCTATGTCTTTCTCCATCTATATGTTAAGAGTATAAATAAAAATCAAATGAACATGCAGAAAAGTACTGACGTTTAGACACAGGCCACGATCACACGGACTGAGTAAATCGAAAAAAAAAACGTTGAAGACTTGCGGTGCTGACTTTTCGGTTTTGTCTCATTCTCACTGGCATGTTCATTACTCTGTGACATTGGTTATGCAACAATCGATCAGGAGCTCACAGGAGAATTCATTCATTATTGCGTAAACCTTAACGAAATACTTTGGCTGAGCCCGAGTGCTGGAGTCGCCTTTGCGCTGCAACGCAACCACTTATAACGTAATTGCGAGGGGCTTCTTGAAATTACAGTGTAGGGGTGGCCAGACTGCGGCTCTTCGAACTTTTGCATGTGGCTCTTTAGCTTTCCGAAAAATTGTATATTTGTGTTTTATTTTTTATTTATATTGCAAAGTGTTGAAATGTTGTAAAATGGTACTGCGGTAGCTAGCGTGCCGTACTGTGTTACTTTTGCAAATCGTTCCAAAAATAATTATGATGTCGCAGATGGGTAGATTGCAAATAAATTCGTGTTTTTAGATTTTTATGTTGCGGCTCTTTGCAACTTGCGTTTTACGATATGCGGGTCATACATAGAGCAGGTTTGGCCACCTCTGTAGTACGTTATTCAGAACGCATTGCAGCATTACAAACGAAAGACAAAAGACCTTACAGCTTATAAGGTAAGAGCCTTTACTGGTGGTAGCCGCCGTTGATTAATTAATTTCAAGTCGAAAAGTTATTTTGCAGTGATTGCCCATACTACAGAACAGCATTGTGGTTTTGGTTCCGCGCTACCCCCCGAAGAATCGCATATTATCCCCGAGGGGTGATTTACCCCCACTTTGGGAACCACTGCTATGCACGAAAGTATCTCAGAGAGTTAGGTAACCTATGGAGTGTGGCTTACAACCAAGGGCGGCTTACAATCGAGTAAATACTGTACTGTCTTCCTCGCAGACACCGAAGCTGAGTAAAAGGGTTGGTGGCAGTACCGATGGCACATGCTGAATATGGTGGAAAAAACTCTCGTTCCCATTACAACAAAATTTTGACGCATTTTCAACAACACGGTGAAACTCGTCTTGTAATTTAAACACTTGTCCTGACCTCCATCATGTTAGCAACGTATATCGGTTGCAGCCTTTTTTGAAGACTTAAAGCGAAATAAAACAGATTTGTCAAATGGCATTTTTTGCAGGTTACCCTGCAATTGAAATCATCAGGTCTACTTTACTTGGTAGAAGGTCTTGTTTTTACCACACGCTTGCGCCTTGCATGGACAAATCTTTTGCTAACTTCCTTGTTATGTCAAAAACATTTAGATCGTCTATTCTACGTGTATGGTTATTTGTTTTCATGCGATCTGTGCGCTGATTGTAACAAACGGATCTGCCTTTACTACAGTCTGAGTTAAACAAACAATTACAAAAAGTATGTATCGTTCACATAAATCACGGGAAAGGTGAAAAATGCGACGACGTCATCTGAGCAGGAAGGAATGCCGGGACACTCTTCAACAAGTCTGTCGTCCCAACTCCCAAAGTGAAGAATCCAACAAGTGTGGTCAAATACTTGCGAGTTTCATGAAAACGAATGTGACTCCTGGCTCAAACTAATAATGTAAAGAAATGAAGCAGCCGTAATGGAAGTCGTCGTCATCAGTATGACGCAGACTAACATAAAAAGTGAACAAACGCGTCAAACTGTAGCACGGTGGTGTCCATACCCTACTGCTAACCGCGTAAGACGTGAATAGAAAAGCTACAGTAGCAACACTGTATGATCTGCTCGTAACACTGAATGATTGTTGTGGGTGATTACATAGTCGATGATGCATTTCACTTCGCCGTTGCCAACCCCAGTATAACGAATTCACTCTACGAGTCGCTTAGCAACAACGGGCTCAAGTCAAACTGGTGTCATATGGATTGTGCAAAAGCAGCAGCCGGAATGGAATAACACATTAAACCAAATATGCAGATCGTTTCTCATCACATCATTTGGGAAGTGAAACTGAAGGCACATGCTAAATGTCTGGCGCAATATCCGCGTAAAAGTTTGAAGCAGTCGCTACGTTCCGCCAGAAAGATAATAGCTTACTAAAAATTATAATTTGAAACACACAAACGCAGTTTTTCCCCCATGCATCTGCAATCACAGCGGCTTCAGCAACAACATAAAAATATGCAACTACAGCCCTAGGAGCAGCACGGTAGGTATAGAACAAAACTTTGAAACCTTCAGCGAAAATAACCCAAACCATGTGATGGTCAAATGCAAGTCGCATCTCAATGGAACACATCTCAAGGTGCATCATTCGTCACGCACTGGAACGTTTATACCCTCATTCAGAAGAATTTTAAAAAGTTCCTCAAGAAGACGAAGTCATTACTCATCGCAAGCGGTATAGATAAAAGCTAAATGGTTAGGATCAATTTGAGACTGTAAAAGACAAACATGGATGTCTGCGTGTAAACTGAAAACCAGTAGGTTATTCGTCGTGAAAATGACCTGGATCAGCAATTCTGCATAGGCGTCTTGCTGAGTATGATGTGATGATGTGATCCAAACCCAACAGCAAAAAACAAGCTAAACTATGGCGATTACGTAATATTAGAATTGAAAAAAACGACATCGACGCAAATCTAAGCTGTAGCTTGTTAATGATGGCAAAGTGTAATAAATCGATTTATTTTTGTTTTGTACGACTTTCCGCGTATGCTATTGGAAATCATTTTTCCTTTAAAGCACGAACGCAGAAGGAAAGTAGGTGCAAATCCCTTGCTCACTTCGAAAATCAAGTGTTTTAATCTAAACTAATATAAGTTTTCAAATTTCTTTTGAATTAATCCTTAACACGTAACTTTTTGTCAACAAGCAACCCCAAGACTACAAATTAAAACTTAGTTGTTTTGGAAACAATAGAGAGTGTGACGCGACATACGACACAAACCTCTAAAGTACATCTAGCATATTTACTGGACGTGAAAAACAATTCAAAATCTGAAGGTTCAACCTTGGTTTAAAAGACCAACCTAATCAATAGGGAATTAACTTTACATTCAAATGGACCTTGAAATTCGCTCGCGTATGCGTTAACACGTCTCGCAAGCGAAAGTGAGGTTCGGGAATTATTGACTATTTGTGACTGCAGCGTAAAATGACAAAGGATGACAATATCATGACGAAATATAACTACAAATAAATCACCGCCTGCTTTTGAACTAATCGCATTCTAAAAATTTCTTTTGCTTGTCACTTTGGCTGCTTCACGAACGTTTCTTACGAGTAATGACATGAGCCTTGGCGCGTGTTAAGCAAGGGCTTCATTTTGTTATGGCTGTACACGTGCGATCAGCAGTCTTGTTTGAGTGCTTCTCCAGCTGAAGCAATTAGAAGCTTGTAACGAAAGAGTTGCTTGTTTTATTAGACTTCCTCGCCTTTCCGGAAACTAGTCACCCGAAACAATGGAACACTTTACGGTTGCTTATGTGAACGCATTCAAGCTTCAGTGGCGGTTGTGCTTTGTGATAATAGTAACCCGATCGGTTCCTTTTTCTGTCACGATGAAAAGCAAACATTTCATAGCTTGCGACATACGAAAGGCATCAAAAGAAAGAAGGGCAAAAATGTTCAGGCGTGAGTTATCATATTACCACCAATAACTAATTTTGGGAGGCCTGGTATGTCTTACAAATATTATCAGGCAGTTCGTTTCCATTTCAACTTTGTAAGACGACCGACGTCAATCAGCCTTCCTTCTGGAACACAATCTCTCAGATCTCAACACAAATGTAAACACACACAGCTATTATAGCAATTGCGGTGTACAAAAGACCTGTCATTCCCATGTTTTCTTTTTGTTTGCACAGATGTACAGGTCATTGATGGCATAGGATACATTTTTAGGCGATGCGGCGTTGGTCATGGAAATATTCACGGCGAGCCGAGGTTTCGATTTACTGCGAAACGTTTCTGAAATCTTAAGTTTCAGGCTCGAGGTGAAACGGCATTGAAACCACTTCATCAAGAAATACTGTACAATGACCAGGTTGACATTTGAACATTAGACCTGTACGATCGAAAGTGCAGACATATGACCAGACCAACGCAGACATATGAACAGACAGAACACAGGGAAGATCATATTTATTAAATGGTGTAGACCAGTGCTCTTCAACCGGGGTTCTGCAAAACATGTAGTGGGGTTCCGTGAGTTTTAAGGGTTCCATGAGGGTTCCTCATTTAAAGTAAATGATCTTGCATGCTTGTGTTGATGCGTCATTATGTAATTTTTAGATCACCGTGCCGCATTCTGACTCAACTTAGGCCAGTTAGTTGTACAGGAGGTTGAGTGCAAATAGCGGAACAAGAAATATTAAGAGTTGTTGCGTAACATGTTGTTCATTGTTGTGAAATTTGTTGCATCACAGTTATACGATGTTGCCGATGTGCAGTTCACAGTACAGTACATCGGAGCAGGTCCGCAATCAGCTTGCGACACTGGGCGAGGCGGAGAGCTTTCTGAGAGGGGTCCAAATTTTTGAAATGTGCCCAATAGTTTTAAAACTGTTTCCAACACATTTTTCCAGGTGGGGAAAAAATTTGGGGGGCTTCTCCCCTCAAATTTTTTACGGGCCTGCATCGGAGTAGCAGAGAGTAGACAGTGGACTAGAGCTGCTGGTTACCCTTTGTGCTAGCAAAGTAAAAACAGTGCGAAACCCAACTTTTCACTATTTATTCAAGCGAAGCAAAGTAGCATATTTTCTTATGTGAAGCTAAAAAATAACAACAGTGAAGGTGTGGACAGTAATGAGCAATGTAGTTCAAATGTAAAAGAGGCACCTAATCCGAAGCGGACCAAGTAGCGAAAAATGTGATTTTCTTACAAGTAATTCGTGTATTTTAAATTTTTGTTAATGGGGGTTCCATGAAAAACGCCAAAGTATATCAGGGGTTCCATGATGACAAAAAGGTTGAAGAGCACTGGTGTAGACACTGTAGGCAGTTCGTTATAGAATACTCTTGTAACTAAATTGCACTGCTTCCTTCCAGCTGCTGCAATTGGTTAGCAGCCGCTCATGCATGACCTTAATTCATTTTGAGAAAACACCCTCCCCACATAACAGCATTTTCACGAAGAAAAACTTAACAGCATCAGACAGCTTTGGTATATTTCTCTGACCTGTATCTCTATCTCATTTAGGTTCGGTTAGTAAGTTGAAAATACGAAAGACAGTTTTGCTCAGGCAGCCTTATCAGTCCCATCCTCCTTGAGGGCTGAGGCAAGAAACCAAAACTCACAGCACGTTTTACAACTTTATGGTAAATTATATTTACTGAAATTTGAAGATACACATCGTTTCTAACCAGGTCGCTTGACAATTGATTTTGCAGGTGGTTTGTTTCAAAAATTTGAAATACGATGTGCCATAGAACCAACTACCCCAAACACGAAGCAAAAATTAGCAAATGGATGAAGAAAAATCTGTCCCCGGTAAGTTGAATGCCTGTTTCAGACCACTCTGTAAGCACACAAAATAATTTACAGCTATGGCATGGTGCATACGTACAGGCGCAAAACCTCAGTCAAGCGGTATTTTCACTTAGTCCAAGAAAGCAAGCGCTGTCAAATGACTAGAAGTTTACAACTGTCTGTTGATTTGAACAAAATTCGCGCCTTACTAAATCAGTGCCATGAAACGGTTGAAGACGAATTTGTGTATAGAGAGCGGAGGCGGAAATCAGACAGCTGGCAGTGATTTACTATCCAACCATCAAAAAGGCATTTTCCACCACGCAGCTTTCCTTTAAAGACTAGCTTCTCCAACCCTTTTGTTCTGAGTGTGCGTATCGCCGGCTTACTTTTTTGATTGCTATTACTCATCAGACCTATTTCTGTGGCATGTAGCTTAATCGTGCTTTTAGTAAGCGTGCTACCTAACTTTTGAATAACATTCGTCACTTTCGCATGACAACATTCGTGGTGATACGCAATTTTGCTCCCAAAACCTCGTACTCAAATTTCACCGATTTTTGACGCTTTGATTCTCAGTGACGTTTCACGTCACGTTTCACCGGATTTTTAGTATTTGAGCAACCTTCTGGCTCTTAAAGCAGGTCCAAATGGACTATAAAAACAAACTGCACATCAACATATGCCAAAGAGGCTGAAACAGGCCGATGGCTGTCACTTTTGAATTACCTGGATGAGTACTGGCAAAAAAACATTGTTTCTATGGAACCAACCATAGAATTATTGCAAATAGATAAGTAAAAATCTGCAAATGTCCAAAAGTAACATCTCCACGTATAGAAAATGATTAACAATATCTATAAATGTTTGAACCAATAAAATGCAGGTTATGAAAATAAAAATATGGGCCATGCCATACCTTTAAATTATTTTGAATCTGGTATGCAAGAGCCTGATATGTTACATACAGTATGTTACAATACCACAAAATATCTATGACAAGATGTAGTCATAGAGAACTAAAAGAAACCTATTAGGTCTTACAGGTTTAGATAGGATAAATACGCCATATCGCTACGCCAAATATGCGTAATAACATCAATAAATGCCAAACAAGCTACTGTAAATATAATCGAAAAGTTTAAGCACAAAGGAGACAGTTTAAAAATACCAAACTTCGCGTTTGTTCTGCCAACACCACTAAAAACGACCATAAACAGGGCAAACTATGACGTACATGCCAAACAGCATTTTTCCATGCAAAACCACTTTGAAAAAGGTCACATTTCTGCAATTTGGCATTAAAAATGCCAAAAGAAGCTGAAACAGGCGTGGTGAAAATGTCTTTTTGATGGTTAGATCGTAAATCATTGCCAGCTATCTGATTTCCGCTTCCGCTCTCTATACACAACTCTCTGAGGAACTTCTGCTTTAAACTTGTGGGGTATCAAATCGAGATTTTGTATCACGCTCTGAAAGAAGTATCCCAAGACTCAAATCTGGACGTTCCGACAGGAAACGTAACACGATGTGATCAGCGCATTCGACAGCTAACTGCATGCTCTTCGACGTATGTCGTTTCACTTGAGACTCGGTATAGCAAGCAAACCGTTTAAGAAAAAAAGTACATTTGACATTAACTGATGGTCATAAAACGTACTACGTAACAGGCCCGCAACCACGGGGTGGACAGCCGGAAATTCCCCCCCGGAAACTTTCAAAACATGCTTAGTTGTTAGGTACAACAGCAAGTTACAACCATTTTGACCCCTTCCCGAAAATATCAGCTGGTTGCGGCCCTTCCACGCAATATTGGAGAATCACGGAAGAAAGGTTACTTGGAATCAGTAACAGACGCTGCTGCGCTTGCATCCAAATGAAAAATAGAACCCATTTTTGAGTCAAAGGGACGCAAGAGAGCTGTTCAGATACAATGCAGTTGGTAAGTCAGTACTGATCCAACCGAAACGTTCAAAGTGAATTTTTTGTGCAGTGCAATGGGTAGGGCTAATCCTTCCTTATGAAAAGCATTTCTGAAACTGCGTGGTCATAAATCGCTGGTTGGGTTTCCTTGCAACGTGCATGGCATTTTCTTGAGACCATTAAGAGAAGTCAGAGAGTATAAGCGAGAATGTGGACGGCGGTGTGAAGCAAGGCAAACGACTCTGGCGCGAAGGATATTTGCAGTTAAGTGAAGACACTTCGCGCCTGGGTTGCCAGGTTGGCATTTTTAATGCCAACTGCCAGAAATTTCGCCTTTTCAAATGTGCTTTGGCTTGCGAAAATCCTGTTTGGTATGTACGTCATACTTTGGCATGTGGCACTATTTGGCATTTTTTAACCCTGCTCACTTGTCTCTTGTCTCCTTTTGAGCTTTTATTTTGGGATTGTTTTCAGCCTTTTTGGCATTTATTGATGTTATTTGGCATGTTTTTCCTAACGATATGCTGTATTTGGTCCATATGAATTTGGAAACCCAGTAGTTGTCCTGTGAAATCTCTGTGATTGCATTTCGTCATAGATATTTCGTGGAATTGTGAGATATCTAACAACATATCAGACGCCTGTGCACTATACCAGATTCAAAAGTAATTACAAATGATGGCATTGTGCATATTTGTATTTTTATAACCTGTATTTTCTTGGTTGAAACACTTGTATTTTATTTGGCATTTTCTGTACAAGGAAATGGTATTTTGGAGATTAACAATAGGGCTTCATTCTACAGCAACATTGTACAGCGCCTTTGCCATTACTTATCCAGGTGATTTGAGAGCCATTGGCCTCTTTCAGCTTGTTTAGCACAGTTTGATGTTGGCGTTTTTTAAGGTGCAACTTGGAATTTTCGGTCCATTTGGTCCTGGCAAACCAGTTTGGTAACACGTTGCTGTTCGCAATGTATCTTACAAATGTTCGTGAATTCATAACGTTAAACAATCTGTTAAGCTGATTTTTCAGTCTTGCAGTCGCATTGGGAATTACTCTGGTGACTCCAGCGTCTGTTACCAGCAGCGAGAGGTGCATTTTCTTCGCTAAAACTATGAACACGTACTTGAGGATAAGCATATTGGAGGAAAAACGTTAACTGACTGATCCATTTATCGACACACACGCTTTATTGACACACATGCAAATTGCATCTGGCCTTGACTTTGAGGAACTCGCTTTTTAATTTGCAAAAAAAACGACCAGAAACATCAAGTTTTAGGGAAAATGTAAGGTATACCTTCAGCCGATTGAAGCGAGCTGACACAATCAGTGGCGATTCTAGAATGAAAAACGTAGGGGGGCCACTGCGGGTCCAAGGAAAAAGTAGGGGGGCAACATAAATGTCTATCTTGCATAGTGATTTTTCATTGTTTTGAAGATTAAGTTGCTATGATTAACCATATCAAACCCAACATAGGCTTGTGAATATCGTTAAATATTAACTAGCGGTATTATTCACAATAGACACCTAAACGCCACTGTATATGTAATCACACACGTGTACTGCTGTGTCGAATATTCTGTGCCATCCATGCAACTTCCACAGCACTGCAAATGTAAATCCAAACACCATTTTCCGTACACAATTGTGCCGGTCTCACATGAACAAAAGCAGCTTCAGAAAGTTAAAACAATTCACATGAAAGCCAAATGGTTCCAACCATGAATTCCACCTTGCCACAGAGGCAAGTAGGCTGTTGATAGCCAACTAGTTTCATCAATATATTCTTACTACTAAGCACATAATAAAAATAAACCATCTTTCAACGGTTTGGTCACTACTGAATAATCCGTTTTTGTGGTAGCTCATAGACATTTTGTGATTGTGGTGTGACCATTACAACGTTATGCAACTGCTATTACGAGTGTGCAGCGTGGATAGGTTGAGGACTATTCAATGCAGTGTGCAGTTAAGAGCAGCGAGGTTTCGGCGCAACTTGCAACTAAGTAGCATAGCAGCGCCGCAGATAGGTGTGCATCGACGTGCACATGAAAACAAGATATAACAGTAGGCGTAAAACTTATTTTGCAGAATATTCCCAGCAAAGTCATTCATTTTAATATTCACACTGAATTTTCCTCTGACTGATCCTCAAAAGCTGACTTTTCAACCTTGCCTTGATTTATGACTGTCTTGTCATACGCGAAACACGCACCACCTCTAAACCAAAAAAGATTCAGACAAATAGACAATAAGCAATATAATTCTGACACAGATCCCTGCACAGGCTACGTTCAAATTTTATATCATCAACTCCTCAACGTCGACTGTCAAATTCATCAACGAAATCATCTAAATCTGTTTTTCAGCTAGTACCTGTCAATTTAAAGTATATCAGTGTTACCCAATCTTTCACTGGTAATTGAATTGCTGCGAAATGTTTTCACTAATTCATTTTTGAAACATTTATCTCGCATGAAGCGCTGGTGACGAGAAGAGTTACAGCTACCAGTAACAGTCAAACGCAGCTTTAGTAGCCATAAATGACAAAAATTGTTCGAGCGATATACACAGCTTCGACTCTTTCCGAAGCAAATTCTTTGCCGAAGTTGTTTCACGTTTTAAATCATTTTCACTAAATGAATATGATTTGTGAATTCTTTCAAGTGTGTTTCTGATGGAAATGTTTGACCTCCGGGGTAAAGAGCTGAAATACGCGAAAGAATCACTTCTACATCATTACAGAAAATCCTTACAAAATTCTGTGAGGTTGCAGGACATGTGGGTAGAGTTAAAACTGTAGTCACGAATAATTTACGTAAGATGTTTCGAAGTCGTATACACAAGGCAGCCGAATGCAAAACCACAGCCAGGATAAATTGAAATAAATTAACTGACACCAATTCCTAATGCTTTCACAAACCTTTTGCTACTGGGACAAGCAACATTCTGCTGACAGCAATATAATTCAGCTCCATCTCACACCGACATGCACGAAAGATCAATCTTCCCACTTCTGTGACAGTTTCTTAGTTTCGAAATGAGTGTTTAAACACTACGACCACTGTCGGACTAACTTTCACGCAGGATCCGAGCAACTACTGGTATGTGTCGTCATAAACAACTCCAGTCACCCGACCGTCAAAAACAACAGCACAGCTTATCACGCATTTGGAAAACATTGCATGCAGGCTAGAGGGTTTCTAAATCGTTTAAAATATTGCTGGCCGAAAGTTATCTACTGCATGTATCTAGGGTTGTCAGATGACCGGTGTTTCACCGGCCTTGCCGGTATTTTACTGCTAATTTAGCAGAGGCCGGTATTTTGAAAATCAGTGTCTGAAGCCGGTATTGTGAAAAAAATAATTTGCCATAACTTCAAAAAGAACTAACGCAGAATTTCTCTAATGATAATGACTCTTGTAGTGAATCTTGTCAGGACAATTTCTTCAGCGAAGTTTGTTTGCTGCTGTTGTCGCAATCCTTGGTGCGATTGTCACGTCACATACAAACCGAAATGTAACGAATCAGCCAAAAATAAATACAACACACACAATACTGATTGTCTCTGTTTTCCTTGTGCCTCTTACAAATTACGACGCAGCTGGCGCTGTTGACAAAATGGCCGGTATGTTTACACAACGCATTTGACAACCCTACATATGTCAACCAAACGGACTTAAACGGGAAATTAAGAAAAAAACTGGGGGGCCAAGCAAAAATCTGGGGGGGCCATGGCCCACCTAGCCCCCCCCCCTTAGAATCGCCACTGGACACAGTGACGTGCATCTACGCACTCTTGAAAGAAAAAATTGAAATTCATTTATGATGTTGTATTGGTTGATGAGATAATATTGTGATTATGGCATGACCATGTTAATCTCTCATTGCATTCATGAGTAGAAGTCACTACTGTTGTAACTTCTCTTTGTTTGCATGTCCAGCTGAATATCTGCTGTTGCAATCACCAAATTAATTAACGTGATAATACTTTGCCTTTCGCGATTTATCAGATAAAATAGCACTACCAGAGCGCAGGATAGCACAACTTTTACTTGTGCGAGAAATTTCCTAGCAGTGCCTCGGTCGATTTTGCGATCGCATATTTTGCATGTCGCCTTGGTGCGGCCCTGCGCACATGATATATGAGCTAACTAGAACGTAGGGTTCAAAATTCCGCGGGCACACACATCGCTTGTGGTTGTAGAAAAACAATTTTGCATATTTCACCAAATGGTCAGGCAATAAATTGCTGCAAAATGGAATTTAGAAACTGTTGTAACACCCAGCTCACCGCTCAGGGTGGAGCAACAAAGATTTGAGGCAAAAGTTTATTCATTTTTACCCCTGCTTTTCCTGTCGGTTAGGTCACGGGGGAATAAGCAGGGTTGCCCATGGGACATATTTATCTGTCCTATTCCCATCCCATAACAATTTATGCCTGTCCCATCCCATGGGATTCCCATTACATTATTATAGTATTAATATGGAATACAATTCAATTACAATTATTAAATTTATGTAAGTTTAGGTTTAGTATCTACTAAATAGGAGTACATGTACAAAGAGACATGCAAAACAACAAAATTTATTGACTTTAAAATTCAGAAGTATAGTCTAAGCATGACAATTGAGTAACATTTTGACACTCTCATTCTATTTCTGAGTCTCATGGGAAATACAAATGTGCGCTGTCCCATCCCAAGGGATTCCCATAGGAATGACATTCCCATGGATAAGCCTGGGAATAAGCCCTAGGATGACTTGAAATACCTCTGTGTTTCCAGAATCCCTCATAGCTCCGCTACAGCTCCGCGCAAGGTCGGGACTGAGCAAGGTGGAACATATGCAACCGCACCACCTGGTCTTTGGTCAACCTGTGGGATGCTTTCCGGTGGGTGCAGCCAGGATAGATTGCCTAACCAATCTTTCCTTGGAAATTTTGGACTTATATCCCAACTATCGTAGCAAAGACCTCTCTAACTCAGTGGAGAAATGACTCGACATTCAAGGCTTTACGAATTCTTTGGTCACGTGCGCGACGACCGATCCGCGGTGTTATTGATTAATTTTCCGCATTTCATGATGGTAACTGTTCAAACTATGGCGTGTAACAAGCCGTTCGTGCCATAAACAAGTTTTGCGATATCAGGAGGTACGACAGCAGTCCCGTCGCCACGGGGGGCTTTGATGGGCTAAAACTCCCCAAACAAAGCTCCAAGCCTCCCCCCCGAATTGAAATATGAAACTAATCAAGCCCCCCGCACAAACGCAAAACCGCTCTATTGACGACTTCCTGGCGACGATTCTGTACCACAGCAAGGCGTTACTGCGGGTATACTTGCGTAACGTGTAGGAGAGGCCTTCAGTCTACAGTAAGCGACGGCATGCAGCATTTACAACACCTGAAAAGCAGAGGCTATGCTCTGTGTCATCACATTTCATATTGGGACAAGGTGAATTCATTCCCTTCTGCCACATGACCCGCGCGAAAAATACTCCGTTTTAAACTAATGGACTGACAGCCTATTCCTATCAAACGTCTTGGAAGTTCTTGCCCGATATCGTACAAAAACAGACAAAATAAGGATGCAATTTTGTAGTGAAAGACTACGGAGTCAATTTACGGGCGTCACAGAAACGCTGACCATAATTTGTTTTCAACAAGAAACGATAAGATTAACTTCCTCATAAAACGTTTCAACTGTTTGTCAGGCGAAAGAACAGGTTATCAAATTGACAGCAGTTCTGTATACATCGGTTCAACCCTGTCGATCACGGAAGGTAAATTATGCAGAGTGATTGCTTTGTCATTATTGAAAAGGTGCTTTGATTAAATCACAATTAATTAATTGTATCTTGCAACGTGTAAAACTTGCAATAGAAGCGCAATTCAAAACATTTTATAGACAGACGTTGTCAACATCACTCAGATCAGCAGCCTGGGAAAGGAAAATCATCTCGCAGTTTTCTCACAGGTGTGTATCATCATTTTGTTTGTTCATTTAAAAATTATAAATTGAGACGTTGCTCCCACACAGGCTACCGATACAAGAGTGGCGCTTGTGCTACCAAAATAGACGGTCCAAGATATTACAGAAACATGTCTTTAATAACATTTCTACCTTACAGAGCATCATCAACACACTTCATATATTACAGCTGGGCTTGCCGAGAAAAGGAACGACTGAGAAGTTGTCGGCAATTATGACTGGAAGCCAATAGAGATCTTATAATTTTCTGATTAACGTTTCCATTAGTCTGCAAGTTCGACAAATAACTTGCAACCTTTTGGTCAAGTTGGATGGTTTTAAAATAAACAGCAGATATTTAACCAACGCCAAGGGATCAGAGTAATGGTGTTCATACTCATTCGTTGAACCTGACTGAAAACTAGGGGCAGCGGAACGAATTATATATTGGGAGAGTCAGGGTTCGGTCTAGGTCTGCGATGAACATGGGTGATTGTTCGTGTGACGTCATCAGTGATCACTCAAGCTTGAAATACTTTTCTGGGCAACTTCTAAGAAGAGTCAAATGTGAAAATGCATGTACGTGCGCGTATATTTTATCGTAGATATTATATTTTGTTAATAACAACAGCTCCAAAAGATGCTTGAATCTCTATGAAGAAAACCTACGATTGCGTAAACAGGATTGGTACCATTTTTCAAAGAACAGCTCATAATATTAACGATTGCAATTCCCCAAACTTACGTTCAGTGCTGATAAATTTTACCATTTTTGCTTCACAATGGAAATTGTGCAATTGTAAACATGGATTACACACAAGAAAAACTCTTATTAGCACAATGAAAGCTTTTTGACCCACAGTTGAAGGTTATTGCATTTCTGCAATATCCCACAAATATCCCACATAAACCTTCCCCAACGAGTTACGAGAACATTTTGCTTTCACATAATGACAGGAGAGACGCGAGTGCGGTCAACACAAAGCTGAGGTGAACGAAAACTGCCTCATCAACAAAGCAAGCACTGAACAAATTTTGTGGAGGATATGCTTTGTAACGAAAAACTAAAAAACTAGTAAAAAGGTCAGGTTCTCTGTATCTCAAAACCTCCCTTGGAAATCAGTGGGAATACCAGAAATCCTGATCCCCTGTTTCGACGCCCATCTGAAATCCGAGAATAACCTGGTGAAATTACTTTAAAGGCCTATGCTTTGTGTTTTAATATCGCAAGCAACAAACCTTAGACAAGTTCAATAGAGCTGATGCATCCACTTACCACAGCTTCAAACTTCGCCAATTAAGAAAGGCACATTTTGTTCATTTATGCAGCAGCAGTTCGTATATATTTTTATACGTTTACATAAAACACAACTGGACCCATCGCTTAGCCGCAATACTATCTAAATATCTAACAGAAATCATTGTGGACAAAAACTTTTCAATGAAGCAAAACGGCTAAACAAAAGTTAGTTGATGTCCATGCTATTGGCGGTTTATGTACGTCTTTTTACAAAATACGATAAGCATCAATGTCAAAAACAACTTAAAAGCTGGGTTATGGTAAACCTTCTTGTAGTCTAAGCTAGGAAAGCAAACTGCAGACAACAAGTGTTTTCAGCTTGTAAGACAAAAACAAGTGCGAAACGTTGGGTAAATACTATCGTTGTTGCGTTTCCCGTGAGTGTTTCGAAAAACATTAGTTAAAAGATACTTTTAGTCTCTTGCTATGTTTCATACTTCCATCACTGGTAGCCATGTTCTTTACAGAACGTTCATGCAGCACATATCGTTCGTTCCCATCGTGCTCACATCATATTGCAGTTGCTATTCGTGAAAAGATGCCCAACTTTTTCACAAATGCTCACATCACGCGCAGATGCTATGTGTGAAAAGATTGTCAATCGCAAACAAAACTTCATTTCAAAAATCAGAAGGACGTCAGGTGCAATTTAAACACAACCCTGACGCAACAGACACGTTGAAAAGTCCCTTGAAAGCGCCTCTCAATGTTTCATGTTTCTCAAAGTTCTCCAACAAACCAAGATTTCAACCAACTCCTAAACCATTCGAAAGGATACCATACATTGAAAAATGTGTCTTTTCAGGTTAACAATTGAACAATAAACATCCCAGTGAAGTTGTTTTAATCTTATTTTAAGGAAAAAGCGGATTTGAAGAAAAGAAACCCATTAACAACTATCGCCAACCATCAAAACATTTTGTGCGCCGTCGATTTCTCGAAAACATCAAAGCAACGTTGCACAACAAAAACATTTCTATTTCACACCTATGGGGTCTTCCTGGATCAGGAAAATCAGAATTCGTTCTCAGTTTGGCTCAAAAATTTCCCTTCAATGAACACAAATCAATATTTGTCAAACACCAAATCGAATGCAGTGACGAAAAGGAAAGCATCGTAGATAGTCTGAAGAAACTTCTGGATGTCATGCACGAGCACAGGTTGTTGAAGCGTGACGAAAGGTGGCAAATGGCGTGCTCGACCTTGGAACAAAGTCGTTTTTCTTATTTTCTTGATCTCCTGGTAAGCTCCGATGTCCCAATCCTAATCATCATTGAAGACCCTCAAGACGAACCCAAGGAGCTACTTGAGGATCTGATGAGAGCAGTGGATCAACTCCGCTGCGAAGAGCTCTTTCACGTGTACATCACTTCAAAGTCGAGGAACATTTGTGAAACTGCACAACTGGAAAGGTACGAGCAAAGCGAAGTACAGGGACTTAATGAGTCAGAAAGCTTTGAGCTGCTGGGTGTTAATCAATCAGACCCGAATGAAGTTGAAGCTGCACAAATAATAACTGAACGATTGAGCGGTTTGCCTCTTGGTTTGATAGCAGTAAAAGCAAGTTGCCAGAAATCAATGATAAACTTGTCAACCTATAAGGACTGGCTGGAAAACCTTCCACTAGAAACCCAACTACTGGAGATTAAGGAGTTCGGCGTCAAGCATATCTTTCCATGCATTATCAGATTGCTGCATTGGAAATACAGCAGTCTATGGAAGGTAATGCACATATTGGCGATGTTCCATCATGGAGCCATTCCACAGGACCTCATCGGTAAAATTCAACAGTTTCAAAGGAATTTCAGCAATGAACGCGTGGACGAAACTGTGATGCACAACCAACGAGATTCCGGAAACTTCATCACCGAAGTTAAAAACCTCGGCATATGCCACGTGGACACCGACAGGAACTTGGGCGTTAAGATCTTGTTCCATCAAGTTGTGTTTCGAGCTATTCGACATCATCTTGAAGATGAGGGTTTGATTGTGGATGCTATTCGAGAGGCTCTTTATGCCATCTCTGCTCTTGTCCACAAAGATGTCAGAAAAATGCCCAATAACATCTTCATGAAATGCATGCAGCCACACATTATTCGGGTATTGGCGTTTGTTGACACCCATCCTGAAGTTTGCAGTGATTTTGTCACAAATATGGCTGTGGCTCACCTGTATGAGGTTCTAGGTGTTATAAGCCAACCAATAACACCAGCTGAAGACATGTTCATGAAAAGCATTGAGAAGATTTGCGACGAAGTGCAACGTATTGCATCAGTAGAAAGTGGCATCCTGAGCTTCATCAAATATAGTTCAGATAAAGATCCAAGGAAATATGCGCAAAAATTGGCCGAAATATTAGAAAATGCTGGAGTACAAATACAGTCCAAAGCCAATGATGATTACGACAGATACGTTTCACTTGTCATGCAATTCAAAGAAAAAGAAAAAGATTTCTTGCTGAGTTTAAGTCCGAACAATGAGATAGTTGAATTTCTTGAAAAAACCAGCAACAAACCAAGAGTGGGTCTTTCACCACAAACACTCAAATGTTTCCGTGACTTTGGATCTGAAAAAATTTTTCTGAAAAAGGAATATCACTGCCGAGCGTTTTTCTTGGAACGCATGGTGTCTGTGCTCTATTCACTGGGTAGAATCGTGATTATGGCGCCAGTATCTATCAATATCGAGCAACGGAAAAAGTTTGTGTGGGTATTGGATGTTGCTCACGCTCTCTGTCAAGAATGTTTGCAGCGAACTGGTGTTCGACTTTTATTTCTACGTCGAGGTGCTGAAGCCAAAGTAGCTGTTCGACTACTGGGCATACGGACGCTTGGTCCTTCCAGAAAAGATGAACTGTTGCAAGCCCGACCAGCAATGGAGAAGCTCATCAATGATATCCGCACACCTAGTGAAAGTTATTTTTATTTCGAAAATGGCTTGCGGAGGGAAATGAACACGTCGTTCGAGGAAATGACGTACTTGCGTTACGTCGTGCGCGTGGATATGAAACTCATACCGCTAAGTTCACCTGAAGAACGTAACGAACGAAAACAGAAAGCAGACGAGTATTACCGCCAATTGTGCAAAGTAGTCAACGAAAACAGGGAGTGGAAACTTTCTTCTAAATGTTTGATTTACTGCGGGAAATACTTGGCTGCCATTGGTCAGTTGAAAGAAGCTGCTGAGCGTTTTCGCCAAGCACTGAGTGACGAAGCGATCCAAAACGACAAAGCACTTCTGTACCCGTGGGCTTGTTGCAATTACGCAAGAGCGGTTGTAGCAGCAGAAACGGAAGATATCGACCTACTTGATGACGCCATCGAAAAATGCAGAGATTGTTTTCTGTACAGAGAGAAGATACAGGATGAATTGTTGGTTAAGCTGCAGAAGAGGTTTGCAAAATTGCAAGATGTTCACGGGGAAGTTCTCGCAAAACGAACGATTGCTGCATCACACTGAATCTGCCAAATTTTTCAAGTTTTTCCGCCGCAATAATGTCGCGTAAACCTACTGTGTGTTATGGTCACCGGGGAAAAAGTCAACCACAAGAGATGCCCAACGAACGGACACATCACTTCACTCAACATAGCGTTTCAGGAAGCTCGAATCGTATTGTGTCTGAAATCTGAATGAAACAAACTGGCACAAAAGCCTTTTTCGTAAACAACACGGCGTGACCTCTGGCGCGTAAAGGAGTATTATTTTACAGTGCGCCAGGAACCGTAACGAGCAGTCGCTATCAATAATAATTATCGTGTGCTTCATATTTAACCATTAGGCTTTTGCCACACAATTCCTTTTTCTGAAATTGCAGTAAAAGCGAAATTCATTTTTTAGCAGTGCTGCAACCATGCAAGCACGTGTGGTTAGTTTCTTCCTCGCAGACGGCGATATTGAGTGCAACAATAACTGCAGCACCGATGACAAAATACTCGATGCAAAATTTAACGGTGAAGAGATTCTCCGTAACTTTGCAACCAGTAGTGGTTGCGCTTGACGACACTGTGCAACTCTTCTTTCTTTATACACTTCTATCGTGATTGACATCATTTTTACAACGCAGCTAGACCTGGTTGGATTTTTTTGCACAAAACCCAAAAGAACAAAGATCTACATCGAATCGCTAGTGCTTTCGGTTAAGTGCATATAAAAATACGAGAGCAACATATTTGCCGAAAAGCTTCGTTTCAACCATACCCTTACGCCTGGGGCGGGTAAATGTTTTGCTAATTGAAATGCCTCTTCAATAACTTGGAATTACGTAAGTTTTCTCACTCGTACAGTTTTGCAGGTTTTACTGGACATTTTTTTCTTGGAGCTTTCGTAATGGTGATACAACGCTAAGTACCCGCAACGCATGCTGCCAATGTTGATTTCCGTAAAAGTATGATGTAAAAATACTTGCGAGAACTTAGTTTTAGAAAAGCTTTTACTATCCCACATACCAACAGTCATTGGTAGATGTTGTTTAGTTTTGCACACTTTTATAAAATCCTGTTGTGTCTTTCCAAACAGTACTGTGAGCTTGTAGGACGTTAACTTGAGCTGAAAACATTCTACGTGAACTGTCAGGGCTCAATAGTTGGGGACACTGCCGAATTTCTTTGCTAGTAATTTCCGAAGCTCCTATTGGAAAGGTGGATGTGCAGTTTATTTGGCTGATTCCACAAGAGTGGCACGTTGGATCAGTTAGTTCTGTCAAAATAATTTATAAAAATTTTGCCAAATTTACCACAAAACGTAGATGCAAAGGTCGAGCAAAGTATAGTGTTTTTAATTCCATTTGTGATAAGATGAAAGGAGGAACCACGCACTAATGCGTAACTCCATTTAAACACATTCTTGCTTGCATTGCCACAACCACCTATTGTATCAAATTTCGCGAAAATGTTTATTCAAACATGACAGAAAATTTATCGATAGTCTAACTAACAGTCTAAAATCAATAGTTTAATGCGAAAAATAGCCTAAGAATGTGCAAAAATCGTTGCAAGTCATATCAGACTTTGCTTTTTCCAAACTTCTTTTCTCGTATTATAACTTCGGTGATAACTGCTCTAAATAAACTTATTAATCCTCGTGGTGACCCATACTGTTGCAAATCACAATGGATTCCAAACACTGTTTGAAAAAAATGAACGTTGGTGTCTGAGAGATCACATGTGACCGCAGTTAAATGTTCAATTAAAAACTCCTGCTTTCAAGAAGTACACTTACTGCTACTGTTGGTCAAAGTGTTATAGAATGAAAAAGGCTAAGAAACGTTTGCCTTTATGTCCTCCATAGTAAAACCGTTTGCATCCACTACTGCAGCAAGTGAATGCATTATTTGAATCTGTTACTTCAAGTCTTAATGCTGAATTGAATCTATTTCATCACTCCAATTGTCCGAGACCTTTCACAAATATCCATCTTGCTCGCATCATGTAACGCTTCTGTGTGAGAATGGCCGACTGCAATGGTTACTGGTGCGTTGTTTCAGTGTTCGTTCATCTTCAGCTTCGACTAAGTGCACCAATTAACTCTTACCCAGGTATTGTAGAGTCCTGCGCGGGTTGAAACTTTTGCCCGCTCCCGCCCCGCAAAATTGAAAACCACACCGCACCCTCAGGAATTTGAGAAATCTTTCCTACTCCTTCCCCCGCAGACTTTCTTACCCGCACCCGCCCGCGCGTCTTACCAACCCCCCACTTACTGTTTCCGTTCCAAACCTTTTACTATGTGTCTAAAAACCACTGAACACTCGTGGAATGCGTTTCATCGCTGGTGGCAATTTATTCAGTGGTTCATTTCAAAGCCAACAGAAAGCAAAAATTTGAAACCTAATCAAACTTCAGCGCTTTATTCTCAGAGCACTGTTAACAAAGAGTATGTCGTTCACGGAGGAACCCTTTAAATTTGCTCTTCTGCTATTCACGACATTATCATAGATACTAAACATTCGTTCATAAGCAGCACTGGTTGCCATCACGCAGAACGCATTTCTTGCAAGATCAGTGAGACCTGGAAACTCCAAACCGTGGTCTCGCTGCCACTGGAGAATGTCGCTACACCAGTTATGTCCGACCCGTGACCCGCATGCGGCCAGTCGAAGGTTTTGTGCGGCCCAGTATGCTTTTCAGTGTTGTGTATTTATACAATGCAATATCAGCTTGACTTTACTTTTAACATCTGTAACTCGACATCTTCGACGCAGTGATCTTACGTGCCTGTTTACCAGAGTGCGTGACCTGTGGTGTAGTGCGTATATGCTTCATCCAACGTATCTTTGCATGAAAACAGTCGTTTATCGAAACATTCCATTTTGCTGTGCATCGTTATGTTACATGTCATGCGCTGACGTCAATTATACAATATTCTTTCTCAAGTCTTCATATCATATGTGAAGCTTCTGCATGATGATGAGAGAATGCAGTTGCCACTGCTGCGTTATTTCAGTAATTGTTTTTTTCCTCAGTATTGCTTTTAAATACTGCACTGAAGTCGACTTGTTTTGCACACTGAGCTAATGTTTTTACATTTTTCGAGCACTTATCAATGTAATAAGATCCTCGCAACCTCCGGCACTCACACCGTGGGACAAACAGATTTTCCACAAACCTTAGACAAAATATATCAACAATTATCTTAGTGTTTCATGTGTGTCTAATCCCTGTTCATGTACTTCCGCCGTACGGAGCTAGTGACGTGTGTGCTTTTATTTATTCATGGATGTCAATGCGATGACGTTAATACGCCTGTCTATAATCCAGTATGGTATAAACGAACAATTAGAAAACGACTCAGCGTTCATGAAAGTCACATAAAAGGGAACAGAAGCGAGGGTGGAGCTGGGCATGAAAAACGTCTAAGTAATCAAATCTATAAAAAATTTCCCGGCTTAACCCCACAGAAAAAAACACCAAGCGTCGTCAAAAATCTGCGAGTCAATGCAGTTGAACGGAACTCCGCACTCAGATTAAGCACAAGAATAAAAAACGGGAAAATTGAAGTGTTCATAAATCATAATCGCAGTATTTGTCAACTTCCTGCGAATAAGCATAAAAGTTAAACATTCGACTCAGAAATGTGGCGGGTACACCTCAGAACAGAGTTGTTAAGTCGGGCTGGGCTTTTCGGTTCGGGCCGGGTTCGGGCTTAAGTTTGCCAAAACGCTTCGGGCCGATTTCGGGTCAGCACACAACTATTTTACAACATTCGGAGTAGCGATGTTTTGTCATGACATACCTTGTTCAGTTAATTCTACTTGCAAACACAGCTGCGTTCTTTTGTTCTCTGCTCGGATTTAGTCTCACACACGCGCCTTTTTCAGAAGGCGGCTGCAGCAAGGAAATTAGCACGCGATGGCGTTGCTTCGAAAAGATCAGTCACTGCCGCTTCCTGGCTTGTTTTAAGAAACGATGGCCTACAAACTGACTTTTCACGCCTACAGCGCCATCGTGGATAGTTTTGTGATAGTTTCTTAATCTTGAGAAACATTACATTCCACCGTGTTATCGTTGATTAACAAGCTTAGTTTGTGATTGTTTAAGCCAATGTTTTGGTCAAGATGATTGCTATTTTAGGTGTGAAAAGCCATATACCCAAAGCTATACCCGTACACTACGTTTTTTGATACACCGCAGTTGCGCATATTCAGACTCACTCGGTAAATTTGGTTTTCGGGCCTAAATCGGCCTTCAATAAGATTTGTCGGGCTCGGGCTGGGTCCGGGCTTGTGATTTCGGTTTCGCGTCGGGTTCGGACTTCAAAATCAGGCCCGTTTACAACTCTGCCTCAGAGTGCACAAACCGAGGAATAAGGCATGAACAACAAACTACAGTACAGCAACTCCCGTTGAATCTACAACGTGTAACGATTGTCATGTTTTAATCATGCTGTGGCTCGTGCATTTCGCTGTTGACGAATCCAACACAGCAACTTCATTGCACTACTTTTTGCAACTAGTGAGTCGCTTGCAACGAGTGAGTCGCTGTCACTGGTGGGTCTCTTACAGTGGGTTAGTTGCTTGCAATGGTAAGTCAATCGCAGTGGGTAATTCGTTTGCAACGAGGGAGTCACTTGCAATGTGTGAGCCGCTATCACGGCGGAGTCACCTGCAACGAATGAATCGCTGTCCCTGCTGAGTTGCTTGCAATGGACGAGTCTCTTGCAACGGGTGGGTCTCTATCAGAGGTGGCCGGAGTCACTTTTTCAGACTCCGACTCCGCTCCTGTTCCACATTTTTGAATCCGAATCCGGAAAGTTTTCAAATTTGAGAATCCCACACCTGTTCAGACTCCGGCTACAATCGATCTAACCGAAATTTACCAATGTTTTTACATAAGAAATGACCACGCAGACTCCTCCTATTGCTGATATTGAAAAGTGACTCCGGATCCGGTTCCGAAAGAAAAACACAGAATCCTACCGGCACTCCGGATCCGTGGCCGCCTCTGGTCTCTATCAGTGCTGAGTCACTTGCATTGGTGGGTCAATTGCAACGAGTGACTTGCTTCCAACGGGTGAGTCACTTGCAACAGGTGCGTTGCTTGCAAAGAGTGAGTTGCTTGCAACATGTGAGTCAGTCACTTGCATCCGGTGAGTCACTTGCAGCGAATGAGTCGTTCCTAACGGGTGAGTCACTTGCAGCAGGTGAGCCGCTTGCAGTGCGTGAGTGGTCTATTGCAACGAGTGAGTCGCTATCACTGATGAGTCGCTTGCAGCAAATGACTCACTTGTGAGGAGTGGGTAGTTTGCAACGTGTTAGTCACTTGCATCGTGTGAGTCACTTGCAACCAGTGAATCGCTTGCAATGGGCGAGTCTCTTGCAGAGGGTGAGTCACTCGCAACGAGTTGGTCACTTGCAACGGGTGAGTTGGTTGCAAGGAATGAGTTACTATCACGGGTGACTCGTTTGCAACGGGTGAGAAGCTTGTAACGAGCGAGTCGCTATCACTGGTGAATCGCTTGGAATAGGTGAGTCACTTGCAACGAGTGAGTTACTTGCAGTGGGTGGGAATCGCGTGTTCGACGTAGTGCAGAGGTTGATTAAATTTGGAAGTTGCAAAGTTTCACACGAGGCGGAGTGTAAGAACACATCAAACCAAGAAGTACCCAACGCAGAAAACCAGGGACTGCAAAGATTTTCTCTTAGGTCTATTTCGGGGTGACGAAAGAACTTCAACGCAAATGTTAATGCCTCGCATATTGGTCGAGGATAGGTTTCAAGCAACTAGTTTGGTCCTGCAATAAAGTACAGGTTGCTAAGAAAATCAATTCGAAACTCACAAAAAAGCTTTCTCCCATGATAATTCTCCCTGAAATCCCTACCGTTTCAACAATGACAAAATACAAACTAAACGGAGCACAGTAGGCAGAAGGAAATATTTGCATCAAACAAAATCAATCAGAGAAATTAACCCTAAGCAATCGATGGTCACGAGTATGCTATGCAACTCAGTTGAGCGTTTCTGAAGGTGCATCGCATGTGACGCGCCAGAACAATTTAGTCAGAAGCATTTTAATCAAGAAGCCAAAGTCGTTAATACTCACGTGATGTAAACTAACATTTAAACAGGTCAGAATCATTTTACGGCCGGAAAGGAAAAACATTGGTATCGGCGTGTAAACTAAAAACCATGCTATTCGTCTTGAAAATGACCTCAACTCGCAAAAGTGCATGATATAATCCATAACGCGCAAAGGAAAAAAATTGTATAGTAATCACAGAATTAAAAAAAAGCGACACTGATGAAAATCTGAGATAAGCTATTTCACGATGACGGAATGTAAAAAAAGCTATTTCACGATGACGGAATGTAAAACATTGATTTCATTTTGCTCTGTAGAGGACTAAATAAAAATGTGTATATTATTGAGTATTATTTTTCTTATCAGCGTTCATTGAGATACTTAGGAGAAGTGCAAACGGAAAATATGTGTATAGTGGATTTAACTTTTCGCATTACGAATTGCCGTTTCCCTACTCGCGATTGTATTCCGTACGTGAGGTCTGGTTTGTCTCAACTTGTCATTCGCATCAAGGGATTTCGTGTGTGCGCGCTCCACTGCGTTCGCGCAATAACCTCGATTTCGCATTTGCATTCGAAGTTTTGTCCTTTTCGGCGTGGACACCACGTTTCAGTGAGTCGAGTTTTGTATCGCTAGCGCACGGACCACGTTGGCTGTTTCTGCTGTCGCGCCATCGTAAAGTTATTTCTGCTGCTGCTAATCTGAAGCCCTTTTGTAAATAAAGATTGTGCACCAGGAGATCTGTGAAACGAACTATCAAGTAGTGAGAGCCAAACGCATTGCTTTGGCTTGGCAACTTAAAATGTCAGGCAGTTTTAGTCGGGAGTTAGAGCAATACTCATACAACGACTAGGCTGCCTCGTTGGTAGCGTTTGGGGAAACCAGCATCTCCAAACCTCCACATGTGCAAATCGAGTGTTTCATCTTCAAGTAATTTCGATTTCTAAATACACTTTCAATTTATCCGCATTGCGCCACGTTCATTATATCAATGAAATCGTGAATCAAAAATTAGTTTTATGAGAACCACTTGAGCCGTTGTGCACAAAACTCAATAGTACGGTTTTTGACACACATGTATGTCAAAAGTTAGTTAACAATCTCAACCATGGTTTAAAACATAAACGCAAAGAACAGGCAAATAACGTTACATTCAAACAGACTGAAAAAATTTGCTGGGTTTCGTCTACGTTGCAAGCTGAAGTGAGATTCCAGAATTACTGACTTCTTGTGACTGCACCGTACAATGAAAAAAGGAAAACAATGTCATGACGATAACGAATTGCAATTCTCTACCTGCTGTTAAATAAATCTCACATTTTTCTTTTATTTCCTACGCTTGTGACTTTGCTACTGCATGAATATTTCTTGCAAGCAATAATAAGAACCCTGGCGAGCAGAACTCGTTTTGCTACGGCAGCATACGCGGCAGATGATGAAATGGATGCCGATTTTGCGCATTTGACCTAAGGTAACCTCGCGCTATGAAAACGCTGGAAACACTGCTCGTTTCTACGTCAAGGTACCAACTACGGATCCGCCTGGCACGACGCGGATCGGATATCAGTTTATCAGATGGCAGCGACCTCGTAGCCTAACAGGTAGGTTTAAGGGGTCGTATGCCAATGCTTTTCGGTTCGGCTCTTAGCTTTACGACTTTCGTTTTGGTAGTAGTTCTTGCACAAGTATCCACACTTTTTTCTTCATATTTTCCATTTTGCTTTACGTTTGGGCTTTAGGTTTAGGGTTAGGTTTAGGGGTTAGGTTTAAGGTTTAAAACTTTAGGTTTATAACGGAATAAGTCGAATACAGCACAAACTTCCCTCCGACCCTACCTTGTCGCGAAACTAGCAGTGTTTCCAGCGTTTTCATCGCGGAGGTCATCTTAGGTCTAATGCGCAAAATCGGCATCCATTTCAGTATCTACCAGCATATGCCTTACCAACCGTCTCGCTTCAGTGCGTTTCCAGGCGAGTGAAGAGAATTTGCTACAGGCTGGTTAAACGCACTCAAGGCTTGGTTAACGCAGTTCTTCGTCTTAAATGTAACCCGTTCAGTGACTCCTTCTGAAGTGACGAAAAGTAAACATTTCATAGCTTTGACAAATGAAAGACATGGACAGAAAATAAGAACAGAATATCCAGACGTGAGTTGTCATATTTCAACCAGAAATTACTTTAGGTAGGCCTGGCAAGCCATACACAAAGCATCTGGCAGACAGTTCCCCATTCAATTTATAAGACAACCTGCGTTCAGCTGCTTTCCTCTTAGGAAACAATCCCTTAGTTCTACAAGTACCACAAAAGCACGCGCTTTCTTACGCAAATAACTACTACGGTGAGTCGTGCTTTCGACTTGCTCTGAACTGTTTCTGAAATCTTACGTTTCAGGCTCAAGGTGAAAGGGCAGCAGAAAGCATTTTACCAAGTAATGTAGTGGTCAGACTGACCTTTAAACGTCAGACCTATGCGATCGAAACTGAATACCCTGACCAATGAAGACTCATGAAAAGACAGAACGAAGGGCAGTCTATTTATCAAAAGGTGTTCACATTCTTGGAAAATCACCAAAAATCGCAAAAAGTGCGTTTGGTATAATCCTGTAAGCTTCATGTGGGGTTTGGGCTATGTCCTAGAAGCTTTTGCATTCACTGCATTTTAGAAGACTGGCATGAGCCAGTGTTTTTTTTAAGGTGTTTTGAGGGACCAAAACGGTCTCTCAAATTCCTCCAACGGTCTCTCAACATATAACCAACTTTTGTAACAAAATATAACCAACTTTTACATACTTAGATGAAATATTTGCGGTCTCTTAAAATTTCCTTGCGGTCACCAAAGCGAAACCTTAAAAAAAACCTGGTATGAGCGCTGGTGTGAGCTCATGGAATAACATTTTGAAACAAAAGTCTAAAACACAGTTGTTAAACTTTTCATTTATCGCTCAATTCGTTTATTCGTACTAGAAGGAAAACAACTACAGCATGAAACGAATATGCGACATGTGAATTTACAAAACATGGTTTATTCGCAAATTTCAGTGGGAAACACTTCCTAGGCGGATTTGGGCTTAGTAAAAAAATAACTTTTCGTCATGAAATATTTTTGCTTGAAAAAAAAATTTTGAAAAATACTTTTTATCAATGTGGAAGAATTTGTCAATCGAAATAATTTTTTTTTTCAGAAATATAAAATGTTTGGTGAAAACAATTGTTTTTCACTTTTGTCGAAAAACTACTTTTTATCACAAAAGCTTTTTGTAAACAACAATTTTTGCAGTGATTTTGTTTAAATATAACAAAACTTTTACAAGGTGAATAACGGGTCACCATGGACAACTCGAAAACCTTGTATCTCCATGGACAACTCGAAAACCTTGTATCTCCTTCTGACTTGGACCTCATTTCTGCGCAGTCGCTAAGTTGAAAATGCGAAACAAAGCTTTGCCCAGACAAGTGTACCAGGCACGTGCTCTTTAAGGTGAAAAGCAAAATTTTGAACGAAAAGCAGATTTTGCAACTTATTACTAAAAGCTATTTAATTTAACAAAAAGGTAGTCAAACGTTTCAATAAGAAGACCGGTTGACGATAAATATTGCATTTACAGGTGGTTTGTTTCAAAATTTAAAATTCAGGCGATGTACCTCAAGATTATCTCAAACACTAAGCAAAGATTAGTTGTTGATGGATAACGACAACTTCGTCTTCGGTAAGTTGACTGCTTGTTTCAAACCATGTGGCTACGCTAAAAGGTTGGTCAAGCGGTAATCTTAGTTTGGCCAAAAAATGTTGACAGAGGATCTGACGTTTATGCTTGTCTATCGATTTAGATCAGTTATGTTCACCCCGTGGCCCGCATGCGACCAAGTTGAAGGTTTCGTTGTTGTATTTTTACAATATAATGAAAATCGGTCCTTTTTTTGATAATCTTAAATTTGACTTTTTTGATGCAGAGTGTTCCTCAGCGCCACTTTGCACCTCTGCATTGCGTACAGGCAGATTTCCATGTGTCCATTGAGATGCAAAACTAATTTCTGGTTTTCCGATTTCTACCCCTTTTGTTCCATTTGCACTGAACTGAGTTCTATTTTGTTTGCCCTGGCACTTTAAACTCACCGAAGAGATCACACTTATGTAGTGATTAGAGGTTTAAAAAAGTCGTTGTCACTGCTGATAGGGTTTCAGTAGCTTAAGCTAAATTTTGGTTTGCTGAGAACAACGCAAATAATTCAATGTGCTGCCCTCAGTGAGTGACTTTGCTTTTGTCCCAGCAAGTCATTGCGGTTGGAAATAGCTGATTTAGACTCACCCGAGTCTCACAGTATCTGCAAAATGGCGCGTACGAGACCTCTGCTACGGATACTGGAGACAAACATATGAAAGCGGCAATAATTCACCGCGGCATTATCAAAACAGGCATTTTCCACCCGTTGTTTGTTGAAAACTAAGCTAATTTGTCTTGCAATGTATCTTTAGTGTTTGTGTGTGTTGAAAGCTTCTTTAACATTGATTCTTATCATATCTACATCAGTGATGTGTCGCTAAATTTTCGCCGTAGTAAGAACGCCGCATAACCTTTGAATGACAACATTCGTCATTAAACGATGACGTGCATAACATTTTTGCGTCCATAAGAATCGTTCCCAGCTTCAGCGAAGTCTGACGCGTTACTTCTCACTGACGCTTTCACTTCACGCTTCACCGCATTTTCGGTATCTGAGAAGCCATTTCCGTATATCGTAAGAAGATACACAAAGTGGGGATTATAAGTAAAAGAATTGAAAGTGCTTGGTTGAATGTTGCAGTTGCAGAATTGTGCTCAGGGTGCAGGGAGTTTGGGGTGTCGGCAGTAAGTGGTGCAGGGAATTTGGGGTGAAATCATTTTTGGGTGCAGGCACTTTTGGGTGCAGGCACTTTGGCGCGCAGGAACTTTTGGGTGCAAGGAATTTGAGGGGCATGAACTTTGGGGGGCGGAAAAGCACTTGGCTAAATCCACGTTCATTTTTTATATTTGTCAACAGAAGCTGTTGTTATTTCTTCGATCTGCACACGTTGTTCCTAGATGTTACATAATCAACATTTCTGTCTCGGCTAGGTGATATAAGCGTAGTGGAAAAGAACAAAACATCTACTGTAATAGTCAGGCCGGTGAGAATGCAAAATCTCTATAAGTGAGCTATGTGAAAAAGGCTATCAGGACACAGCGAATGTAGCTGTCAGCCAAAACCACTAGATTGAATGTTTGGCATTGTTCTGCTCCTTTTATTTGCACAGAAAACGTCAGAACATAGTGATATCTTGACGTCCGGTGAATGTTTACAGTGAACGTTTGAGTGAGACCAGCTGGTCAAGCAGCGTGGATGTCTAGAAATCTCCGAGTTATCAAATCAAGAGTGTACAGGAAGATCTCATGGACATATCCATAAATACCGAACTGGACGTTCCGACAGGAAGTGCAACAATAATGACCTTCACATGTTCTTTGCAGTTTTCTGCTTTAATTGTTACTTGGTACAATCTTCTGTTTGAAGGACAAAATTTTCAACCGTCTGTTTGAAGGACAAAAGAGAATTTTCCTGGTGATTTCAATATCCATTGCCAGCACCGAGAGAGATTTTCATTGCCAAAACTAATAAAAGTGTATTTGAGGTCCACTTCGTTGCAGGAGAAACTGATTGCTTTATCAATGTCATTGACATAAAGAGGAAGTGAATCTGTGTTTTGACCTTAAGGTGCTAATTTCAGCATTGGTGAAAAGACCACAAAAGTCAGATTTTAGGGGAAAATGTCATTTCAACCTATTACAGCCTTGGCCAAAAGCTGTGAGATGCATTCGAGCTATTTAAATAAAAACTATAAATGCGTTTATCATTTAGTAATCTTTGACGGGATCATAATTTGATTAGCATGCTAACCTGTTTTTAATTTAGTTTCGAGTAATTAGTTGTCACTTTGTTTTTCTGTGTATCCTCGCTCAGCTTAATGTCTATTGCAATGATCGCTAAATTAATACGCCTGGAACCAATACAACTACAATGCCTTCCAGCTTTATTTGTTTTAGCATTGCTATATTGGTGGGCGGAAGCACTTGGCTTTGCTAAGGGCGTAACAATGCCTTAAAATGGTCCTGCGCACAGCTCACAAGGTTGGGAGCGGAGGGCGCGGAATCTCGCGGACCAAACAATGCACCATGTTGTCGCGATAAAGTTGGTGTCTATAATTTTAATAGAAAGCTTCCTAAACATTTCAAACGCGGACGTCTGTTCTTTTCAATGTGATGCAACGATTATGTAACGAGGAAAATCCTCTTTTAATGCACTAGCAGCCTGTTCTTATTTAAAACGAATTGAAATTTTAGTATGCCTTGTGGTACGAAAACAAACTACCCAAGGATGAAACCCTGTCATGAAAGACTGCGAAGCGAACTTAGTACGAGAGTCACAGATATTTTCATAGAAGCTCAGTTTGTGATTGTACAATTAACCACGGCGGTGACTTTGACACAAACACTACTAGGAAGCAAAACGTTTCTCTGGAAAGTGGAGCAGTAAAAGTATAAGCGAAATGCTAAACTTTTGGTGAACTGCCTGCCTTTGAAACACAAACACAAACATAATCACACGTATTTGCTCATCTTTTGCCATGTAGTAAACGTGTAATGCTCGCCCACCTGCAACTCGGAAACGAAAATAAAACAGTATTACATAAATATGAGACAGAATTATTGGATCGCATTTACTGATTTTTAGAAGGCGTAACTAAGTTTCTAAAAAAATTGAAAAGATTAAGCTTCTCACAACATGTTTCAATTTTTTGGCAGGCAGCGAAGCTGGAACAATTTACAACATTGACGCGAGCCATAGCACGGCTGTATATATCGCTTCACCAACGTCAACAACAGCAGGTAATATATTTGCAGTGTTTTATGTCACCGTTGAAAGTTTGGTTTGCTTGAGTCAAAAACAATAATAAACTTCACCAACGAACAAAAAGCATATTAAAGTAACATCAAAATTATTTTTCTTTAGGCAGAATTGTTTATTATTTAATATCTTCGAAGTTTTCATTATGATCAACGCGATCAACAGCCCAGTGAAGGAAAGCAATCTCGTAGCTACCATACAGGTGTGTACATATAGGCTAGGAGGAAGGGGCAGGGGGCTCCAGCTCCCTAACACTTTTGAGCTCGGTCAAAAATCATTTCAACATAAAAAGTAATTAGTTTATCAAGACATCGAATTTCATCTATTTTTAAAAGGAAAAGCAAAAAACAAATATTTTTGATTTTTTAACTCGTTTCTAGTATTATGGAATGAAAATTACATTAGATGTGCCTTTTGATTACTAAGGGAAGACAAAATGTAAATTTTATCGAAAAATCAATTTTTTGCGAATGAAGACAGTTTTCGGGCAAAACACTGTACACCCAGATTTTTTATCCCTATGCCTACGAGTGTGTATCATATCACCACTAGGTTTGATCATCAGAATATTCAAAATGAAACTACGCCACGCAGGTTGCCAGCGTATACGTGGCGCTTATGCTAATGAAATAAACGGTCCGGGATCACAAATACATCTTTTCACGAACTAACACTGTTTTACCGAAAAGCAGAGACTGAGACGTTGTGGGCAACTATGACGGAAATCCTATCTCTAAAAGAACCCAAAACCTTCCACTAAGCACAGCTCAGGCTAACCCCGGCAAACACCTCGAAATTCTTGCGCTTGGCTGTGAAATGACTGAAATTATTCAAATGCTATTCAAACCAGCCCCAAGTGCTCCGCGTAATGGTGTCCAGAGTCATTTGCTAAAACCGATTTTCAACCAGGAACAACCTGGTGGTGGAATTTCTTTCGCCAAGTAACGTTTCAAAAGACTGAAGCTTTGCCTTATAATCTCACAACACGCGTCACGTGAAATAAATGCACCTGTTCACAACAACTTCGTCATTCATAAAACGGCTCATTTGCACATTTTAGCAGTAGCAGTTGTTGTTTGCTTTCAAACCATGAACAACCTTGTGGCAAATCGCGATTTTGCTTTCACAGAACGCATTAAATGTAATATCGTATTCGTGCAGGATATGAACAGGACTTCTGTTCAAAGAGGAACCTTCAAAATCAATCCCATTGTTCGGAAGAATGCTTATTTATAGACTTACTGGGCAGAAATTACGTGAATCATCCACCACTTGACCTCTTGTACTTCGCGGTCACCAAGGCACCCACCCTGAGAGATGTGCAGCACTGTCACCTGCTCGTCTACACATAGTTTAACGATTGCAACTCTTTGAAGGAAGGCCAACGTCACACTATGCCAATAATTTAAGAATCTGACGAAGGACGATACATTTAATTTGAACACAAGCAACCTGAAAAGAGCAAACACCCTCAAAAATTCCCTGAAAGTTATTTACATTGTCTTATGCTTGAGAAACTTCTCCTACAAAGCAACAAATTCAAAATCTCTCTTAATCTCTCGCTTTTGGAAAATTAGTACACACTGATAGATGTGTTTGCGTTTTTAGTGAGTAAAATCTCTTAAGATCTCAACACCAAATGTTTGTTTCATCTTATTCACAGGAGAAAGCGACCTGAAAACAAAGATGCCCATGAAAAATTTTCGCCAACCCTCGAAATATTTTGTGCGACGTCAATTTCTCGAAAACATCAAAGCGACATTGCATAACAAACAAATTTTTATTTTACACCTGTGGGGTCTGCCAGGATCCGGAAAATCAGACATTGTTCTCAGTTTGGCTCAAAAATTTCCCTTCAATGGAAATACATCGATTTTCGTCAAACACCAAATTGAATGCAGTGACGAAAAGGAAAGCATCGTAGATAGTCTGAAAAACCTCCTGGATGTCATGCACGAGCATAGGTTGTTGAAGCGTGACGAAAGATGGAAAATGGCCTGCTCCAACCTGGAACAAAATCGCTTTTCTTATTTTCTTGATCTCCTGGTAAGCTCCCACGTCCCGATCTTACTCATCATTGAAGACCCTCAAGACGAACCGAAGGAATTACTTGAAGACCTGATGCGAGCAGTGGATCATCTCCATTGCAAGGAATTCTTTCACGTGTATATCACCTCAAATCCAAGGAACATATGTGAAACTGCACAACTGGAAAGGTACGAGCAGTACGAAGTACAAGGGCTAACTCAATCAGAAAGCTTTGAGCTGCTGGGTGTTATTCAGTCGGAATCGGATGAAGTTGAAGCTGCAAACATAATCACTGAAAGATTGAGCGGATTGCCTCTTGGTTTGATAGCAGTGAAAGCAAGTTGCCAGAAATCAAAGACAAACTTGTCAACCTACAAGGACTGGCTGGAAAACCTTCCACTGGAAACCCAACGCATGGAGATCAAGGCGCTCGGTGTCAAGCACATCTTTCCATGCATTATAAGATTGCTGCATTGGAAATACAGCAATCTGTGGAAAATAATGCACATATTGGCGATGTTCCATCATGGAGCCATTCCACAAGACCTCATCGGTAAAATCCAACAGTTTCAAAGGAATTTCAGCAATGAACGCGTGGACGAAACCGTGATGTACAATCAACGAGATTCCGGGAACTTCATCACTGAAGTTGAAAACCTCGGTATTTGCCGCGTGGACTCCGACAGAAACCTAGGTGTAAAGATCTTGTTCCATCAAGTTGTGTTTCGAGCTATTCGACACCACCTTGAGCAGGAGGATTTAATTGTAGATGCTATTCGAGAGGCTCTTTATGCCATCTCCGCTCTTGTTCACAGGGACCTTAGAAAAATGTCCAATTATAACTTCATGAAATGCATGCAGCCACATATTAGTCGGGTGCTGGAGTTTGTTGACACCCATCCTGATGTTTGCAGTGATTTTGTCACAAATATGGTTGTGGCTCACCTGTACGAGGTTCTAGGTGTTATAAGCCAACCAATAACACCAGCTGAAGACATGTTCATGAAAAGTATTGAGAAGATTAGCGACGAGGTGCAACGTATTGCATCAATGCAAACTGGCATCTTCAGCTTCATCAACAACAGTTCAGCCGAAGAGCCACGAATATATGCAGAAAAATTGGCTAAAATATTAGAAAATGCTGGCGTACACCTTCAGTCGAAAGATAGTAATGATTATGACAGATACGTTTCTCTTGTCATGCAATTCAAAGAAAAAGAAAAAGATTTCTTGCTCAGTTTAGATCCGAACAAACAGATTGCTGCATATCTAAAGAAAATTTGCAACATACCAAGAATGGGTCTTTCACCAGAAAAACTCAAGCTTTTCCGTGACTTGGGATCTGAAATAATTTTTCTGAAAAAAGAATCTCACTGCAAGGCCTTTTTCTTTGAGCGCATGGTGTCTGTGCTCTATTCACTGGGCAGGATCGTGATCACGGCGCCAATGTCTATTGACATCGAACAGCGGAAGAAGTTTGTGCAGATTTCGGATGTTGCTCACGCTCTCTGTCAAGAATGTTTGCAGCGAACTGGTGTTCGCCTTTTGTTTCTACGCCGGGGCGTCGAAGCCAAAGTAGCTGTTCGACTGAAAGGCATACGGGCGCTTGGTCCTTCCAGAAAAGAAGTTCTGTTGCAAGCCCGACCAGAAATGGAGAAGCTTATCGATGAAATCCGAACACCTGATCCAAATCACATTTATTTCGAAAATGGGCTACGGAGGGAAATGGACACGTCATTCGAGGAAATGACGTACTTGCGTTACGTCGTGCGCGTGGATATGAAACTCATACCGCTAAGTTCCACTGAAGAACGTAACGAACGAAAGGAAAAAGCAGACGAGTATTACCATCAATTGTGCAAAGTAGTCAACGAAAACAGGGACTGGCAACTTTCTTCTAAATGTTTGATTTACTGCGGGAAATACTTGGCTGCCATTGGTCAGTTCAAAGAAGCTGCTGAGCATTTTCGCCAAGCACTGAGTGACGAAGCGATCCAGAATGATAAAGCACTTCTGTACCCGTGGGCTTGCTGCAATTACGCAAGAGCGGTTGTAGCAGCAGAAGATATGGACGTGATTGATGACGCCATCGAAAAATGCCGGGATGCCATCATGTTTGAGGACAAGATTATTGAAGAATTATTGGTTAAGCTGCAGAAGAGGTATGACAAATTGCTAGAGGCGCAAGAAGAGATTGTCGCAAAACAAACGAGTGCTACGTTGCAGTGAATCTGCCATATTCTTGCAATTTTACTGCCAAAATAATGTCGCACATGCCTGCAGCGCGTTGTAGTCACTGAGAAAACAATCAGACCGAAGAGATGCTCAACGAAGGTCAAGTCCGCCAGTAGACAACACTCTCAGCTACGTTCGAAACGCGTTGTGTCTGAAACCACAATTTGGGACGCTGGTGCGAACATTCAGGAAGCGAATTTCCAGCAACGCCTGTTTCGAAACTTATGCCAACGAAGCGTGACTGTCTGACTGAGAAACGGTTGACTTCACAGCGCGCAGTGAAGCGTAACTGGCAGTAGTTTTCAAGGAATGTGATGTACCGTGCACGTCAGGCGTAAGGTTTTTACTGCACAACTCCTTGTTCAAACGTGTAGTTGAACGTGTGCTTTTTTCGGCAGCGTGTAGTTAACAAGCATGCCAGCAAGAGAACTGATTAATTTATTCCTCGCAGAAACAGAAACTGAGCACAAGAATCTCACCAACCACGGAAAATTTTATTCATGCTTCTTACAGTTAAATGCTCTCGTTAACTTTTTGACTACTTGTGACTGCTTGTCAACGACACGTGCAACTTTTCTCAGTTTCAACTCCTCTTTGAAACTCGTGGAATCGTTTTGTTTTTCACCGTGATTTACATCATTTGAAAAAGGTAAAGCGATCCAAGAAACCTTTGTATATAAAAATGAAAATAGAACAGATTTTATGAAATCGCCGGTTTTTACGGTTGAAATAGCAATTGAAAGTATGAGGGCAAGTTTAGCACGCCGACCGTCTTGTTGCAACGACACGCTTACCTTGTATGGACAACAGTTTTGCTAACGTTGATCTGATGCCATTAAGATGTCTTTTCCATGTCTTTCATATTGGTAAATCTTGTCAATGACACAGTTGTTAGGAACTTCCCTAAAATTTCTCCCTCCATTTCTTTACAATCGCGTTACAAGCCTGAATAGCTGCAACCATCTTTGGTTGTAAGTGTAACTTGTAACGGACGCGTTCAACGTCGATTCCAGAAGCGTTTGAGCATAAAATGCTTTGAGAAATATAGTTCTTGAACAATTTTGTCTACATTAAATATCAACAATCCTTAATGGAGTTTCGTACATTTGCACAATTTTATAAAATCCTTTTCGTGTTGCATTAAATGTGGATGGGTATTTACAACTCGTGAAACGAGGCTGAAAAGTTTCTACAAGAACTTTCCGGGCTTAATATTTTGAGGGTGTTTTGCCGAATGTCTTTAGCATCACTTATTAAGCTGTTTCTTTTTAAGAATGATGTACACTTTAACCGATTCCACGACAGTGGCATGCAAAATGATTTAGTGTTGTGACGTGGTCAAGGTAATTACGTACATATTTTGCCAAGTTCAACGCAAAACGAAAACGCAAAGCTCGAGCAACGTAACTCTTCTTTGTAAGTTCCAAATGTGTTTGTACTGTATGGCAGTGGTTCTCAAACGCTTTGCTTTGCGACGTCTTTGGAAAAGTTTGGTCCTGAGACGCACCAGCAATTATAAATTAAAAGCACATATAATAAAAGTTTTATTTTATTGCTGAATTATCAAAAAAAAATACGCATCATTAATGCGACGTGTGGGCTTGCTTATTTGTACAAACTTCGTCGAATCTTGGAAGAATTTGTGAAACTACCAACTTCATTTCTCTCTCAAGGTAGATTCGTGGTTGATACAGGTATCTGGTTTTAATCACGGCCATGTCAGAAAATCCTGATTCATATAAATACGACACAGTGAGAGGGATAACCATTAAGCCGTTTCGGTGTGAAAACATTTCGGTAACGACATTTCTGTACATAAACAACTGATTACCTTTGTTTATTGAAATGGTTATATGGGCAGGCGAAATGTGACGCTAGCTGGTGTTATACCAACTCCCCTTTTGAGGAGTCATGCTTGCGATTAAATCTGAATTGTAATTATGACTTTGAAGTATCTGCATTGAATATGTCGATTATGATTAAATTTCCTTGCTGATGAAAATGAAAATCATATGTTGATGTTGATTAACTGTTGGATCTTGGATCATGTTCGTAGTTTTTTTACATAAAACCTTTCGTTGATTTAAGAGTAGCTGATACCAAAGTATTTTTGCCACAACCAAAACAATGTACATCAACCAGCCGGCAAAAATCATCGTTTACAATTCAGCACTTTCTTTTCTCATTGTCAATTTAAATGACTAGAACAACTGTAGACGATATTTAAAAGCAGGCATTGACAAACGGCATCAAACAAATAAAAATGCTTTTGACTATTGTATATAGCAGGCCTGGCCAACCGCGGCTCTTTGCCCGGTTTTACGGCTCTTAGGTAATTTCCAGAAGCAGGGCCGGCCTTTAGCCGATTGCTTCCAATCGGACCCCGCTCCGAAGGGGTCCCGCGCTGCGCCCATTGACCTACGCAAGCTTATGTGGAACCCACAGTTTTTTAAGTGTGGGGCCCGTTGCCAACAAAAATCAAAGTGAACTGCGCGGTATTTTAACATCCTCATTCATCATAATTCGTTCTGGAATCGTAGCAGTGGGCATTTATTTCGATGTGCGGTCTAGTCTTTTCAATAGCAGCTAGTCAAGACAGAGAGGGTTTACGTTTTGAAGCTGTTTTCTGTTTCAATTGCAAGTATTTCGTACTTAGCAGGTTATTGCTGTTTCAACAGTTACTGCCACTTGTGCTCTAAAAGTTAATTTTAGCTTGCACAGTAATTGCTAATGTGTGCTGGTTATTCGGTCTTAATGGCGTTGTGCATTTTCACTCGAAATTTGTTTATTCCTCTCAGGATTTACAATTGACCATCCCACTGAACGTGGCATCCCCAAAAAGGAGTTTTCTCAGCTGAAAGTAATTAAGAACTATTTGAGATTATTAATCCAGCAATAGCGCCTAAATAGTTTGGCGATTTGTCCATTGAATCCGAAATTAGTAGAGGCTCAAGCTTGGACAAAAGTCTGAAGGACAGCTAATGCTAAACTAGGAAATATAAGTTTCTCTTAGCAAAGTCAGTTTTGTATCTTAGGCTACAATAGCCTGAAGCAGGGATGTGGAGCCGGAACTGAAATTTCAAAGCTCCGGCTCTGGCTCCAGGCATCGGAAGTTTTTGGCTCGAGATCCGGCTCCAAAATGATTTGGTCCATTGAAAACTGAAAACCATGGTCTTATTTGTGCAGTTGTATTATTACACCATATAGATGAGGTGTAGCGAAATGATATCGCCTATTTTATGGATAGTGGGATATGCGGAAAAAATTTGAGAAAACCTGATCTACACACAAACGAGCTTGGGCATCAGAAGGATTTTTTCAGGGGGGCAATAGTGGATTCTTCCAGGTGGCCAGGACCGGCCTTAGCAAGTTATTGTGCAGCATTATAATACAAGGTTGCACTGTAGTTTTGTGTGATGACCTGTTGTCGCACTTTTTCGTTTGTTGATATTTTGTTGCTAAGCTGCTACATCTTATATTTGCTAGGTGTTTTTATTAAGTAGTGTTGCTAATTTCACTTAACACACGGCCAATTGGCTTGCCGTGTTCCAGGGTAGGTACCTGGCCAGAGAGGAGGTATTGAATGTGGCAACTCATGGATTTATTGGGTGTTATGGACATGTCCATCGAACGAACATGGAAGATCTCTTCTGTAGAGGTGAAACTGAGGAGCATACCCCCAAAGACCCCAGCTTGGCATTACCTTTTTCGGGCCTCACTCTTTCACAAAACTCATCATTCTATGATTATGACTTGATGTCCCTTCTCAAAAATGTTTGCACACGCCACTGAGTGGGGCCCCGCAAAAGTGTTTCCAATCGGGCCACGCACTTGCTAAGGTCGGGGCCCTGACCAGAAGTCCCACTAAACAGCATGCGTAACAATAAATGACCTGCAAAGTTGTCATTACCAACTTAGTGTGTGATATTTACAATAGATCTAGCTGCGCAAAGGTAGGTGTGTGAGTGAGGAAGAGATGAGGTGATGTTCACACATGTCCAGTAGTGGTCTTAGTGAGTGTCCAAGGTGTACAAAATGGGGGCCCCAATTTTAAATTTATGTGCTTTATGGGGGCTCCCACGTTTACTTTACACGCTTTGAAAAATGTCTGAGCTTTTATTTATGGTTGTATTTTTAGTATGATTACACATTATTTACTACAAAACTAAGTTTGGTTTGCTATATAATCTTGCGATTGTTAATATGCTTTAACACATTTGGGTTTTGCTGCAGCCACAATGCTGCGTCGCCTTGAGCCACCTAAAAAGAGAGTCGAGCCCATGACCCTCCACGTAACAGCAATTAATGAGCTTTCCCCACTCGACCAGGTAGATTCTAATATTGCTGCTACGAATTCAACGTTATAGTTGGCGAATCACCACGCCAGTTCTCACCTCAAAGATTTAAACTCACACTAAAATGATATAATATAAATAGACTATAATTAAGGGACAAGTGGCTCCGTAAAAAGTAAGAGGCCCCCAACTAAAATGTTAAAGGCCCCTACGCAAAGGCTAAGAAAGGCTTTGTTCTTTGGTCATAAGGGACCCAATATTTTTCTTTCAACAAAAAGGTACGGGGCCCCCAATCAGAATCTAAGAGGTTTCAAATTAAAAATACAGAGCCCCTACTTTCATTAACCATTTTGTTAATAGTTCCAAGATTTACCTGGTGGCCTGCATTTTTGCTTATAAACCTATTAATTACCCAGTTTACATATGTTTAACCAAACTACCCTGCGCAGAAGGCAATTAGAATACATCTATTCATTCAGTAGTCTACATACCAAAGATTTGTACAATAGTTTTGTGATATAAGCCCAAGTATTTATTGCCATATGTGAAGCGATTGTAGTCTAGGTCAAACCAGCTGTGAAATCTGATTAAAAACACTATAATCGAACTTTACTCTGTGAATGAGTGATCGAACTTTGCAGTATCCGTTTGACTGATGCCATGTCATGCCACAATGCTTTCGCATTTTACCTAGACTCGACTAATTTAGGAATTACGCCCTACTCCGCAGTAGTGTTGTAATAAGTGTTACGGGTTAGCTAACATTAGTGTTAACAATGTGTCTGTAACCTCATGGTTCTGTCTTTAATGCAGTTGCAAAACGTGTCTGTAACCCTGTGATTCCGCCGGCTTCAATGCCTTGTACTACGTTCTGTTTTGTCTGTTTTTATCGACCTGCGTTCTGCAGAGTGTGTGTGTTCATACTATGGACTTCGTGTCCGGTCATAAACAAATAAATTAAATTAAATTAAATTAAAATGTGTGAGTCAATATAGAAAATTTTATTCATTCCAGTCTCATCACAACAAATTATGTTTGCCTTTATCTTTCTCAACTAATTTCTGTATTTAAACGGCATGTTTATCTGTGGTTTGGAATGGATGACAGATTGGCATCATTCAGATTCTTAACGATGACATCTCAGTGATATAGAAACAGCAAAAAACTTTGTACGGACGCTAATGCAAGGTTCTCCAAAAATTTGGGGTTTCACAACCGGACTATACAGTTTGTTCACGACGACTGAATACAACAAATTGAATCCACTCTACTCTGTACAGTACTATAGTTTTCTTTGTATACTATTGTTTTTCTTTTCCAGCATTTATGCAAACTTGACAGCAGTGCAAACAGAAATATGAGCAAATCGACTGCAAAGCCTGCAAAACCGTGTTGCATCCTAAAGAAATTTTGATTTCTAAATCCAATTTCAAATTACCCTTATTGCACAACTTTTCATCATCAGTGAGATGGCGAATGAAAAGTTGCGTCGTTTTGCGCAAATCTCAACAGTACGATTTCTGACATATGTCAGGCAAACGCTTACTAAACAAATTCCATCCTTGGCTGAAAACACGGTGTATAGCGAGAGGGTCTCAAACAAGCGGCCCGCGGACCGCATGTGGCCCGCAAGGGAATCTTGTGCGGCCCGCGATCCTTTTTGGGAATTTTCAAATAATTAACATTTACGTTGTTTAGTTTACTCACCGGCGTTTGAAAGTGCTCGGCTACCGAGCAAAAAAAGTTCCTTTTGAACGAACGCAGAGACGGCTGGGAATTATTTGCCTACAACTCATGATACCTTTCGCGGGAAATAAGATCTAAAGCTGATAGGGTTCAAGTATCGCCATTGTTGCGTCAGCGTCATAATGCGTTCCTGCGGTTTAATTTATAAGACTCCATTTGGTCCTCAGGGCAATTTGAGTTTGCGTCCCCTGGTGTGGCGGCTGCAGGCTCTTAGCATGGGCCTGCGGTGTGTGGCATGCGATTATTTGCGTTGTATGTGTATAGTGGATGAATCCATTCACATTACGAATGGTTGTATCCACCATATATGTTTTGCGAGTTAATGACTGTCCGAACGTATCTCGTGCTGGTGGCGTACAGCATTTGTTGGAGATGTCTTGAAAACTGCCAGTGGCTTGTCACGCGGTAGTTAAAAAATAGCATCAACGAATCAGAGAATGAGAATTTGAAATCAGAAATGGAGTAGGAGAGTTGTTGTGTTTGTACAGTTGACGCCATGAAACGCAAAAAGTTGCAGTGGTAAAATAAAGCGGTGCGTTGTAAAACCGGTGTCGAATGTTTTTGACAGACAGAATAAGTCTTACAGACAAGAAGTCAGTTGGGACCTAACGAAGCTGGTGAGAATCGACGTACAATCAGCGATATGCACCTTCTATGGTCGACCTGCAGTCTGAGCGAATTGTTGCCCAGACAGGGAGAATCCTATACACGAACGCAACAAACGGCAAATAAAACTCAACGTTACATTCAAACACACTTGTTTTGAAGTGGTATTCACGAATTACTGACTACTTGTGACTGCACCACGCAATGTAAAAACACAATGTCATGACGACAAAGAATAGCAATTCTCTTCCTGTTTTTAAGTAAATCTTGGCTTTGTCTTTTATTTCCTGTGCTTAAAACTTTGCTACTGCAGGAGTGTTTCTTGCGAGTAATGATAAAAACCTTGCCGACAGTGGATCAGGGCTCGTTTTGTTCCGGCAGCATACGCCTTACCAGCTGTCTCGCTTGAGTGCGTCTCCAGGCATATGGGAGACAACAATTTACTGCAGGTTGGTTGAACGCACTCAACGCTAAATGAACGCAGTTCTTTGTCATAAATATACCCGTTTGGTGCCTCTTTCTGTCATGACGAAAAGTAAGCATCTGAAACAGGGACGCCGAAGCAGTGGTAGGGAATGGAGTGCAGTAGAAGAGTTTTGAAAGCAATTTTAAACTAAAAAAAAACAAAAAATCCTTAACAATTTTGCCTGCTTCTGTTCAGCGACAATGCTGACCTCAAATTAACAAAAATTGTAAAAAAAAACATTCTGAACATTCTGGGTGCACGAACAGCTGCAACAAAATTGTTTCATGTCGATCTTCATAGCCCATGAAATTGCCAACAACAGTGTTGTGAAAAGGCACCTTCCACCCCGTTGCGCCTTTTTTGATCGGGCAAGACGCATGCCCCGCTCTCGCTATCCCTGGCGACAAACGAAAGACACGGAAAGAAAATACAGTAATAATAAAATATTGAGGTGTGAGTTGTCATATTTCAAACAGCAATCACTTCAACTAGGCTTGGCATGTCTTACAAACAGCAGGCGGGCAATTTTCCATTCAATCCATAACACAACCTACGTTCAGCAGTTTTGCTCGGAAGACAATGTTTCATATCTACTAGAACCACAAATCCACGTGAATGATTAACGCAAATACCTACTACGGTGAGTCCTGCTCTCGATTTACTCTTGATCGTTTAAATGTCACGCTCAAGGGGAGACGGCAGCAAAAAGCATTCAACAAGATGTGTAGTGATCAGCCTGGCATTTGAAAATCAGACCTATGCGGACGAAACCTGACCAATGCGAACTCATAAATAAAAAGAAAGCGGTGCAGCGAAAGGGTGTTTGCATCCTTGGAAAGATTTCATGCGGGGTATAGGGCTAAACCGCAGCAGCTTTTGCATTCACTGTATTTTAAAAGAATCGCATGAGTTCTGGTGAAAATTTAGAGAAAGACGTTTTGAAATAAAGATGAAGTGTACTTGAGCTATCTATTTTTACCTCAATTTTGTTTATCCATGCAGGAATGAAAAACTGCAGTAAAAAGCGAACATACGACATTGGAATTTAAAACATGGTTTATTTGTGAACTTCAATACGAAACACTTTGTTGGCGTCAGTAACGAAGAAACAACATTCTGTGAAGTTTTTCTTGAAAAAAATTAATATAGTTTGGAAGTATTTTTTTAGTTGGAAAGAATTTGTCAATTGAAACAACTTTTTTTTTCAAAAATAAAGTTTGGTGAAAACAATTGTTCTTCCAATTGTTTCGAAAAAAATACTTGTTACCACAAAAATTTTTTGTGAAAAAAAGTTTGGCGGTGATTTTTTTTAGCATAACTAAATTTTTTACGTGGCGCATAACGAGTCACAATGGGACAACTCGAAAACACTGCATCTCCCTCTGGCCTGGGCATCATTGAGGAGCGGTCACTTGGTTGAAAAGGCAAAAGGGGATTTGCCCATTCAAATGCACCAGACAAGTATTTCTTTAGATCAACAGCAAAATTAGAAATTAAAGCAAGTCTTACAACTTCTTCCCAAAAGCTATTTACTTTCACCAAAATGTACTCAAACCCATGTACAGGAAGGTCGTTTGACCATAACTGTTGCATCTACAGGTGGTTTCTTTCCAAGTTTTTAATTCAGGAGACACTGTGGGGATATCTAAAACTCTTAACAAAGATTAGTTGATAGATGAAGACAACGTCTGCTTCGGTAAGTTGATTGCTTGCTTCAAATCATTTGGCATCGCTAAAAGCCTTAGCTAAGCGGCAATCTTTCTTTGACCAAAAAGTGTTGACAGAATATGGGAAATTTATACTTGTGCATTGATTTACAGAAGACTAACTGCGAGTCTCACAGTGGCTGTAAAATGGCGCAAACGAGACGTTTGTTACGGATTACTGGAGACAGACATAAGTCATCAATAATTCATCACAAAACTATTGAAACACGCATTTGCCACTACGTAGTTGTTCGTTAAAAGTTAATTTGTCCCGCAATGTAACCTGAGAGTTTGTGTGTGTCTCGACGCCGTTTTCATCGCTGATTCTTATTTAATTTACGTCAGCAACGTGCGCCGAGTTTTCGACATACAAAGAACGCCGCATTGCCTTTGGACGACAACATTCGTCATCAAATGATGACGTGCACAGCAGTTGCACTCATAAAATTCGTCCCCGAACTTAACCGAATTCACCGAAATCGATAATAATAGTTTATTGATTAATCCTCTATGGGCAGGGGGTAAACAATAAGCGGCTCGGGGGCCACATGTGGCCTGCCAAAACATTTTCAGTGACCCCAGAAGCATTCAGGAAGAATCGTCAAATCTTACTTCGAATTTGTGGCAGGCAGCAAAGCCGGAACAAATTGCCAGATTGACGCGAGACACAGCGCTCTATATATCGGTTCAGAAATCTCAACAACAGTAGGTAATAAACAGTATCTGGAGTGTTTTGCAAAATGTTTGCAAAACGCATAATAATATAACATAAAAAAAAAACGTTTTCTTCGGGCAGATTGTTTTATTCATATTCAAAAATTTTCGTTATCAACAACATCAGCAGCCTGGAAAAGGAAAGCAGTCTCGTACCTACCATACAGTTAAGTACATACTACGTAGGCTACGAGGAGGTAGCGGGCTGCATCTCCCTAACCCTTTCCGTGTGGGTAAAAACATTTCAGCATGAAAAAAATTTTATGTCAAAGCAGCGAATTTCACTTTTTTTTATAGAAAAACAGTGTTTTGTCAATTTACCGTTTTTCTGGTATTATGGAGTGGAAAATTACATCAAATGCGACTTTCACTACTAAGAGAAGTTAAATAGTGAAATATTTGGAAAAAACAAAAATTTGGGGATGAACAAGCTTTTCTAGCGAAACGCTGTAGACCCCCAAGATTTTTCCTCCCGCGCTTACGAGTGGCCATCGTCACTTTGTTTGATCATCATAAATTTCCAAAATGGAAGCTCTGCCACGCAGGCCACCAGCGCAGTCGTGGCACCTCTGCTGCTAAAATAGACGATCCAGGATGCCACAAAAAATGTTTTTGTATCTTACATCACAAATACCGTTTTCACAGACTAACACTATTTTTACCAAAAACAAGGACCGAGAAACTGTGAGCATTTTTACTGGAATCCTACCTCGAAAAGAATAAAATTTTCAACTAAACGCAAGCTAAGCTTGACCAACAGCTCGGAATTCTTCAGCTTGGCTGTGAAGCAACTGAAGTTTTTCCAATGCTGTACAAACCAGCGCTAAGTGTTCCAAGTAGAGACCAGAGTCGTTAGTTTAAACCACAGGTTCTCAAAGTGGGGTCCGCAGACCCCCAGGGGGTGAAAAAATTGGTGTTTGGGATCCGTCAACTGACAAAAAATTGAAGACATTCAGAGTGATGAACAGTTTGAAAATATGTCTGCATTAAACCCTGGAATACTATCGTGGGTCTGGCAGACCCGGGTCAAATGTTCATCACGCAAAAACCTACGTGAGCACGCGTCGGCGAGCCTTCAACTCTTCAGTAGCTTCATTTCTTTGTGAGACTTGTTAAAGGGTGCGCGTGCGGTCGTCCACGATTCTCATCGATTTTGCAAAGGTGGTGGTTTCGGATCCAGCAGACCCGACGTTAGTGTGAGGTGACGTAATCACGCTGACCCGACGTTATGGTTAGAGGGGGTTTTGCGCCAGGTGCCTGTAAAAAGCTGAAACTCACTCAGCGCATGCTTCTACGGTCTTGTTAGCAATATACAAAAGGAGAAGTTCTTCACGCCCACAATTTTTTTATGAGTAATTCAGTTCAGGCATATATGACACCTTCGCTATATTTGGTCTACTTACTTTTCATCAAAAATCGTATGATACTAGACTAAAGTAACGTTGTTAGTGCTCAAACTGCTCAGTGACACTTATGTTTTCAGAGTAGTTTTTGTGATAAACTGCAATTGAAGCAAAGTATATTTTTTTCATTTTTGAAAACCGGGTCTGGCACACCCGACGTTAGTATTAACGTGACAAAAATCGAGCGATAGTATTCCAATTAAAGCAATACTACTAAACCTCTCCTTTGGCTATTTGCTATTTTGTATTCCTGAGTTGTCCAACTTACTTAGCCGTTTTGAGCATCGCGTCACGGCACTATCAAAGGTCATTGTAGGCTGTTACATAAATGAAGTTGGTTGTCAATCGTCATTGTCACTTCATAAATACAAAAGCCAACAGAACACAAGTAGGACTACTTAGCCATCTCTTAGTGCAGGGTTCTCCAAACATCTTTGCCTGAAGGCCACATAAGCTATTACACAACAGTTCGAAGGTCTGACATCTTGGGCTATGTGATTGTTTCGGTACACGTTACATTCTACCAAAGCAACACTTTTCGCAAATATATAATTTTTCATTATTGACAAAATGGCTTCGCGGACCGTATGAAATGACTTCGCGGGTCGTAGATTGGAGACCCCTGTCTTAGTATAAGCACATGTTCGCTATAACCAGGGCTACCATACCGTCCTTATTTGTAAGATTTGTCCTTTGTATGAAAGGGACTGTCTTAGAAAACTATATTATACTTACTTTTAAGAAATGTACTTCATATTTTGGAGTTGGACATGTGTTCTTATTTTATCTTTTTTTCAGCAATAATGTCAGAAAGCGACTTGAAGCAACAAACGATTTAAAATTTTATTTCTACTTACCTGGCCAAAAGTTTAGGACCACCACGTAAAAAGTGAAATTTTTGTGTTGACAGGTTGTATGAGGCCGGCGTATTCATTTGCTAGTTTGTTACAATCATATTTGCTCAAAGAAGGCATGAATACAATCCCATACATGTTTTTACACTTATGCTGACAAATCAATGGTAGCCCTGGCTATAACCTTAGAACAGTGATTCACAATCTTTTTTGATGCATTCCTCCCTTTGCTCATTTTGGAACTTTTCATTCCTCCCCTGTTAGGGTTCTTAGGCTAATTAACTACAGTTGGAACAATGGTCTTTATTGACGACAATAACTTGATTAATTAAAGTGGGACATAAACTATTTGTTGTCAAATAATGGTATTCAAGTTTGTCAACAAAAACGTGTGATAGTAGCCTACACTAAATAACTTACAAATATAATGTGATATAACTAATTGAAAGAGCCCATGTCAACTTGAAAAAGAAGTACCACACTTACAATGAACAAATAACATAACCATAAAGTGGAAATTTCTCCCTGGGGAGGTATTCCTCCCCGGTTGGGAACCACTGCCTTAGAGGCAAGAACAGGTAGTGCGAGCAAAAACAACTGGACGGATGAGAGATCCATTTTTAACTGATCTGAACGAAGTTAATGACGAAGAAGATTGTAAAGAAACTCTCAGATTTGCGTGCCAATAGTGGAACCAAGATAAAATTCTCTTTAATTTCACTTTCTTGCTTATGGGCTTATCAGCAACAAACTTGCAATACAGTGGCTTATGATGGCATGGAAAGAGTGGTCCTTTCTTTCACAACTACGTATTAATGCAGTCCCGTTGCCAAGAGGGGCCTTGGTGTCCCCTGCACGAACGTAAAGCCCCCATATTGAAGATTTTTTGACGACGTTTCTGTATCAGCGTGAGGTTGTTTTTCAAGTTTGGTGAAAATCGAGCCGAAATATCGAAACATAATGCATTTTCGACTAGCTTTGTCCAAAATCAAGCCAAAAATATCAATGGCTGTAGGGGAATGTTGTCAGGATCATAAATCGCACTGAACCTCAGATGAGTCTGTTTTGAGACAACAGCATGAGTAAAATCTTGTGTATTTTGTTCACGCGCAGCCAGTCTGTTGTTTGTTGACAACACACTGCGTGTGCCACTGATTACCACAATCCTTGCAGGTCGAAGCAATTATTGCGGCACAGCAAGCCCAGATCCCTCACTGCATCAGTGATATGATGATTTACGAGTTGTAATAAATTTGCATTTGCCAAACATTAATTCTTTTACTGAGGGACGGTCCGCAAAATAATGCCAGGCTGAAACCGGTCTGCAGTGGAAAAAAGGTCGCCGATCCCTGGTGTAGTGGATCCATAAGAGCCTTGGTGGTTTATGGATTTCTAGTCAGTAATTTCAAGCGTGTACTATTTGCGATTGGATGCGGCGTACTTCTCGTGATGATAGAGACAGTGTTAACCGATAAAACATTTGGTCGTTACCGGTCGCTCCTGTAAACGCTCAACGCTGCATGTTGTTCACCGCTGGTCTGCACTGAAGCGTCATGCGCAACGTCACTATGATATCACGTTAACGTGTTTTGGTGGGTTCGTTCTGTATCTAAATGTAATCAAAGATAGCATTTCAATGAGTATTTCTGGAGAACTATTAACGGACGAAGCTAAGTAGGGAAAGCCTGCACACCGCCTTGCTTCGGCTTTTCAACCGCTGCATATCAGGTTGTTTGGCAGGAAGCCGACCATGCGCCTGCGACAAATAGGTTAACCCCTCAACTAGTAAGTCACCTTAGGATTCGAACTCTACATCAGGTTCCTACATCATTTCCTGACACACCGAGTTCCTTGAAGTGGGATGTCTTCATAAATTGGCTGTGTTGATACTTTGCGTTTTCGCATTTTTCTGAGAAGGACTTAGACCCTAGTTCCATGATCCTTGAAAAAGTGCTGTTAGCTTTTGTTTGTTTAATTAGAGCTACGCCAATAGGTCGCAGGTTTGAAGGGATTTCGCAGGCATAAAGTTGGGTCTAAGTGAAGGAAAAATGTAGCAACTTTCGAGGGAGCAATAATACAAAACCTCTCGTTGTTACTTACTTGACGGAAGTTAATTTTGATTGAGTATATAATATTCCGCAGTGTAGATACTTACTCGGGCATATTCAGTACAATAAGATTATCTAAAAACAGCAAACCACACAAATTTGTTGTGAGTTAGTTACAGCGTGTTGAAAGGTTTTGCCCGCTGCTGACCTGCAAAATTTAACCCGTCCCGCACCGGCAGGAATCTGAGAAATCATACCCGCTCCCGTAGACTTTAAACCAGGGCTGGGAACTTGGCCTTTTTGCGGTTAAGAAAATTCGGTCGATTTCAGAACAGGTTTGGCCCCAAATATTGATCAATTGACGTTTTTTTGAGTATATTTGAAAATTCGGCCGATTTATGGCTTAATGTGCATGTGGTACCACATTCTGGAATTTAACCGCTCTAAATGCTTTATGTGCATTCTTACAATCACCCCTCCCTGACAGTTGACATTGCCGGCACCCAGTTTAACTTTCCAAACCCAGAGTTTGGAAATAATTAACGACGCATAGTGATCATTGACGCGTTGGCATTAAATTGTAATCGATTTCCCGAACTTCTGATCTGAAGTTTATTTCCTGAACGCGCTAACTGAAGCTCGCGCTGATTCGCTGAGCAGCATGGTAAGTTGACGGAGGGTTATTGGGCACGCTAAGATCAGTTGACTGGTTGGTCTGTATGTAGTATAAATAGAGCAGGTATTAGCGCTACTATGCTCACAACGGCATTCACCAAAGCTGCAAATGCCACGATCATTTCCGACCGTAAAACAGATGGAATGTGAATTAGCTGTCACTCTCACTGTTTGCTGCCACAGCTCTCTGTCAACAGTAACAAACACATGGACATAGCTAGATTTGCTCTCCAGAATCAAAATCGAAAATCTTTGAGCCTGGAATTATTGGATCCGTAATATTTTGTGACTGTGTGTTTACTGATTTTCATATCCTGTGCTTTGTTTGCTGATAACACCAGTCGCCAAGATGATATACACTTTATGCTATGAATCATTTACATAATTATTGGTAAATAAATTGTTTGACTTGACTATGGTGTTGCGGAGTATGAGAGTACCTGAATTGGATTTTGAAATCAAAATCTGGTCAGTCAGGCAATGTTAACTTGCAAAATTATGTGAATAAATACATTTCTTTGTAAAAATAAATGAAAAATACGTTTGGTCTAAAAAGCGAAGATTTGGATGGATATTAGCGTTCACCTGGCCATTGCGCTGATGAAGTATCTACCAACCCTGTTAAATTTCGCGCACCCTCCCAACTCGCGCCCGCCCCACCTGCACTGTTTCCGTCCCACATCTGCCAATGTATGTATGAAAGCCACCACTAAAAACTGATGCAACGTGTTTCATCGCTAGTGGAAATTTAGTCAGTGATTCATTTCAAAGCCAACAAAAGCTCTTAAAAAATACTGCAAGTAAAAATGTGAAACCTTTTGGCCAACCTTGAAAGCTTCGTTCTTACAGCACTGTTGAAATAGAGCATGTCGTTGACTGACGAACTGGTTTAAATTTTCTTTTCTGCTATTCACGACATGTACAGCCATACTAAACACTTGTTTGCTGGAAACAGTAGTTGCCCACACGCAGAACGTATTTCTTTCAAGATCACTCTTAGCTGCATGGATACTCCAATATGTGGTCTCGCCACCACTGGAGAACGTCTCTACACCCACAAGCTCCCTGTAGTATTGAATTTCTTGCTCATGTCCCTTTCACATGCATCGGGTCAACATTGAGTAACTGGCACGAAAAATGTCTTATCCCGCGCCCGACCCGCCCGCACGCATCGCTCTGTGGGTTCCGGCAGCCGCCCGCAGATGAGGGTACCCGTAAACCGCGCGAGTCAACCCGCCCCGGGCAGGACTGTATTGGCCCTGGATAAGTTGCGTGCGCTACACCGAAAAGTGCGAGAAGACAACGAAAAAAAAACATTTTCTCAAGAAACATCATTCGCAAGAAGATCGACACGTCACTCTTTGTATGCACATGTGGTAGCATCACAAATACCCAGTTAAGAGGATGGTAAGATTTGTGAAAGCGTTTTTGTTTGACAGGGATAATGCCTGGTTTGCGGGAAGAAACGTTTTCAAATGTTCACCAGACTCTCGTTCGATTGCAGAATACATATACATTTGCAAAAAGTGTGACCCTTTGTCGCACAGTCACAATACAAACATCTGCTCACAGACACGCGGCGTTCCACAGAATGATGTCACAACAGAGCTTTGCCGTGTGACAATTTCAAAGTTTCACAACAAACGCCAAACAAGAAAACAAACCTCTGTAAAAAAAAGTTAAGTTTTTCGGTTTAGAAAAGAGTTTAAGAAGTAATTTTTCCTTACGAATAATAGCATTGCGCTATATTCTACAAACGAATCACTGCTCTTGATACTGCGTCGTATCTCAGCTCTCCAGGTGTGTAGAAGGATTTGTAAATTGATTGCCAGATTCTCGATGCTAGAAAACTACTTTACTAATGCAACTTGTTGCAGTAACACATGCACTGATCAGTAAGCCGTTTGTACTCAGCTACGGGCAATTTTAAAAGATCCAGCATGAGGCAGATGCTGGTCTTTCGGTAAACAGCCGCTGACACAATGCAAGGTCAAAGCAAATATTTCAGAGACTATTTTTCTGATGCAGTAGTTCCGACCTGGATTCTGCGAATCATAGGCTCCTCTTTCATGATAATATTAATCGACAACAGTTTGTTTGCAAATATACTTCAAAAACGCGAAAAATCGTAACTCCACAAAGTTCGCAGTTTCAAACGTACTCCCTCGTATCACGGCCTTAAAAACCGCTTCACTGACTCGGTCCTAAAACGGAAAGGTGCATCTAAACGCAGTTTGATTTGAAAAACCAAAAATCAAGAAAGGTGAAGTCGGTTTAAGATACGCAAAGCTGAAAAGCAACAGGCTATACACTTTTTTCAGTTAGTTAGAGCAGTCAGAGCACGACACCTAAACTTCTATTTGCCAGATAAAAAAGCTGATTGGACCGGTATGTTTTAATTGCAGCAAAAATGAATGTTTCATCAGTGATGTTTCTGCGCTTAAGTCAAGATCTCAGGATTCAACTAAAATTATTTGCAAGAATTTTCGCTTTGACAAGTGTCACTAAATAAAATAAACCACGAATGTCATGAGCCACCCGTTTAGTAACATTGGTAAAAAATCTGTCTGCCTGGCAGTCTTTCCATTTATCCTTCTGCAATCTGCAAGTCTGACCATCTGTCTACATACTGTACAAAAATCTGCTGCAGCCAACGTATTTCCAAAAGCAAGCAACAGCGCATCTTACCTGTTGCTTAGCAATGAAGCCAGAACCATCAAGCTGTCTTCCAACAGTGCCACGATCTCTTGCACGTCTTGTCCTTTCAAGAGCAGTTCTCCACGTGACTTGAAAGGAGCGAAAGTAAAAACCTGTCCCTCCCACTCAGCGACTACTCCTTTCAGCTTCGCTTCAATGTCCTTTTCTTTTGTAGCCGAAATGCATATGTCCTGGAATACAAGCACGGGTATTTCCCGCTACCAGCTAAACGTCAAACCAGAGGCAAATAGGGTTTTATTTTCTATGGCAGGCGTGTACGCATTAATGTAGGCGAAACAACATCTAAGTTTCAAAGTTTCAAACTTACTCAGTTGTACAGAAGGCAACAACGCGCAACTACTGGAGTGTTTTCGAAACGTAACAAAGGTATTGTGGGGAAGCGCGCGCCACTGGAGCTGATAGGCTGGGTTCGATTCCCTGTCAGGTCATACCAAAGAGTTGTTGAGTTGAGTTGATTTTATTTGGCGATAATTAATATTCAGCTAGCAAAAACACAAATCAGTGCAAAGGACGCCAGGGCATTGAAGGAACCGGAAGTTTGTCGAGTCGATGCCCCTCAGCAGTTAAATTAGCCAAAGACTTGAAAAGCAATACTTGGGCTTTCCAGCCTCGCGATCGCGTTAATAGATGGGTGCAAATAAACGGTTCACTCGCTGCACTTCCACTGACGCGTCACCAGTGCAACATTCACTTCGAAAATAGCCACTTGACTACCGGCGCAGAGTAAGCGGTGGTGGCCCCCGCAGAGCCCTAATGACACCTTAAAGGGAGTAGTAGCTTTGAAAGCGTTGCATGCCCAAAGGAAGTACATGTTCGTAACAATATGTCTGCGTGGGACAAAACAAAACAAACAGGAAAGACAACAAACAAAGCTGAAGGAAATGTGGGATACGGTAGCTCAGAGTCTTTTCGACTTTATTATTTTTAGAAAATTTAAATGTTTTTCATGTGAAGTTGTCACAAAATTGTGTTCAACAGTTTGCATTTCCTGTCCTGTGAGTGTTTTGCGAATTCAAACGCAATCTTCGTATTTTTTGAGGTAGCTACTGAAACCATTAGAAACGAGAGCATGTAAGCACATCGAAAATAGCATTGTGTAAAGAAAGTTTTGCCACAACGACTTTACATCGAAGAACACTGGTGTTCTTGGGAAATTTCGTTGGAAATCACCAAAGCAACTTCAAAGTTTTAAATCCCACAACGCAATTCGTAAAGCAACACGTACTTCGATTTCATCTTTATTTGGCAAAATCGGAGCTTCCATGATGTTCCTGAGCAAGAAAGAGTCGGATTCGACATCGAAGGTATGTCCGGTTAGTTTCGCAATCCGTTCCCAATGACGAGATTTCATTGACTGCCAAAAGATCATCCAATCAGAAAAAACTTTCGTGGTTACCTAATTGAGTACCATGTTTCTGGCATTTCATAACATTTTTGCAACCGTGTGAAGAGTTGACGTGGCGTGTTTCACGAATTATAACCAGAATAACCATTCCCAGTCAATATGGTGAAACTTTTAATCCCAACAACATAAAAAGAACTAAGAGTTATTACTTTCTTTTGATGAATTCGTGATATACGACAAGTTAAACGATGAACTAACTTCCTACCAAATTCATTGTTTTTTTCATAAATGCTATTGGCATGAACATATTTTTGAAGTATTTTCGTTTCTTAGTCGTATCCTCCGATTTATGGATATGATCCATTCTATTTCACCGACAGGCTCAAAGTTTAGCTTACATGCGCATGAAACAGATGTGCCACCTTGCAAGCATTGCCGTAACGAGGAGGGGGCAAGGTGGGAACCGTTCCCCGGGCGTCGAATCACTGCGGAGGGCGCCGAAAAGTTCCGAAAATGTCACAAGTACTTCAGTGCAGTAAATTTGCCTCCGAAAGAGCTCAGTTTTGAACACTGGGGGCGCCAAACCTGCGTCTTGCCCCGGGCGCCATCTAACCTCGTTACGCCTCTGCTTGTAAGCCATTAAGGTGGTGATTAGCAAATTTATGACGGAATGCTAAGATTTAAAAATCTGAAATAAAGAGGTTATAATATTTTTTCTGCAAACCTTATTCGCCATCATCTCCAGCAAAGGACAACACTCGTTGAAGTCATCAATTTTCTTCTTAAGGTCAAGAAAAGCCTGCCATTCTTTGAGGCCGCGTGGCAGTTTGCGACATTTGTTCTGAAACTCGATCAGTTCAGCATTCACACTCTCAATGTCCAACTCTTGCCACATGATGTCGTAATACCCGTCGACGCTGGAGTTTACCTGAAAAAGCACAGACTTTTAAAAGATGAGTTGTCGACCCCATCAACCAGAGGACAAATTTGCAAGAATCTAGATAAAAGCCATTCATCAATTCCATCTAATACGCGCCGTCGGCTACGAATTTGCTTACAGGTGTAAATACGGTAACTGCAAAACACCCAAAATGTCGGAGAGTCTATCCAATCCACTGCCTCTGTTTATTTGTCTGATATACGCGAACATCATCAGTCAACTAACAGCAGCCTAGCCAGTCCAAAAACTTGGGGGAGGCCAAAAACATTGGGGGGCAAAAGGTCTGATTTTAGGCGAATAAAACTATTTTGTTTAGGATACCGCCTCTCAAAGTACAAAATGACCATATGTTCTACAAATTGGGGGGGGCATGGCCCCGTATGCCCCCCTGGCTGCGCTTGTGTCGATTTAATATAGACAGCAATTTTCCTGCAACTCACCGCATTGTACAGTGTGTAGAGCTTCGACAGTAAATTGAGCTCTTTTTTAATTTTATGGAGAGCCGGGTATTCCGTCTTGCTCAGGCCGAACAATTCCTCCCCGCCTGAGTACGTTCCAAATTTCCTCCACAGGTCGTCGAACCGCGTTTGAAAAATTGTGAGTCTCTCGCTCGCCTCTTGCGGTGGAATACCTTGAATGTTCGGACCTCTGCGAAACAACAACTGCCCGTTGCCTGAAGTACAATACCAACGTTCAAAGCAGTCAGAAAGGCATAAAAGAAACTTAGTAAGAGCGAAAACCAAACGCGTTTTCATGCCGCGTTCCTTAACCACTACACGTTTAAGCTCTGAAACGCCGGTTCGTGGAGATTAAAATTCATGTGTAAACCAATTTCGGGAGACGCAGTTGCAGTGCTGTCCCAGGTGTGTTCACATCCATGTTCATCCTGCGAAGTATCGATTTGAAAAACAGGCAATAAAAAACTAACCAGCAGGCTTTGCATGCTTGTTATCGTTCCCGGTTTCTCAACAACGTTACGAAAGTTTAATGGCGTCAGGGCAATGAGTGTCGTTTGTGCGGGTTCGTAAAAGGCCGTCGCAATTGAAGAGCAGATGAAATATGCAAGACTGACTGCGTCCAGAATTAAATAAAATGATTGATCACCCGTTAGATCCCTATACATTTTAGATTAACTTTGGAGTAACAAGAGAACCTGAAGCAAACTTTTCATTGCGTCACGTTAAAAATGTAAGAGGGCAACGGATGAAAAATAACTCCAATTCCTCAACTCCAGACTTCTCTGTAATCGTCACTCAGGTTCGAAGATGATCTCGTTCGAATTGCGGGGAGCAAGGTTTCTGAGCAATTATTAACCTTCATGAGGCGCTACCGGTGCTTTCCACCGCAAGCTAGACTTAGAAATCTCCAAAACGAGAAAAATTGGTAGTTGATCATTAGTGGTTTGACAGCTACAATTTACCGTTAGTGCAATATATCTCAAAAGGTAAACAAGTACCGGGCCATTTGCTGTGCGTGGTGCTTCGTACTTCGAACGAACAAAACAGTCTCATTTATCTGAAACAACGGTGCAAAGCCTGTTCGCCATTGCCGGCCGCATTACGTTTATTTTTATGAACTACGGTCGCCAGTGATTCAAAATGTTTTAATTTTTTGCATTGTTTCTGTTCTGCTTCCACACACTGATCCAAGAGCGTACGCAAAGGGGGTTGAGGTTCACCACCACCACCCTTAAGCTTGATATTTTACGAAAATTTTATTACCTGCGCAAAGGAGATTAATTGTTTTCGCATACCTTTTGCTTGTTAATTTGTCGACTTAATGCAAATACCGCGGAATGAATTTGCATGATAGTTTATATTCAGTTCAGTGATATATAAATTACGGAGAGTGTGTGCAGAAGAATACGCATATCACGTCAACAAACTTCGCCAAAACGTTGGTTTGGAAACATGAATATGACGTTAAATTGTGACGTCGCAAACAGCGCATACCAAATACAAATGACCGCAATATGCCATTGAATGAAAACCTCCGTTAAATTTTTTTGCGTACGCCACTGCACTGAGCCTAGCCTGCTTCCACACAACCGTATTTCTACTAAGTATCCTTGTACAGTATAGACAGAGGTTTTAACCCTTTAACTGCACGGCCACCATAACATGCACAAGTTGCTTGTGCACGGCTGCAGAAATTTTTATCGAAGGCAGCATGCGGCCGTACGGTCACATACAAGGTTGCGCATCCCTGATCTAAAATGAGAAAAGTTAATGCTTTTCTGGCATAATCCACAGTGACCACAAGTAGACCATAAAATCGGCACCTGGTTGAAACAACAAACTATCTCGAATTGCACGAGCAAACACATACTTATAGCAAGACGAACAGTACCTTTGGATTTTGACTTGGCAATTAAAATAAACAAACATGCATTATCGAACGTTGAGAACTATAAGAAAGATGTAGATGCAGTACTCACTGACAACTTATTGTGGAAATTGCATTTAGCATAAGTAAAGAAATAAGTTTTCAAAACTTGTCGAGTTCTTTCTATGCATAAACATTACCTTGCCAGGAATTCCTCAATAACTGTATATTTTAGTCTGGTCTATTCTCGTGTTCCACAAGCAATAATTACTTGGGTATTAACTTCCCCATGCCTGCTCAGTGCTCACAACCGATAGTACAATCCGTAACAAAGTTATTAGATTAATCACATTTCGTGCATGTTAATTCATTTCTGAAAAGCTGGGAAATAACTTAAAGCATTGATTTAATGACATTTGCAAATAAGGAATTACCAAGATGATGGATAAATTCATCATAAATATCAAAATGGAGAATATAAATTCATTTCACTCATGGACAAACGTCATCCACAGAAAATATACAGTAAAGGGGGTTTCCCAGTAAAGGGGGTTTATTTACCAGTCAAATACCGCTTTCTTACATAAGCGAACATAGAAGAAGTTCTAGGATTAAATTTATAAGTGCAACCGTTTATGTTTACAAAATCAGATACAAACTACAGGGACGGGTTGACCCGCGCGGGTTGCGGGTACCCGCATTTCCGGGGAGGGTGCACGAACCCGCAAAGCTATGCGTGCGGGTGCGGGGCGGGGGGGGTGGTTCTTTGTGCGGGTTACTGAATGTTGTCTCAATGCAAAGTGACATGAGGAAAAACGTTAATGCTTCTGAGAGCTTGTGTTACAAAGGTGTAGAGAAGCTTTGCCAACCGAAATGCCCTGCTGGGCCAGGATTATGTCAATATCTCCGTGAGGACCGCGTATTGAATGAGTTACTTTCATTTTGTCAAACAAAAGTTTACTTTAAAGCTACTGACAACATTTCAATACTAACTGCAATGGTGACGACTGTATGGTACTGTACTTTTAATACTCTCAAACTGTGACGCCACAAGCAAATTTAGTGCTTATGAAAAAACAAGTGTAGTTAGAAATCAAATCAGTGCAGAGGACACTTTGAGTAGAATAGAAATCCGAAAACTAAAAATCAGCTTTACACTGAGGTGTCATTGGACACGTAAAAATCTACCACCGCGTAGTAATGATAAACAGGCATTGAAGACCATTTCTTCGAAAATGTCGAACTTGAGATTAAAACAATTAAGTCAGGCTGTTATTGTATTGTATATACACAATAATGAAAGGTTTCTGGGTCGTACAAAACCTTCGACTGGGCCCCAGGTTGGACATAGCTGGTGTAGAGACATCCTCTAAGGGTGGCAAGCATAGACGTAGCCAGGGGGGCACAAAGGGGACATGGCCCCCAAATTTTTATAATATATAGTCATTTTGTGCTTTAAGAGGCGTTTTTACAAACAAAATAGTGTTCGCCTAAAATCAAACATTATTCGCCGAAAATCAAATATTTTCCACCCGCAAAGTTTTTGGCTCCCACCAAATTTTTGGGCTGGCTACGCCACTGGTGGCGAGGCCACAGATTGGAGTTTCCAGATCTCATTAATCTTGTAATAAATACATTATGCGTGATGACAACTAGCGCTGCTAATCAACGAGTGTTTATCGATGATCATGTTGTGAATAGCAGAAGAGCAAATTTAAAGAGTTCCTCAGTGAACGACATACTTTTTTTAACAGCGCACTGAGAAAGAAGCGCTGAAATTTGGCTAGGTTTCACAATTTCACCTTACAGTGTTTTTGAAGACCCTCTGTTAGCATCCAAATGACACGCTGCATGAGTTTTTAGTGGTTTTCAGTAGCCTAACTGGTGCAGGTTTGGGGTGGAAACAGTGCGAGTCGGGTGCCGGTTGCGAGGGCGTGCAGGGCGAGTCGGGTGCGGGTTAGACGTCTGCGAGTGCGCGGTGGGAGTGAACAAAAATTTCAACCTGTGCAGGACTCTAACAAACTATACATTTTAAACCCACATCAACATCTTGCATAATGTTCTTATCAGCCAGAAGTTACTTACTTTGAGTTTGGGGTGTGATTATTTCCTTCATTTGTTTTTTTATTCATTTATTGATTGTTTTTATTGCAACAGAACGTATTAAAAACTAAATAAGCAAGAATTCGTTGTAAAACATTACTTCTGAAATGTTTTATTGGGGACGTTTTCAGTGCCTCCTAAACAGTTGCGGACCACATAGTTTTCAGCGTTTATTGGGTTATTCAAACATGTGATTTGGTCACTGTTTAGTCAGAAAAGCAGAAAAGTTCACCGTATCAGATGGGCCACATACATTTTTATCAAAGGCCGCATGCGGCCCTATGGCCACAGGTTGCGTACCCCTGACTTTGATAGATACAATGTCTAGCCAGTGAAAGGTTTTATGAATGATGATATATGCCACACCACAAAAAACATTGCACTTTGTACCACCACACTTGAAATTACAGGTATCCATGAACCCCTAGACACCGCTTTGCTGACCCTTGGTTAAGAACCAATGTTATAGAGAAAAATGGATGGTTAGGTTACAATTAAATCAATTTGAACTGGTTTCTGAATAAACTGTTTTTCATTAAAGGTGGAGGGGTCTTACTGGAAAACCAACCGGGTATTTTATGTGCACAGGAAGCGACATACCCAGGTTTTTCTTTGGGTAAAATAATTAATTGTACTATTTGGCAAAGACGTAAAAGTGCACTGAACTGGCTTTGCATAAGACATAATTACCATTTACACTGCAATGTCTCCGTCAGTAACGTTTGTTCTTATTCCAAAGTTATGCCAATAAAATGTGAATGAATAAATGAAGCAGCAGCGGTTAGTCTTCTTCATATTTTCATTGTTTCACTGAAACAGCGTTGCGCAGTGGTTACCTCGCAGACCACATAAAACATTTCATAAAGTACAGTACTGTCAGTTATTCATGAAGCCAGTCTACGCTTCGAAGCAGTGTTACCAAGGTGGTAAGGCGAAAATACATCGCGACAGTGCTGCAGTTAGCTAGGCTACAATCGAAGCTGTCCGCAAAACGTTCACAATGGCAACTCGTTTCCAAAGGGTCCCGTGCGGCCGTGACTGTGAATCCTCTGACAATGGTTTCATTCGCTGACATGCTATAAAAGCAGCAATGACTTGAAACCTCGACGTCTGACACTGACGCACAGAAACAAAACAGACAATCACTAAAGCTCCATACTTTTCACGATAATCTTTCTCAAACTGATCGACATCTTGAATAAATTGGGCCACGCCGTCCACCAAGTCAGATCGAAAGACTGGTTGAACTTCCAGCAGCTTTGACTGAGACTCCCGAGATTGTTGCGTCACTGTGCTCCACGCGTATCCGAGAGTGTCAATGCGTTCAGCGTTTCCATCCTCAAATGTCAGTTCCATCCTGGAAACATTGAGCTTGATATAAAGAAGCTTGTGCTCAAGTTAGTTTTCTGTAGATCATTTTTAATTTAGGTTTCTGTAGATCTATTTTTTAATTTCATGAATTGCAGGAAATCTTATAAGATGAATAGCATTAATAAATTAAAGGTAAATTTCGCAAATATTTTTTATTTCACAAATGTGTATCTAAATGTTAGCCCTGCGCGTTAATCGACACCCAATTAAGAGGTAGCTCTCAGTTTCAAAAAAGTTGGTGCCGCAGCTCTAGTGCAAGGACGTTATCATCTACCGTTGTTATTCAGTCCCGTCGCCATGGGGGGAGGTTTTGGTGGGCTTACATCCCCCAAACAAAGCTCCGAACCCCCCATAATTGAAATTTAAAACACTATAAATCAGTGCAATTTTTGTCAAATTTGAATGTCAAGCCCCCCCTGCACAAATGTAAAGCCACCCCGCACAAACGTAAACCCCCCTATTCACGACTTTCTGGCGACGGCTATGTTGTTATCAGGAGCGTAACGAGGGGGGCAGGGGAGGAACAATTCCCCGGGCGCCGAATCACTGCGGGTGGCACCAAATGACTGCCGGTGACGCCGAAAGACCCAACAATGTCACATGTACATTCTTCAATACAGTAAATTTGCTTCCGAAAGATCTCAGGATCGAACATGGAGGCGTCAAAATTTGCTTCTTGCCCCGGGTGTCATCTAACCTCGTTACACCCCTGGTTGTTATTTCGGGATAAGTTAGGGAAGCCGAAGTAGAACCAGAGCAGGTGGTGCAATGAAAATGTTGGGAATGGAAATTTCTAAAAAAAACAAAAATGTGCAACCAATATGCTTGGATCTTTCCAAAAGAGCGTTCATTTGCTGAGATGCCGAGCAGCAGTAGGTCAGGGGAGACACTAAAAGAGTTGAGAGCAATGGAAACTTATAAACAACAAAAAAACGTTACCAATTCGTTTGTTTCTGTTCATCAACAATGTTGACCTCAAAAAAAAAAAAATTATAGAAAAGAGTTCTGAATTTTCCGGGTACGCGAATAGCTGCAATAAATATGAATAGGCACCTCCGCCCCGTCGCAACCTCCGCCCCGTCGCAACCTCCGCCCCGTCGCAACCT
>Ga0210059_1000218_pt1 | contig 62470 bp, 32 predicted proteins | sample Ectturendosymbi2_FD_188042 | JGI IMG/M metagenome (GOLD analysis project Ga0210059, IMG submission 188042) | Ecteinascidia turbinata endosymbiont from Florida, USA - Sample 2 (SPAdes) (version 2) | ecosystem: Host-associated > Tunicates > Ascidians > Unclassified | place: Key West, Florida... | reverse complement strand
CCGCAGGAAATTTGATAAGTTTGACTAGTGTTCCATCGAACACCGGTCGAAAATCACTAGTTTAACGCAATGAGCGTAAATATGTTTTCTTTCGTGAAAGTAATTAGTTTTAGGAGCAAACGAATAGGAGTTTCTTGTTAATTTTAATAAATTAAAAGAGCCAAAACAGAACTAAACATCATTGTGATTATAAAATTTTGTTTGGTGTTCCCCAAAATTTTTTTATTGCATAAAGTGGTCCGTGATGCAAAAAAAGGTTGAAAAACACTGCTCTAGGCTATAACATGAAAAGTTTGATCAATAACTTCACCAACAAATACATTTGTCTTTACAACTTATTTCATGTCAGGAGGTATGAAAGAAAGGACGATTACGATTTTGAAGGGGGCGTGTGAAGCGTGTGCGACCCGGTTGTGTTCGCACACCCTCAGTGTAGGCTTGAACCGAGAAACCTCGATGGCAATAGCTTAGGCAGTTGTTGGTGCCGTCGGCGCGCCAGACGAATGTGCATGGAAGTCACTTATATGTGTCGTTTGCTTGGTCTTTTCCTTTCTCTTTGCTTTGGCCGACTTTGCCTACATGTAGCGGTCGCGTTAGCGTGACTGCTACATGTGGAATAGAAACGGTTAAGAACCACTTTCCAAAAGCGTCGTTACTAAATGGAGAAGTCGTTCGTGCGTAACATCAAATGTTATTCTCAATGCAGCGTTTGGTTTGGAGCGCCTTCAGTTTTGAACGATAGCGAAACGCACATGAGATTGAGACTTGACAAACTAATGATAGGTTCTAACTTATTTTCAACCTAGAAAGAGAAGGAATGCGGAAAACAGCAGCAACAGCCCGCTCAACATCAGATTTGTCGCCAAAACATCAGACATCAGAAATTTCTCTCAAAACATCAGATCTGATGTTAACATCAGAAGTGGCAACACTGGTGTGTGCCATTACAACCGCACACCTGGGATCGACTGCTCGTATTCAACTAGACCAGTGGTTCCCAACCGGGGTGCCCCGGCACCATGGGGTGCCATTTACAGTGCCCAGGGGTGCCGCGGGCTAACACGTTTTTTTACCATATCATTAAAAATACATTTTCAAGCTGTCATCAAACTTCAAAGCAAATTGCTATGGTTTCGGCATTATGGGTGCCGTAAATTATTATTCTTTTCTGTAGGGTGCCGCAAGCCTAAAAAGGTTGGGAAACACTGAACTAGACATTCGCGCAGAATGTGTTTGCAGTTGTGAACTGCGTTGTTGTAGCGATGAGTGTTGTACTCCCTTGTTTTTTTGCGCGCTGTCTGATGCTTCTGCAGTTATGTTTGCTTGGTCGTAGCGTCAATGCCCTATCTATGCAAAATGGCGCCCATTGCGAAGTTTGAATGTGCGCCCTTTCTAATTATTTAAATAAGAGATGTAGAGAAAATTTTTACGAAAGATCAACCAAGAAACAATGTATTGAAAGAGAAAATATGTATTTCTTTTTTATTAAAACTTTCGAGCAAATAAAATATAAATTATCCGCATGGACCATAACAGTCTTCTGTACCCATTTATGTAAATTATAAGGAATATCAAAACATTAAGTACTAACGTTATCAAAGTTTATACATAGTATTGGCTGACAATTTGTAAATCTTACAGAAAATCCCACAACAGATTGCAACTGCAAATGGTAACTTTTTAAAATGAAACACGTTTAATTTGGATGGTACAATAAGTTATGTAATGCAATAAATGAATTGTGTTCGAAAGACACAATTTCATTAAAACATCAATATATTCAGCGTTTTCTTGTTCAATTCTATAACATGCTAATAAAAACAATACATTCCGTGCCTTTATCGAAGCAAATTTGTTTATGATTTCATCAAACTTTCTCTGTTTTCGCCCCTTCCTGTACTCATCTAAGCTAGTGTAAGTCACACAATCTGTCCTGACTCCTGACTCATTGAGGCTCGGAGATGTGAAACAGCATTGCGGAGTCGGTGTCGCAAGGAGCCGGAAGTTTCTGGTCGGAGTCGGAGTCGGATTTTTGTTGTCCGAATCCTACTCCTCATGTCCAATTGAATCATTTTTTACGTTACACTCCTAAGTTCGGAATTCCTGTTGAAACGGTACAATTTATTTTTAAACTTTTATTGAAACAGAGAATTCTTGCTGTGCACCACGATTTCCATTGATTGGCTGAGCCAAACTACATTCACGTTGTATTAAGGCAGCTGTTCCCAAACTTTCTCTAGCCATGTACCCCTTCAGCCATTCGAGAGATCAGCATGCACCCCTAAAATTTATTACGACAAAAATGCTGAGGAAAATAACAACTACATATTTAGCAATAAGCTAGCAATGATTTTGAAAATAATATTCACTGAGGTATGTATATATATTTCGAAATGAATAATATGTAAACATATTTTTTTCCTTCTATTGCTAACCTTAAATGCACCCCTTCAGATTAGCAAATATACCCCTAGTGGTACGTGTATCTTAGATTAGGAACCCCTGTACTAAGGAGTCGTAATCGGGAGTCAGAGTCGGAAATTTTGGAAAGGACTGAGTTGGAGTCGGACATCTCACCTCCGATTCCGCAACCCTGATATAAAAGAATCGATTAATCTCAGCATGCAATAGATGCCATGGTCAACATTATCTGCAAAGCAATTTGGAAAGACGCTTTCAACACCATATTCAACTATGAATGTCGGGAAGTCTTCATGACGCGATAATTATAAGTTGCACGAAGTAGTACAGTGCATTTTGCAATCTAGAATCTCCTCGTAAGCAATTGGAATTGCTTGCCATCTTGGTCTGACCTGTAAGAAGATTCTAAAATCTCACACATAGATTTCAGTTTTTCACAGTCATGACACTGAGAGTAAGGAAGGCCTTGGACATCGAAAAGAAAGCCAATTTTGGAAAGTAAAAGGTAGCTCTGAACAACACTAAGAAATCTCTTAGATGAGTTAACATTTTTTGCCAGCTGGTACGGTAACGACACTAAGTGCTGATGTTTCGAGGACTAAATAAGGTTCTCTTCCTTAGTCTTTGGATAGGGACATTGTGTTTAGGTTATTATCGGACACATGGCCATCGAAAAAGTTTCATACAGTCCGAGTGGGTCGCAGTAATTTGCAAATGTAAGGAGCTTTACCGCAAATATTTGTGTAAAAGCCAGATTCTCATCGCCACTGACTTAAATTAATCACAACCAAACTCTGACTGATATCATCCTCTTGCCCGAAACTCAGCAGCACGGACTTACTTAGACTTTCTTATAGCGTGAGAAGGACCCTGTCTTGTCGATTTAGCAAGCGAGCGTTCTTCGTCTGTCACAGTGATTTTTAACCTTTTCTCTACCACGCCTCCCTTAAGCAATTGTCCTTTGTTTCAAGCCCCCCTGACTTTAAATAAGTAAATTAGACGGAACACTTTTTGTTTGAAAACTTTCCATGTTGTAGAACGCGCAAGAGCTCTGCGCCACTGCTTGACTTTGAGCGTATTTTGCTCCTGCATCGTAAGTTGGAACGCTGATAATTTAAACAAAATCAATACAATGACATTAAGTTGTACAACAACGAATAAGGAGAGTGCATGAAGAATAATATGCATAGTGTGCCAGCAAACTTCGCCGAAACGTTGGATTGGAAACGTGAATATAATGTTGCGGTGTGACGTTACAAACAGCGCACACTCAGCAACAATGGCCACCATACGCCACTGGCGTTTAGGTGTCTTAGTGAATAATAACGCTAGTTCATATTTAACGATATTCACAAGCCTATGCTGGTTTTGACAGGGGTAATCATAGCAATTTAATCGTCAAAACAACAAAAAATCACCATGCAGGATAGACATTCATGTTGCCCACTTTTTCCTTTGCACGCAGTGGCCCCCCACTTTTTTAATTCTAGAATCGCCACTGGTTTTGGGACCTTTTTTGCCATGCTTGTCGGTGATTCCGAGGAGGGGCGGTTGGGGTGACCGTCTCCCCACAACTCACGAAAGTTACTTTATTCACCATAATTTTGTACAATTCGGAAAACAACATTGGCGATATGAAGACATTTTGCCTTCTGTTGTTTTGTCACAACGGTGTTGTGAAGTATACTTCATGTCTTTTATAGTAGCAAAGCCGTTATGAGAATGGACCTCAAAGATCACTGGAATCGCCCCTTCTAACCTCACTGGCCGGATCCAACCCTGGCCGTGTTTCATAGTTATTTCGCTGTCAGTTAACAAAAATCTGAGACGTGCGATTAAATGGCACAAGCTGAACAAGAGACTGGGAAACAGTGGCAATGCAGGCAGTATATGTGAAACATTGAGGGTACCAGCTATTCCTAGGTGTTGGATTGTTTCATTCATTTTCGTGCCAGCTCTTTTCTGTGGAGGTTCACGGTGGCAGCAGCGCTGGAGTTGAAATACGTCACGATCAACAGCAATCCCAAATAGTTCTGCTGGATCCACGCCAAGACAAGACGATTTAGTGCATGCTGAACCCTGAAAACTGTGTTGCGAAGATGCTAGCAGTACCAATCTTCTGCAGAAAGCCAACGGGTAATTGTGGCTGCCTGAAGATGGCGCCACATGTAAATAAATGGTCACCGCTAAATGGTGCCCAAGAGTAACAAGTCACTGTGATATAGTCACCACAAGCGTATTATCGTAATCACTTATCCCTATAATGATAGTGCATTATTCCCATAATGATAGTACAACGTAGTATCAGTAAGAGTGATCTCGTCGAGTCTGCTCTGGTGTTGCTGGTTGCTTTCCCGTTAGTTTAATGCCCCGAGTTACCATCTTTCCCTTGTGCTTGCCTCAGTAGTTCAAGGCGATGCAGTCAACTGTAACATCATACTGCAGCTTCCAACAGTGACACACTTGTCGAATCTTCTGTGGTTGTCTCTCCAATTCATATAGTACATTGGTTCTCAACCATGGGTCCGCGGAACCCCATGGTTCCGTGAACATTTTTCAAGGGTTGCGCGAAAACTTTGTAACTTGAAACAGCGTATGCGTAATTTGTGTTTTGTTTGGCTAGATGTGTGCTCTGCGCCGAATCAATGCTCAGCACGCAGCCCTGTCAGGTGTGTAGTGGGGTGGGAACGCGTTTCTACGTGTTTTTGCATTAGATTACATTAAAACATGGCTGCGATCTCACAGATGTGCGACACGCAGATTCGCACTGCTAGTCAAAATCTACAGTGAAGCAGGAAGATCCAATGTGGAAATTCTTGTAGGCGAATGCTCACTTTATTTGAACTATTTGATGCAGTCTTCCTTTCAATTTAGTGTTCGAACGGCGTTCCCACACCTCTTTTTCTAGCACTACACCCCTGAGTACTGTACACATTAATCACCCTACGAAGCGACTAAATCTAATTTCTCAATAATCGAAAAAACTTTGGCAAAACGAAGGGGTACGCAGCGGTTTTGGTCGCGTCGAAAAAATGTTGAAAATCTCTGATATAGAACAGCGGTCTCCAATTTCCGTCCCACGGGCCGGATATGGCCCGCGAAGGGTTCCAATCCGGCCTGCGAGCTTTCCTAGAACTGTTTTGCATTTTAACAGTTTCGTGTAAGTAAATAAATATTGTGAGATGTATTTACACTAAAAGCAAGATAATTTAACCAGCACATGGAGGAAATCGATGGAAATTACAAAGATGTCTTCTAGTTCTAACAAAATTGCTGGCTTAACAGGTGAAAAATATTGAAGAGAGTGTGTGATTTAAGACAAGGAATAGCATTTTATATGGATTGCGAAGGGAAGCAGAATGAGATTTCTAATACTCAGTGACTTTTAAAACTTGTTTTCTTGGTGGATGTAACAGAAAAAAGTTAACTATCTGAATGCGTCATTGCAAGCAGGTTGAGGAGTCGGTGTCGCAGAGTCGGGGGTTTTGGGTGGAGTCGGATTCTTAGGAACACTAAAACTCGGATTTTTTCATACGGCTCCGGAAGTCCAGTTGAATTATTTATTACATTCCACTCCTAAGTTCGGAATCCTAACTTATGATTGTTGAAATAGTACAACTTCTTTTGAAACTTTTAATGAAACCGAGAATTCTTGTTGTGCACCGCGATTTCCATTGATTGGCCTTGTTGACAGCCAAACTTCATTCACGTTATATTAAAAAGTCGGTGTCGGGTAGTTTTGGAAGCTAGGAGTCGGAGTTGGAGACGAACATTTTACCTCTGACTCCGCAACCCTGCCAAGGAAAGGAAAAACTCATTCAGTCTTTTTGGTGAAATTAAAGCGTTTGAAGCCAAGCTAAAATTTTGACAAAGGCAGTTACGCCAATATGTGTTTGACCTTTTTCCGTGTTTGCAAAGTGCACTTGGAGACGGTGAAAGTGACACACTGATGCTGAATATTCTGATGAAATTGTAAAGTTGCAACGCGAATTTGATCGCCAATTTCAGGATTTTCATCATTTGGAAATTGGCATAAAAATGTTTTCAATACCCTTTGAAATTGATGTTGAATCAGTGCCAATAGATGTCCAAATGGAACAGTGGTTCATAATAGTGAGGCCCCCCCCGCGAGGGGGGAATCAATACATTTCCAGGGGTGCGAGCCCTAACGCGCTTTAGAACACGGAGGTTTTGATCAATAAATTTTCTAAAAAATACATTTGCTTTTACAGCCTATTTAAAGTCAGGGGGGCTTGAAGCAAAGGACAATTACTTAAAGGAGGCGCAGTAGAGAAAAGGTTAAGAACCACTGTACCGGAATTTATTGAATTGCAGAATGACGTGGATCTGAATGCAAAATTTCTATCAAAAACCCTTGTGCAGCTTTGCAAAGAATGTCTCCTAAGGTTTCAAAACGCGCTCAAAATTGATTTGGGTGTTTGGAAGTATTTATCTTTGGGAACAATTCATTTCTAAGACTAAATATTGTAAATCCAAGTATCAAAACAGAATTTCAGATGCACGACACTCCTTATTGCAGCATCAAGCATGGAATCAAATACTACAAGTATTATGTAACAAAAGAATCAGTTTCATAAGTCACATTGCAAACATGTTTCTGAGCAAATAAAATAAATAGCATATCCGGTATACAAACGTGAGTCATGGTTCTCGTGTTGTTGTTTTTTTCAATACACAAAGCAGTCCGGCCTGCGGACGCTGATAAGATCGCGAATTTGGCCCGGCATCCAAAAGCTTTGGGACCGCTAATATAGAAGGTGAAGAGTAGTAGTGACAACACACACCCTTGTCTGAGTCCAACAATGACTGTGAACGGTTGTTATATAACTTCACCACCGACACGATATGGACACAAACTTCTGAGTAGTAAGAGAGTGACTTGACGGCCGCCTGCTACTGGCCGTACTCCCACAACTCTCTACAAAGATGTTCACAAGGAACCCGGTATTGTGATTTTTGGGGATTTCTTGGGAACTCCCAGGGGCCAGGATTTCTCGAAAATTAGCTATAGAGTGAAAATGTGCTAGAAAAAGGTTATCCTCCAGCTTTGGTTTACACTTTAGATGTGCCCCGTATTTGGTACATTAATTCCTGTCTTCCTTTTTGTGTTTATGGGGATGATTACCCCAATTTGTCGATCTTTTGGCGCCCTTTCAGAACACGGGTTCACTTGACATAAACGAGTCAGCCAGAGAACTTCTATTTCGATTTAAGGCTTGGGCATTTGAGACCGGATTTGACCACAGCCTGCAGCCTTCCAAACTTTCAGTTTTTTGACAGGCAAGAGGACTTCGGCTGCAGTGATGGTATTTTCATCACCCCAATGTACCTCGAATCTCGTGTGTGTCAGGTGGTTTGATACTGTTCTCCCCATCCTCCAAGGATGTCCTACTTGCTGAATAAAATAGTATTTTGGTCTTCGATGGATCTAGCACTGTAAGACCTTTTGTTGCGAAGATGCTGGATGGTTTGACAGAACAGTAACAGGCACCCGTCTACACCGTGCTCCGGGTGTTGTAATATTTAGTCATAAAGAGTATTGTCTCACATTGCGAAAAGTAAACCGTTGTTATGTACTACATGAAAGGTCAAAACTATTGGGCACTTGTCAAACTGGGATAGTCATTGATTTTGCATTTTCTGTCACAATTTTAATCGAAGTAAAACATACGCAACTGTGGATAATTTGTTACAGACGCTTAGTGGCGCCGTTGTCTACATTGCGCAGTCACACGGATGATGGCTTTGTTGATATGCTTATCTATTGGTTATAATAAAGAATTCGATTTCAAATCAATTGTGATTATCTGTTTTCAAGTTTTTGTTATATCAGTAAGATGCGAAACTCTATTACGGTACTAAAGCACGTTTGTAAAATACATTGTCTCAACGCATCTGAGGTTATGAAGGTGCGGTGCACATCTATTTTTTGTGCTGTATGACTCAAAAGTTAGGTCGCAATACTATAGTTTGTTAAGATCTTAGTGTCTTTCGAAGTTCAAAATAAAATTGAACATGAGTTGTAACAACTTGGGCCGAAATTTCAATTCTTGCGTTTTTTCAGCTTTTGTGCATTTTTGCAGTTGCGAATTTGATACGTTCAACAACCTTCCTCTCACTCTTGAACAACGTAAAGTGGTAGGTCATGAGTTTAAACCCAAGCAGCTGGTCCGTATCATAGCTTATCCCGGAACAGGAAGGAAGACAACATTAGTTGCTTGCGTGGAAGCGCACCCACAACTGCGTTTCCTGTATACTTCGTTCAAGACGTAAGTGTGCTACTGCTGGCTGAGTATAATTTGTAACCGCCTGCGGAAATTAACGAACGGTTTCAGGAAAGACAAAGTATGTTTTCACCCTTGGTTTTGCCAGATTAATTAAATGTTTTAAACAAGGATAAGCTTTTCCGCCACATTAAGCACGAAATAACCGGACGTGTGGCCTAGTGGTTAGAGCGCTCGCTTCATGTCTGGTAGGTCGTTGTTCGTGTGGCTCGAATCTCGGCCGGGTCGTACCAAGACCTTAAAAATTGGAATCTTAAAAAACAAATCTCTGCCCGGGCGATCGTCGATGCCACTGGAAGGACAATTCTTGTGTTGTATAAGAACTTTCCGCAAAATGTTCCCGACGATCAGTCGTTCTGATCGCCGTGAAAGCGACGGCATGGTGTATGTAAGCACGAGCTCTCAGTGAAAACTTAGAAACGTATGTATGTAAGCACGAGCTCTCAGTGAAAACGTAGAAACGTTGTCAGTTCCTGCAAGGAATAAACTGATTTTCTAGGTGTAAATAAGCGACTCAGTTTACTGTTGATTTTTGTTCTATTCAAAACAACCGATTCTACCAAACTTGGCAAAAACACGCCTGATGACATTCACAGTATTTCATGTGTAGATCTGTGGTCGAAGCCGGTAGCGAAGTCTTCCGGAAGTATCGAAATGTGAAGTGCAGTACGTTGCACAACCTTGCCTTTCGAGCCACAAAGCTGGAACAGTAAGTCCACTGGAACAGTAAGTTGTTTTCAATTTATTTCTTGTTATTACTGTCGCTCTGAAACAAAAACCTGTTTATTCCCCTGAAATTGGCAGAGTTACAAACACAATGATTAGAGTATGACATTATAACCATGCAGTTCACGTCCATAAAGGACACAATTCATAAAGATCAAATTTTGAAGTTGTACCCTGTTCAGGTCTTCAAGTAAAAAGTAACATCGTTGGTGCCAATGCCCGTACTGAGCAAAAATGTTACCAACCATCACCGATGCTTACTGAAACGTTTGAAGAGCACAGGCGCTTTTGCTAACAACTCAGCAATTGTTCTTAAGCTCATGTGAACCGTAAAAACGAGCTTGTTGTATTACGAAAAATTTTTATGTTTGAAAAACAACAAAATCTTCCCCAAAAATGTGGGAGGTAGGAAAAATATAGGCACCAACACCGCAGAAAAAATGCGTAATTTCTGCCAGTAGCTTTTGTTGGCGGTCGGTTTTGAGGCCAGAAATGTATTCTGCTCGAAGCTTGCGGTTCTACATGTAACAGAATTAATTTTGTTGAGACATGAACATGTGTAATTTTCAAATGTGTTGTGTAGTTCACTGCCACCGATAAATCTTATTACAGGCCCAAAGAGGGCTATTTATAATTACGATGGCAAGAACGATTACAAACATGTGAAATTGTATGCAATATTGTTCCTATTTGAGCAGTCTATTTTGAACACAATTTGATCACTGTAGCTTCTCTTGTCACACTCCCCGATTATTTTCCCGGATTGGCCTTCTTGTTTCACATCTTATACGCAAGGCCAAATCGGGCAATCCCTCCCCACTAAAAATATAAACCTTAATAAGCAAATTTCCAATTTAAGAAAGACTGCTCAGCAGAGCGCATAGAAAAAATCAGCTACTGGAAGAATCAGCAATAACGACGTGACCAGACTGGGCACGCACACCTTAACAGAATAATGTCGTTTCCATAATATTTGCCGCAATTGACTTCTAAGGTTTTTCTTGTTTCGTGGCATATTTGAAAGCTAAGTTTAATGTGCTGCAATACTACTGTCAATATTCGGTACTTGCACAAGCTGTTTAAATAAAGTTTTTGCAAACTTATCATCATTTTACACAACGTATTATCTTCTTTGTAACATGCATTTACGGTACACAGGTGCAAACGCAAAGTTTGCGACTCAATACAAGACAGAGACATACTCAGTAAACTGGGATTATCAAAGAAAGATATTGATTGGGCAAAGTTAATCCATCAAACGCTCCGCAACTTCGTGTTTTCGAATTCGAAGACGTTGTGTTTGAACCACGTGCCAAGAGAGGTGATATATCGCTACACACCTTTGTTTTCAAATCCGTCTTTTGATGCTAGCAAGGTGAGTAAATATATCTTTATATCTATTTTACTTTTGGCGTATCCTGTATGTAACACTGTAATGATAGGAGTTTTCAATCAAGATGTTTGCGAGGAAATTGTGATGACCAGAAGGTGCAGACGAACTTTCCCACCTGTCGGTCGCAGACCCATATGTTTCCTTCGAAATATTTTTTCAACCTTTTTTTAAGTTTTTAAATATTTTTGTATCCACGACTTTTTGATATTTTTTCAATTTTTGCGTTATGCTAATATTTTCAAATGTTTCGAGTTCCTGCAACTGCCTCGAGACGTCACAATTTCCACTTATCAAGACATGCCAGGGCTGGTTGTGTTTTCGCGTCAACTGATCCGATTAAACATTTGTTTGTCCAATTATTTTCACCTTGTCGAGGAAGCTTTGATGTGCTTAATCATAAATTTTGCATCAGTCCTTTTAGAATTTTCAGTCATATCCAGGGCCTCTAAGAGAAATTGTACCAGGGGGTACGAAGACCAATAATGGGACCCAAAATTTGTTTAGCTTTTTGTACAGTAATAAGAATGTAGATAAAACAGCAACCATGCTGAGATTTAGAAATAGATTAATTTTTGTGCTGGCAACTGGCTTCAACAGTAATTTTTGGCTTGATTATAGAAAAACTTAGCCTGTGTAATTTCATCTTCCCGAGCCCCACTACCTACCGGGCCTGGGTACGATGTACGTCTTGTGCTCCCTTCTCACAGGCTGATCGTGCCTCATTTTTAGATTTAAACCAATCATTTTGGCATCACCTTGTCCAGAGTAAGTCCACCTGGTTCCATTAATTTTTTTTAAGCCTAGCTTTTCAAAGGTTTGAACAAGGCGCTTGGCGTCGATTGCACCCATGACGGTTGTCGTGTAGTAATACAAAATATAAGTAATATTTTCAATCGGAACGCTTTCTTTAGTTTAGTGTATTTTTTAAGCTTTTTTCAGAGACGCAAAGGGTAAAGCAGGGCTGCCTTACTGTAACTATTTCAGAAATGGCACAGCCGAGCAGTCAGAAAAAAAAACTTGTTCTTGCAGAGCCCTTGAGAGGAAAAAAATGTGCTGGTGCACAACCTGTGTTGCTTCCTTTTAATAATTATAAATCATATCTGATTACTATAACATGAAAATGTTACACATCATTTATTATTTTGTATTATAACCATTTACCAATATTGTTAGTTAATTTCAAAAAATCTCAGGCTGAGATCACAGAATGCACATAAAACAGTTGTTTTGCGAATTTCATAACTATAAATGAAACTTAATTCTAATATTAAGTTATAGCAATTCTCAATGCAAATGTAATAATTCTATGACCTTAATACAGTAATAGGACACAACTTTAGTAAAAACATCTTGTATTTTTACTTCTTGGTTCCATAATGAACATAAAAATGTACAAGCATTTAATACATGATTTTGGAAAAAATTAAAATCGGATTCGCCATTTGCAAGTTTTAGTAAGCTTTGGCCTGCTTATATACAGCACTAACCAATAATAGTCATATACATAAATGTACATCTTATTCACAATTTACACTTTATTCATGTCCAACCGGGCAATATCTCCCAAATTAACGCAGTGTATGATAATAATGCTAACGGTTGCAAATTGCATATCTTTCCTTGATGTGCCTGTTGAACGTTGCAGATCTGTTATTGTTATTTGAGGATATCGAAAGCTCACGCATGCAGGTCTGTATAAAAACTGGTCCGTTTTTTTCCTTGGCATTACAAAGGAAATCTTGTAAATTTGCTTTTGCAACGAGCCAACGCAAAATCCAGCTCTTACAGAATTATGCACGAAGATTTCCAAAGTAATAAAAGTATGCCTGTGTGGAATGTTTCCCGGGAAATTATGTGGATTATGGTGTGCGCAATTTTTCACCCAGCCTAGGCCTACATACACGAATATTTCATGAAGGCCATAGGGTACACAAAACATACAGATAATAACAAACTTTGTGAATAGACTGATGAAACAGGGCTGCCTTGCATGCACTTTTCTTTGCAAAATTGAGAGTTACAGTGCCAAAGTCTGCATACTTTCCAATGTCAGACTCAATACAGAGCCTAGCCAGGATGTTCAGTCAACCTTGACCCGAGGTGGACCTGAGAGAACTTTTTATTCCTTTAGACTTGCTGAAACTCCCTTCTACTGATGTTACTGTGTCTGGTGCTGTAAGAAAATCCTCAAGCTGACAATGATGTTGGGAAACATACCTTCCAATCTGTACTCTGCCAAAGGATTTACCGTGACAGCGCCAGTGCACCCAATTGTTTTCAACAACAATTGACGTTGTCAACCGTTTGTATATGATTCATTTCCTGCACAAAGTCTTCACTGCCGATGTTTTCAGAATGCTTCTCAGCTAGTTGAGCTGCTTTGCTTTTCCATTCCTCTTCTGAAATTTTTTGGCAATTCCAATGAAATCTGAAGATGGCAGAAATCTATTTGGCTGCACTGAAATGAACTGTAAGTCCTCCAATAACATTATCCAACACAGGGGCGGATCCAAGGGGGGGGGCGATCGCCCCCCCTAAAACCTACAAAAGTAAGGTTTTTCACCATGATTTTGTAGAATTCGGAAAACAGCATTCGCCATATAAGGCCATTTAGACGTCCATTGTTTTGTCACAGCAGTGTTGCGAAGTATACTTTATGTCTCTTACAGTAGTGAACTTGTAATGAGACTTGACTTCCAAATATTGCTGAAATCGTTCCCCCAAGCTTACTGGCTGGATCCGCTTCTGATCCAACATTACAAAAATGTGTGTTTTCGGGAGTGGCCCTCCTCAGAGGATGCATCTGCTTCAAAAATTTCATTCCCATTTTCATCAGATGTAACCTCTATTAGTCTGTTAGCTTAGTCAGCTGGTGCAATCCACCGATGTTAAACGAAATTTTGTTATTGATCACAAATTCTCATGGGGTTAAGATCTAGCGAGTTTCTGACCATTTCACGCATTGACCACTTTCACGCATTTAATTTGTTTCCTACAAATCGTTTTCACTTTTTCAGACGAAGGACAAGTGTCAAGATTCTGTTGAAATATTACTCCAGAATCAGGAAATACACTTCGCATATCTGGAATGACTTTTCTTTCAACTATGTCAATGTATTTGTCTGAATTAATCATGCTCAACTGGCATAGATAAACCTTTCAGAACATCTTCTTTTGATGGTATTTTACGACTTCATTGAATGAGCTGTAACCTACTTAACTGCTCACCCTTCCTGATCGTGACAAATCTGCTGTGCTTTCCATGAACAAAATATGACTTTCATCTAAAAAATCGCTTTTTTCTAGTCTTCTACAGTCCAATATTCATGTTTTCTCCCGATTCTGATCTTTTCTTGATTTTTTGAATAAGAAGCTGCTTTTTAGCGGTTTGTTAGCCTTTCAGTCAGTATCCAGTAGGCGACGTCGCACTGTACTTGAGCTTATATGAACTCTAGCACGTGTCAAATGCCTCTCTAAATCAAAACTCGTCTTTTTTGCATACTTTTTGCAATTTAATTGCTGTTTTGGTGTAGTCTCAATCAGCCTTGGACAACAATTTTTTTAGTTTTTCTAAATTAGATTAGAATTAAAATTAGCGGAATTTCGAAAACCAGAAATTGAACTAAAATTAGAATTAGGATTACATTTACACAAGTCCAAGCGACTTTTTAATCCAAGTTCTATTCATACCCAAATGTGGATTCATTCTCATAAGCATGAGTATAGCAAAGATGCGTACGCCAAGATTGGCGCCTTTCTCGCTGTAAAATTCGCCTGCATGGCCAAAGTATCGTTCCGACGGAGCCGATGTCGCTGGTATACACAGGATTTACTGTCAAACCCAGGAGTTCTGGAGCAGCAGCCTTCAGATGAAGGAAAAGATTTTCGTTTGTCCAGTACCCTGAAGTAGGTATCTCCAAACTTTTTTTGTCAGAGGGCCACATAAGCTTTTACACAACATCAAGGGTAGAATATCTTACGTTATGTGATTGTTTCAGGATATGTCACATTTAACAAATCAACAAGTTTTTCGTAAAAAATTGTTTCATTATTGAAAAAATGTCTTCGCGGGCCGGATTTGACCCGCGGGCCGTAGGTTGGAGCAGGAGTGCACTCAGGGCCGGATTTAGCTCATGCGAGGCCCGAGGCTAATTCATTTTTGAGGCACCATCTCCCACTGTTACGAGGCAATAATGGAAAAGCTTTAATTGATTTGCGCAAATCCGGAAATGATGATATTGACGCTTTAAAAGTGCGGTCAATAAAAACTTATAAATCATTATGATAGTTCCCTATGGTCACTGCACTTGCTCCTGTTTTTGACGTACAAGCGTCCAATGACACGGAATTGTTTAAATTGTATTTGGCTGGCGGGAACAGGATTATTAATTTTTGCAGGCAAACCAATTGAAAACGTCACGCTTAAAGATTTGACAAAACACATTGCCTGTTTTTTTACACGTTTCACATCTGTTTTTCTTATCTGTGCTCAAAGTACCAAACACACTGCACAAATGTGTGGTGGCATAATGACGTTAGAGCACAACGTTTGGACCATGTTGCGACTCGCTTACCACGGCTGCAAAATCTTACGCACACGAGCAAAATGCGTCGAGTAAAACACACACAAATGGTTGCAACTGCTAGGTTCAAGTATCGCTTAAAAAGCTACAATCAACGAATCAAGTGAGGCTGAAGAGAGCACAGTAAACAATTAAAAGGGTTTTGTCCTGGTCTTCTTCATAACAAAATCATCTAAGGATTCATTAAAATTTGTTTGCCTAATTTTGTGACTTTTAATGCACCGAATGCTTAGTGTGGGCAACCTCTCGTGAGACTATATGAAGTATACTTCATCTCTCTTACAGCATATGAAGTACAGTACACTTCATCTCTCTTACAGTAGCGGAGCCGTTATGAGACTAGACTTCTAAATATTACTGAAATCGCCCCTTTTAGAGTCAAATGAATGAGCAGTGAGGTGTGTTGGTTTAAAATCTCTGCAAGCAAAACCACGATAACAAATTAACGCAAAGTGCTTCGTCCGTCATGTTAAAGGGAAAACTTTCATGCCGTGCCTTTGTATCAAATTTTGAGTGGGGAGGTAATATTAAACGTCGAACTACCGGACCAGTAATGTTTTTTAGTCTGCGGTCTAATGTTATATCTGTCTTTTGTTTGAAGGACATTTGTCTGGGATGGGGAAACGGATTTGAATGCGAAGGAAAGTATATAGGGACTGGGGGATTATTGCTCTTAAGTAAGTTTGTTGAAAAAGCCCTTTATTTCAAGACAACCACAGGCTTTGTTTAGCACCCTGGCTTTGACCTAGATGTTTGAGTAAACATTTTATGTATTTTCCCCCTCCATAACCACATTTTCTAGTTTTCTAAGCTGCCAGTCTACGGCTTCTTAACACAAAAACCGAAAAAAGTCAAAACTGTATTTTAGAAGGTCATTTTTAATCGACAACTTCCCGCCCCCAGATGATGCCGTCCAGGGCCCGGAACTCATCTCCCTCTTGCTACGCCACTGATTTAGGGTAAGTGATATCTTTCAAATACGTTTTGTAGATGCAAGAGTGTTTTGGAACTCCAACCGCGTTCTCAGTAATGTGTACCTTGTAAAAAACAAGAACGTTATTTGGGACCCACTTCGCAAGGTCCTTGAAATATTGATACAAAGCAATTTTAACTGTGGTTATTCCTTGAAACATCGTATAGTTCTACCAGCAAAAATAGCCACCTTCTTGGTTTACGAAAGTTAACCTCTTCTGTGTGATACCCGACGATTTTCGCAGACAACCTTGGGTATTTAAAACAAGTGAACAACTTTTTGACAAACCCCTATTTGACAGCCTCCCCCCTAAACGCCTAGTCTCGTCCGCTACTTAGTTCAAAGTAGATACAACGATTTTAAGAAATAAATCTAACGTAGCCAAAACACTTTGCAGATTATAAAAATTCAAACATTTTCCAAAGGCGTTGAGAGACTCTAGCATTTACGTTTATCAGCTGCATACGTCATATAGTCGCTCAAGAATTGGACGACAACAGGATCCACGTCTCACATGCGCGCAGGTTTTGTAGGCCTACTTTGAAAGTCGGTGTTTTGGAGCAAAATAGCTATTCGGCTTCCATTGAACGTGCCTTGGTGAACATCAGACGCGTGTAAATGTAACTAGCGCCGTCGTAAAGGCGGTCACGATAACCTCTTGCTCAACTGCAATATTGGCTGCAACAACATGTTGCAGATCTTGCTACGTATGATCGAGATTTTCACCCTGCGAGTCAAAGTCGAGTCAGAGTCATCTAAAAATTTTGTGGAATCAGAGTCGAGTTATGACTTGGTTGAGTCAAGTCAGAGTCGAATGACAAACACTGTCGAGTCATTGGTTGCAAGCTCGAGTTAATGTCCAGTCAAATAAAATTAAAGATGATCGTCATGTTGTTTTTGAGCTTAAATTTATTTCACATCATTTCTTAACTCTCAGTCAATTACACAAATCTTGCCTAAACCCTGTTGCAACCGACATACCGCCGCACTCTACAGCAAACAAACTCAGAGATACCATTGCTCTGTGCTCAACTGCAGTAAAAAACAGTCTATTCCGTGCATATTGCATGCCAATCTATACATTGCCAATTGTGGAGCAAATACACACAGACTAGTGTGAAGCGCTTACGAGTTGCCTGCAATAATGCCTACCGAAATATGCACTGCATACCAAGAAATGTAAGTGTTCGCCACGCCAAGTTAACCAATATTTCGAATCCTTTGATGTTTTGTATAGAAAAATCTATATGTTTTTTGCAACGTTGCGCATTGTCGTCAAATTTTTTTATCCGATCACTTCAAAGGTCTGACGCTTTTTACAAAACTTCATTTTTCCTCTAACAATATTTAACACTATTGTATGGCGGTGACCAATTGCAGTAGTTGCTGGTGGGTTGTCTTGGTGTCTGTTTTTCTTCAGCAATGCCTTTACGTAGTTATCTAAACTTTCCGTGTGCTTCGTGGCGCCTCATGATTTTTGCATTTTCTTGTGATTTCTCTATTACTCCCGCCATGGCGAGGATGTGCAAAAACCAAATACGTATTTAAATTTATTTTATAAAACTAGTAAAATACCATCCGTCCAATGTTGCTTCAAAACAAGCGGTTGTCAGTCTCAAGCTAAATATCTCGCAAAAACATTTGAAACCTTGATCAAAACAAATTACATGTTTTTGTGCGCCTCTGAACATCACCATCCGGCTTTTTTAGCAATTTGCTTCAGAACCTGATGTCAAAATGTCTTCATTTTCTTTCCACTGTCGAATTCCTATTTGATGATAAGTGAGTGCAGTTATAGTTGGTTCGTTGGGTATCACATAAAAGTGGTTACCTGCTGTGGGCCAAGAAAGTGGCTACTTTTTGGTTGAACTATGCAACCATCCAGGGAATCACTGTTGTTTAAAAGCGCTTTGTATCATCAATTCACAATACTTTTGAACGGTTCCAAAATGATGGGCCCAATTTCTCACAAGCTACAAAGTAACTAAGAACATTGTGGGTGTCCAAACCAATCTCTTATATCGACAAAAAGTATTTAAAAGATGTATCCCAAAGCATGCTGCACTCTACTGTTTGACACGGTCTTCTCTGTCCGCGATGAGATCAGAAAAATTAATGTCTGAAACGTATTTCCAACCTGGTTAGAAGTAGAATATTTCTTCTTACACCAATTAGTGACAACTCAATTCCAACAATCGAAGTCTAACAAATAACTACATGACAATCATGTTTCCAGAAGAAGCTTGTGCAGAAGCAGTGCATGTACATGGATTGCATATTATTGCTGAAGCGATCATTCAAAAAAATGTAAATGAAAGGCATTTGCTGTGAAATTATTCTTATTTGAGGAAGCTCTGCTGGCTATCGTAAAAACAATCTCATGATGTTGACAATCGCATAACACATCAACACTTGGCCTAAATGCTTTATGCCCAGAATTTCTGTAATGCCACAAATAAAAGTAGATTTTCAATCAACCTGGCAAGGAAAGTCATTAATGAAAACGTTAGGACTCCACATAATTGTGACTGATCCGTCACAACATACGTTTAACATTACAAATAAAATCTAGAATGAAAGCTATTAATATTGTTAAATAGTCACAGTCACAGACGACTTCAAAAGTGAATCGCTTCGTAACCCAAATTTGAGTCTCATGGCATAAAGATGTGTATCACCACCACATCACCCATTTATTTTTAGAACTATGCACAAAAAAATCTACGATATTCATTTAAGACCACGGCTGACACAGCAAACAAGGTAAGTTATGCTGGCAGCACGCCAGGATTTTCAGAGAATAATTTTTGAAAAGCGTTGCTCTTGTTTTTACTTTCGGTTAGTGATTACAAGCGGTTAGATACAAGTTTGTATTTCATAATCACCAACTTCCAAACTTAGTTTAAACCTGAGGTAAAAGACAGCCATGAATTCCCGAAAATTTGCACTACACAACTTTTGATTAATCACAGACACTTGGTAAAACATCTGCTTTGATCAGGTTCGGCTGAAAGCGCAAACGTAAGACAGGTTTCTCCAGCAGTTTCGTGAATTGCCACTGAAGTATCTCTTTGGCTCATGCAACGAAGACTTGATAACCTGAAAATTTTTGTTGCGACTTTTGTAATTGGGGGGCGGGCATTGCCGGCGCCCAGGTACAAACAGTTGGTGGGTATTTAGGTAACCGATGAAAAAGACATCTGTAATAATGTGACAGCTGTTGTCCTGCAATAATGCAACACACGGCAGCTGTCGGCAAGATCAAGACTATGTGCATGTGATATTCAGCTGCGGAGTAGAGTAAAGCCACTGCCGATGTTCTCAGCGTGGGTGGGTTTGATTCCCATTGCGAGGAGACAAGTTTGTGAAGGATATCGTTCGGCGTCGTTGCCTTGGCCTTGTAGTTCTGAGTATGGTTTTTAAACGTAAGAGAACGATCAAGGGTCACACCCAGTGCCGGATTAACAATAGTAGCAAATGTAGCAATTGCTACGGGCCCCGCGCTTTTGGGAGCCCCGCGGTCTTCTGTATAAGATTTTTTTCAATCTAAGAAGTCATAAATTTGCCAGAAATAGTAAGCGAAGGTTTTCAAGTGGACGCTGTCTGTGTCCAGAAGTTCTTGTTTGATTCTTTTTGTACAGTTATGTAACAAAAGGCATAAGGTTGCGGTCAGCAGTGTTGCCATTTTAGCTGACTTGCTGCCAAATCTAGGTGTATTTTTTCACTGTTAGCTGTAAAATTTTCAATCCAGCAGTTAGCTGATTTTCTAGCAGGATTTTACCAATCGTGTGGCAGGTTTTGCAGGTAACAAATTCCTGACCAAAAACAAGTTTCAACAGATTTTCAAGATGAAAACTTGTACACCTTCATCAAAAATATAATTTTCTTCTTTATTACGTTTTTAATCAGGTAACACCAGGACAAATCACAATCAGCTACCTGCAATTTTTTGGAATTTTTATTGTGATTGCAAAGAAGCTGGTTCAAGCAGATATTTGTATCATAATAGCAAGCAATTAGATAGCTTGGTGAAGCCTAAATGATTTGCTTGTTTGCATAGTGAGCGCGTTAGGTTAAAGGACAACAGTGGTAGAATATGTTTGATCCCACGGCACGATATTTCCAGGTGGTTCAGTTACGCTAGTAAGTAGTAATGTCTGGTAAAAACTTCCTGGTAAATCCAAGCTGACAATATGGTTGCAAGATTCAGAACTTAAAAGTTTGCTCAGTACCTACTGCCTATCCTGCTGATTCAAGGAAAGCTTTTTGCGAAGCTTGAAATAATGCAAGCATAGCGACATACCGTGGGCTTATAAGGCATAACTGGTGGCAAAATCACTCATATAAGAAAGACTAAAGAACTTTTTGCATGCCCCCTAATGTAACACAAAGTTTTAAGTTACAAAGACGAAACTTAGAAAGTTGTAGGGCTGAAGCTTTGCTCAGATTGATTATCGCTGAGCATTGTTCTACTGCAGTGGTTCCCAAACTTGTTCGAACTATTGCCCAAATCAAGGTGGTGATAATGTCTTATTACCCTCAAAAAAACTTTTGCATTTCAGGTCCAAAACTTCTATTGCAGTAATCCCTCATAATACAGACCAACATTGTGATTTTGGTTCCGCGTTACCCAGCAAAAAAGTGCATATTCCCCCCAGGGGGTAATTTACCCCCAGTTTGGGAATCATTGTTCTACTGTGTAAAAACAAGCAACCATTTGAAAAAGATCGTCAAGAACTGTGTGTCGTACAAAAAACGAGGTAAACTGCAGCTACGTTGTTCAAAAAGTCAAAATTTTGACTGAAAGAAAATTGTGGGCCGAAAAGTGTATTGGCCAAGACCGGCATTTCTAGCCCATGCTTATTGAGAGCGAGTGCAAGACGAAAAATTAGCATATTGTATAACTTTATAGGTTTCTTTTAATCATGTTAAAAATGACAGATTTTAAACAGAATTTCACTGCTTTTGGCAGATTTTAGATGAAAATTTGTGTCAGAACTTTTAGCAGAATCTAGCAGTTTTTTATAACACCATTTAGGAGATTTAGGTCACAACCATCTGGCAACGCTGGCGGTCAGCAAGATACACTCAGTCTGCCATGTCACGATCCGAACTGGAGAGAGCATGCAGAGAGTAAATCTAGAAACAAGGATGCCTTGCCCACACTTTATGATTTAACAGGTGTTGAGCAGTGGCGTAACTAGAGGTTTGAGCCAGGGGGGCAAACTAAGCTGAAGGGGGCCCATTGGCCACCGTTTGGGTATGAAATTATTAGATCCTAAAACTCATATATGTTATTTCACAAAAATAAAAAATATTTGTCGGGTGATATAATAAGCTACAATTGGGGAAATGACTTTAAAGTAGGATTTCACATTTTCATGTAACATATTCTATCTAAAATTGATACCCATCAATGACTTGCGACTGGGTAAGTTAAGCTTATGATTTGTTGTAAGGCCCACCACACCCAGGGGCGTAACGAGGCTAGATGACGCCCGGGGCAAGAAGCAAGTTTAGCGCCCTCGTGTTCGAACCTGAGGTCTTTCGGAAGCAAATGTTCTGTATTGAAAAAAGGTACTGGTGACATGGTCGGTGCTTTTCAGCGCTCCCGCAGTGATTCGGCGCCCGGGAATTGTGCTCTCCTTCCCCCTCGTTGCGCCCCTGACCACACCTTAATCATGGTAATTCTCTCCTAAATTTATTCCACTTTTTATCTAAGCACCAAGTGCTTTACTTAATGATGAGGCATGGGGTAGATTTTGGGCATTGCCTAAGGAAACGACAAAACAAATGGAGTGAGTCCAACACGGAATTTTTTGCGCAGTTCATTGATATCTCTGCATCAATGACAAAACCACATTCATTTAGCAACTGAGAAGCAAATAATGCCAAACAAGTTTGTTATACAATTTCAAATAGGTATGGACAGAGCCGGAGCAGCCCAACTCTGGACCCCTCACGAAATGTTTACAGGGCCCCGCTCATGGTGATTTCCAAAAAAAGATTTCCAAAGCGTTGTTCTATTAGCGTTACTATTCGTCATGATTTACAGTAGTTGTCGCTGTAATTTATCTACCGTACGGCTACTCAACTGGCGGACCGTGATCATACAGCAAAATAAAAAAACCACTGTATAGTGGCGCAGTAGCACGCATGAAAAGTATTACATTACTATAACCATGAAAATATCGTAAACAATATCACATAATAATAGTATCAAAACTACTTGGAACGAGTCTTTGGCATGAAAAAGCCTTTATGGCATCATCCAAATCGTAGAGAGCGCACACAGGAAGCTTTGATTGACAACATGGCTAATGAGGATAGTCTGCTATCTTTCATATAAGACCTGTTGAAGGTTTTGATTAGCTTCAGCTTGCTGAAACTCCTTTCAGCGCTGGCGAAAGCATCGGGGCAGTTTAGCACAATCCGAAGTTCAATAATTACGTTAGGGTAAACTTCATAATGACGTGTCTTGAGAACAGAACTTAACCAAAGGAATTCGGTCATAATCATTGTCATTTAATTAACAACGATTATTTAGAGATGTAATGAAATGCAAATGCTAAGAAAATCTTACAGGACGTCAGGATCAAGATTATTGTTCAGTTATGAAAACACTGTTACCGAAGAAACAAATCTGCGGCTGGTCAAAGCAGTGGGCCACGATGAACGTTTTTTTTGTTAGCACTAAAGTGAATTTTGCTTGAAAAGCATGCGCAAAACTCTTTTAATTGACGGAAAAACGCATGCATAAACCTTTCTGATGTCTAGACTGGTTAATCTCCATGTGCATGGCACAAGGACTCTTCCTCCCACTCGAAACAACGAAAACAACTTCTTTTGCTGAAATTTTTAAAATCCAGGGGTCCTTGGCCCCCTGACCCCCTTCCGACGACTATGCAAAGGGGTCTACGTGGACGCAACAGGGTTAACATCCATAATCCACTAACTGCATTACTCGGTTGGGACAAGCTTAGCTGTGATTGCTAAAGTAGGCTAAATAAATTCTTCTACTGTAACTACACTATTAACTCCATTTTGCTGTCTGAACAGCAGGCTGCGCTAATGTGTAACTTTGGTCGTAAGCACCAAAGGTATCTTGCTTCTATGCAGTTCAACATACGAGAAGACTACCTGGGCTAGCCATAATACATTCTTTAACAACAATCACTACCAAATTACGTTGATCAGGTGTAAGTCTGACTTCTGGACGTATACAACTAGGCATATAAGCTAAATTCACGTTCAACACTCCCAGCAATGAATGGTGACGCTTTACGCTCAAGCCTCAAATATATTACCACACAAACGTACCAAAATGATCTGTCGGTGTTACGCCAGGTAACAGCAGCAGGTACTGCTCTGTCCATAAATTTCAGGACAAAACATAATACTGATTGATAAAAACTACACTGATTTCTAGTATTTCGCATTTTAATTTTGAGCTTGAAGCTTTGTTTGGGGAGCTACTCCCACAAAAGCCTCGCTGTGGCGATGGGACTTATTTTGGGCCTCCTGTGTCGCTAGACGATAAACTTGCAGATATTAGTCTGATACGGATAATCACATATTTCAGTTAAACACATACAAAAATCTTAGCAAATTCGTTATGCGATTAACTGGATTCGGCTGTACTGACACCCGAAATCACCGGAAACACACCAAGAAATCCTTGAAAAACGCGAAACACAAAAACCTACTAAAAATCCAAAGATTATTAAATACCGAAATACAAGCTTATAGGGCGGCCCATATTTTATATTTAGCCTGGCAGGGGAGGCGGTGCGCGCCCCTGCCCCCCTGTCAGTTACGCCACTGCTGTTGAGATGTTCAGGTGTTGAGGGCCCCGCGCTCTTGAAATACTACCGGCCCCGCGCTACTTTAACCCGGCACTGGTCACATCCAGATATGTGGGGTATTCGCAATTTTCTAGTTTCTTCTCGTGTGACATGTTGTTCAATGGTAGGTTTGCTTCTCTATTCTTGAGGTGAAAGGAGCAAACCTGAGTCTTTTCTGGGATAGCTTTGAGAAAGTTTTGTACTTAGCATGACTGTAAACCATTTGGAGAGTTTGTTTGCAGTAAAAGTTGAATGTTTGGTGGTAACCCAAATATCATCTCATCTGCGTAAACAACGCTTGTTTTGTAATGGTTGATCTTTGTGTAGAGTAGATTACTCGAGGCAGTTACAGAAACTCGAAACAGTTGAAAATATTAGTATAACGCAAAATTTTTGAAAAACCCGTGGATAGGAAAAATGTCGAAAAACTGTAAAAAAGTTTGAAAAAAGTATTTCGAAGAAATACATGGGTCTGCAACAGGTGGGAAACCCTGCCTGCACCTTCTGCTCATCACGGTTTCCTCGGAAAAATCATGATTGAAAACGCCAGCTATTAATACTTATGTCACTGTGGATACCCTGTGTGGTTTTTGCTGGCCTATGCTTCTGCCACTCTTTGTAAAAAACAGATTAGTTTTATTTCACACCAGTATATGCGTGGAGAACAGGAATAGAACTTTTAAATAATTTCTTTTGCAAAAGTTGGGCGAAACGGAAAGTCAAATTCTAAAAATTGTTGGTGCAGTCTGGCTACTTCGTAAACCACCCAAACGTAATCCGGAGGCTTAAAACTTTGGAAAAAGAACAATTTTTTTAATCTGTTTGCAAACATTGCTTGCTTTGCCCCCTGAAATGAAAAGAGCTTTGTGTAGCACTTGATCACAAGTGAACGACCTTCAAATAGAAATCAGTACAAAACCAATAGACCTCGAAAAATGTTGTCAAAGCTCAGTAGTTATGCTATGGTTAATTCACACCGTGAATTAAATTGATAAGGTGAAGATGTGACTTGCTGCAGCCTGCACGTCTCTGTATGTGCGTGTGTCGTGGAACCTCTATACGAGAGTAGATGGTCGCTTCAAAAAATTCCAAAGTGAGCCCAGCAAAATTTAGAGTCACTAAATTGGCATTCATCTTTAAGTCGCACTTAATATCAATCAAAAAGTCCCAAGTAATGACGAGGCAAGTGTGTTGATTTCAGGTACAAGGGCTGCCCAACCGGAGAAACATTCTCTTCCTAATAATCGGTTCCCCATACTTGACCTGATTGACTTGCATTGGTGAAGAACTCAGAATTCCCTTGCAAAACGACTATTTGATCCATAGCTGGAGCTCTGTTAAGCGTCATCACTCCAGGCCAGAATGGACCTGAGAATGGTGATGGCCAGGGACCGAGTTTATGGGGGGGACATGTCCCCCCAACTTTTGGACAGGAGGGGACATAATATCTTTTGTCTCCCCCAATATTTTGTGATAAAAATAATGTAGTTGTGCAAATTTAATGGTTACATTGCTGTTGGAAACGTTTCCGCAGCATAAATTCAGTGAATAAATAAGAAAAATGAACATATCTTTGAATTATCTGTAGACACAGTCTACAGATTTACTATGTAAATTAAAATGTCATGATTTTTGATAATTGTGCTGGTTAATTTGAATTACCGAATCGGTGTGCACATAAACTTCGTTCAATCACAAATTCCTTCGCTGGTCTGTAGCCTGCAATCAGAATACGGTTGCCACCAGGCGCGTAGCCAGGGTGGGCATCAGGAGTAGTCTCCCCCCAATTTCAAAGTTTTCAGGTTGATAAAATATCCTAAGTAAAAGCCAAAGAAATACTTCAGTGCAAATCGACAAAACTGCTGCAAAGAATCTATCCTATTTCGAATACAAACTTGTATCTGACCTTTTGTTATCAGTGACCGCAAGTAAAAACGATTGGAGTAACGCTTTTCGCAGTTGTTGTTGGCGCACCAGCTTGCTGTATCGCCCCTAATGGTTATGTAAGCTTCATTTCAAGACCATCGGAAATTACTCTTTGATAACCGTGGGTGTTACAAATATAACCTATCCTTGTTTCTAGTGTCAGCGTAGCCTTCAATCAATATCGTACATGTTTGCACAGTTCCAAAACTACATGCGTGAATATGGCGGTGACATAAATTTTATGTCTTGAAGCTCAGACTTTGGCTAGCAAGCGATTCAGTTTCAAAGTCTTCTTCATTTCGCCATAGTCACTGTTTAACAACAATAGCATTCATTCTAGATATTTATTTGTGATGACCAGTGGGGTACGCAGGAAATTTTCATGGGGGGGTTCATTCAGTCGCGTATGGTGTCATTTGTATTTGGTAGACGTTGTTTGTGACGTCAATTTGACGTCATATTCATGTTTTCCAAACCAACGTTTTGGCGAAGTTTGTACTGATCAGCCATAGCACACAAAATAAAGACGACTGTTTTGGATAAAGTAAACTACCGAGGAGCCCAATCTTAAACATGCGTAGTGGGCAGAAAGGTCTGCAAAAGTGGTGAGATGGTTTCTGGATGCAGACGATAATCCAGATTTCCACCAAAACCTAATTATTACTTTTTGGCCCATTTACAATGTCCCTTGAAATTTGCATGCCCATTCATTCCGTGTTGTTTGCATGAAGTCGACAGATTAACAAGCAAAAGTATGCGAAAACAATTAATCGCCTTTGCATAGGTAATACGTTTTTGTAAAATATCAAGCTCAAGAAGGTTTGAACCCCAACCCCTCCTTCCCTTGCGTACGCCCTTGGTGATCACATGTATTTTGTGACGGCTCAATCATAATTATGTGGCGCCTTAACTTTTTAAAAAACGGTTTCCCTTGGCCTTGCCGGCGAGTAAGAAATCAATCTTTTCAAGATATTAAACTCTGACCTACTGCTGATAAGCTCAGTGTTTCATTTTTCATCTGATGTTAATTGCCACCACATAGTACAGTAAATAATTTTAAATCATTTAACTGCAACGAGAAGAGTCAGCAGCAAAATCTAACGTAAGTAGCAAGATGCTTTTTAGTTTTTTAAGTGCTGAGGGAATTGACACTGCCATTACTTACAGATACTGTGATAATTTTCATAGGGGTGGATATTAAAATTTGGGGGCAAGCTCTCAGAAAGGGGCCCCAAAACATCGCCTTGCAAAAGGTAGGTGTGCGATTACGTGAATAAAAGAGTTAAATTTGTTTCACATTTCAGCTTATCAACTAAATTCAAGAGCCTAATATACATCGAAAAGAACAAAAATTTGTTGTGAAGTTTTGCAGCAGGCTGGACACTTCAAATCTGCCTCCTTTGGCACATTTTCCCACAATTTTTGCTTTATTTTGAAAAACCTATAACTTGCTTCTGAGCTTCTCTTGCTCGAGAGTGGTACATTATCTTTCTAACTATACAATGGTGCAAAACTCTCAAGAGGAGGGCACGGTATCTCTGAACAATAAGGTCCTGCTTGAGGTGACTGCCTCGTTATCCTTGCTTAATATCTATCCCTGAGTTTGCAATCTGTCTTGTTGGCAAAGCACATATGACTAAAACGAAGCTACATTTATATTTTTTCCCATTAGGTCTTCAAATTCCGCAGACAAGTTTATGTATTTTCTAGAAGCCCGTGATTTGAACAAATTTAATTGTCCATGCAGTGCTAAGCTATCTTTACATGCAGCTGAGCGCATGGGCGGACCCAGGGGGGAGTTCGCCCCCCTCTAAAACCTACGAAAGTAACTTTTTTCACCATGATTTTGTGCAATTCGGCAAACACCATTCGCGATATAAGGCCATTTTGCCGTCAATTGTTTTGTCACAGCAGTGTTGTGAAATATACTTCATCTCTCGTACAGTTGTGAACCGGTGATGAGGCTTGGTTGCCAAATATTACTGAAATCGCCCCCCCTAAACTTACTGCCTGGATCCGCCCCTGGCTGAGCGTGGTCAATAAGTTTTGTTATATTGTGGTTACGATTGTGTTTACAGTTTAATTCCGTTTTATATTTCAATGAAGTCAGTTAAATTTAGCTGTCTAATCAAACAATTTACACGAAGTGAGTTTAAAGTCGCTACAAAGGTGCTACAGAATAAGTTTAACATAGCCAAAAGATCTTACGGACTATCAAATATTCAAACGCGTTGAAAGACTCCAGCGTTTACGTTTATCAACTACTTACATTAATTTGAAATAATCGCTCGAAAATTAAATGACAACGGCACCATTTCTTATATGCGCGAAAGTTTTGTAGAAGGGCTACTTCAGAAGTAAGTCAGTGCCTCAGAGCAAAGTCTGTGCCCGGCTTTGTTTGAACGTTTTGTATTGGTGTACACCCGTGTGGCGACGTGGTTCAGCACCTGATCACGACTGCGGTAGTAAGGTTATTCCTTGATCGTAGACTGGCCAGCTATCTCAGCTTGCAAGAAACCACAGAGGCGTTGCGTATTCTCGGTTAGTGTAATACGTGAAAAGCAAAAGATGAACGACAAACTCGAGACGTATTTCGAGAAGGAAACGTTGAACAAATCCAACTCAACAGTACATTTTCATCTCGAGCTGGCTCTCACAGAAAAACGTGCAATTTCTTCTTCAACTAGGTCTTCGCAGAAAACATACAATTACATCTTTGAACTGGCTCTCACGCAGAAAAAAAACGAAAAGGTCAATGAAAGACGCGTTGTTCTCTGACATCGTCGCATTGCATCTTTTCTCTCGTGTTATTCAGTGCTAAGTGCTAGATTTAACACCTACCACCACCATGGGCATACCAAAATATATAAATTCCATGTGTCCCTCATTTTGGCAGTTTTACAAAAAGGTCGCACTACGGCTGAGTGAACATGGTGACGTCATCAAAATGCAAACAATAAAGGCTTGTCCCCCCAATTTTTAGCAAACTCGGTCCCTGGTGATGGCTATCGATTGTGCTGATGTAGTGCTGTTTAAGGCAAAAATATACTCTTTTAATATCCTATCGTGCACCAGCACCGTATTAACTATTAAGCAGACTATGAGTAGATGTGCAGGGCTACAGGCCTGCAGCAGACAGGTCGTTCTCACAACCGAAAAGTGATAAAAACAATGAGATCAGTCATGCTTCCGGAAAGACTCGAATCATTTTTATAGTAACAACTGAAGCAGAAGTACTGATAAGAACTAATTTCAAGTATGTAGCCTAATCAGTCGTTTTACGAAAATGAAATGTAGGAATACAATTCAGCGCAGGAATATCGGAATTTTGGTAATTTGTGAAACATTAGAATATGTGTCTTAGTTTGTATTGCTTCTATACCGATATTCTACATCTGGTCAGACAGGTCAACAACTAACATTGGCTGGGTCTCTTTGGAAAGTAATGGGACAGGGTTAGTCAGTGCTTAGGCCGCTAGTGAGCTTTAATCTGCCGCTGACGTACACATCACGTCAGATCATATTGGCAAGGACACAGAAGATTCTTTCAAATGAAGGTGTCATCTTTTGTTAGGTGTTTGAGTCCATAATTTTCAAAGAAGTAACCAGAATATTACGATTTGGGCATCCAGCTTTACCCATGCGACCCATCTGTGCTCCTGTCCAAACAGACTTGTTTTCTTTTCCTAAACACTTGCCATTTTAGATAGACATTACCAACTTTGGTTTTTATTTTACCGCGTGTGTGCGTGAGTACGTTGTTGTTGTCATTCATTTGGTACGTTGTTTTACGTGTTGTCTTTTCTTGGTTTATATTGTGCTGATCTTGGCTTATATTATATTTTGCTTTTTTTGTTTTTATATGTCTTCTCTTTGTTAGAACTATGTTTACATCTTTTTATTATTGAGTAAATCAGACAAATGACAATTTAAAGTCTTGTCCTGCTTACATTGACATTTTGTGTTAAACAAAGAAATGTTGGCTAAAGGGGCATTTCAATTTCTCGAAAACTGCAGAACTCCCAATTTGTTGCCCCAACTCCTGTTGCGGTTTAGTTTCATACACAGGACATAAAAAAAACACTGTTGAGCAGGCCCGTAACTAGGAGGCGTAGGGAAAAATTACCCCTGGAAAAATGTGTTCAACATAGTTTAATAATTTTGGGCCTCCGTCAGGAAACACTTCGCCCCCTACTGTATCAAGCTGGTTACGAGTCTGCTGTTGAGATATATTCATTGAGAAATGAAACCCTTCCTCCTTACAAACGAAGTGGTGGAAAGACGACCTGCGTGGGTTCCCTCCAGCTACTCCACTGGTTCCGATCACTGGTGCGGATATTTTTTACCTTTTGCAGAAGCACGCGTTTTTCATGTTGATCTATATGTACGGGAGAGGGCAATTCTTTCATGATGGGAATGACGATAAATGAATGTGCGCTGTACCTTAAATTTTTGTCCTTATCTTCTCTTTGCATAAATTTATCACCACCTTGTTTTTTCAGTGTGTTTTGGATTTCGCCAGTTCATTCTGGAGGAAAACGTGCGACCTCACAGAAGATGACTGGCCAATGACTGAAGACTGTAAGAAAAAATAGTCAGCTTGACGTAGACTGCCATTGGCCTTGATCAAGAGTTTTTGTTGGCATTTTGCAACCAATCGTGCGTTGAAAAGAAACGTTTAAAGTTCAGATTTTATATTTTCGTTCAGATTAATAAAACGACACCCCTAATTTTGCAGTTATGTTAACTGTTTTATCGTTCAAATTTTTCAAAATAATTACAATAGCACAGCCGATATTTAGGTACCATGTCAAAAACTAACATTTACCGTTAAGAAATGTGTATGTTCAACGTAACCTCGACTACATAGTCGATTGCAACGACTAGTTTATTGTCTATACTCGATTTAAACTGGCAAGACGCCTCAAAATTTATTTGTTGTAACGAAGTGCAATTGAACTTAAAATGTCTGGATCAACAACCAAGCAAAACTTTTGAGGCCCCGATCGGGAAAACGAAATTTATGAATTAATTTCAGATCAAGTGGACGAGACTATCATCGTCAAAATCAAATATTTACACGGCTTGAATCGAAACGAATTTACGATCCTTGCAGAACTATAGTTTATAGCAGGGGTTCCCAACCTTTTTCTGACCATGTACCCCTTCAGTATGCCGACAGATGAACATGTACCCCTTCAGCATTATGAAAGATAAGCATTTACCCGTTCAGCATTTTGACAGATTAACATGTACACCTAAAATTTCTTATGTCAAAATATTTTTTCATGAATAATCATAGATATATTTAACAGTAAGCATATAATGGCTATTGAAAATAATATTCATTGATATATGTATAAATATTTGGAATAAAAGATATGCAAATATTTATTTCTCTTGCTGACCTTAATTGCACCCCTTCGGATAGGCAAATGTACCCCTAGGGGTACATGTACCCCAGGTTGGGAACCTCTGGTCTATAGTGTGTTGCCTGGAATGGTCTTTGAATACTTTGTTGCGAAGTTGACTTGTTTTGATGGCAAAAGTTAGCATTATTTGCTCTTTGAAAAACTGTCAATTGTACCTACTTTTTTGCAACTATAAAAACACTTAAAATTATAGTGAATGTGTAAAGGTCGGTACATGACTGGTTTAGGCTAGCAACGGCTTGGCACATATTGAAAATACTGGAAAAACGAATAATGTTGTTTTAGTTGAAGTGTTTGTTGCATTAGAGCATGCGCAAAGATAAAATCGTTCAGCTTAACCACCATTACGTTGTTTATTTTTCCTGTAAGGATTTCTTTCCACCATAAATAGTACGAGGTCAGTTTTTTTTTAGCAAAAACATCTATGGGTAGAAGCACGTGAGAAGACAAAATTGAATTGACAACTGTTAGGGCTGCGTCTTTGTCTTCGATTTGACAAACACCAATCTTGGTGGGTTGTCAGCCCAGCAATGTTAAATTTAGTTGGCAACAAAAACAGTAGGCTAAGTGTTTCGCATGAAGGAATATAAGAACTTAGATTGAAGGCAAAGCATTTTTATCAAGCCACCTGCTCAAACAACATGTGAAAGTATTGTGGCGCAGTCAAATCCAAGGGAACAACTGGAAAACGCGAACAGTGTTTTGAATATGACTTTTTAAAAAAAAAGCTATTCACTTTCAACGTGACTTTATGAGTAAGCAACATAAACCATTGAATGGACCCAAAGCAAGCCTATGCACTTACACTTTGGTTTTGCCGTTGAACAAAGTCTGGTTCAGTAGCTTTTTTCCTTCGAAAAAAATTTTGCCAAGCAGGGCCAAAAAATTTGGGGTGGCCAATGGCCATAATGTTTTATTTTAGGCGAGCAACAGTTTTGTCTGAGACGCTGCGTCTCCAGGAACAAAATGACTGGATATGCAAAAGATGTGTGGGGGGCATGGCCCTCTGGGCTTCCCCTTGGCTAGACCTATGTTGCCAAGCTCAGTTATTGTACTCAAACAAGTAACTTCGCTCCACAGGTGAAGCAGGTAAGGAATCTAATGCAAATTTTTAATAATAAATCGATTTCATGTAACGCTACGCATCGTCAGTCATTACATCTACAAGCAATGCTAATAGGTGAAAGGTTGAAAGGCTAAACAAGTGCAGACAAAGGAAATAACCGCAAGATTAAAACGAACAAATCACCCAACACCAGATGCGAAATTAAACTCGAAATTACGCGTGGAACAAACACGGTGTTTCAAACTTTAAATGGACGCTTTGCCTTACTCATTGAAGCGAAATTCAAGTGAATGCAATTTTCTGAGAACGACGTATTTTACAGTGTTAATCATAGCTGCTTGTGTTATGCTTCAATAAGTTTATATTACTTTTGCAGTAAGTTTTGAAGCTCCAGTGAATGCAATTACTTGAGTAAGACGTAAATTTCGAGTTTTAATTGTCGCAGCTGGTGTTGCGTGATTTGTTAATTTCAATCTTGAGGTTATTTGCCTTGTCTGCTCTTGTTTAGTCTTTCAACGTTTCACCTGGTAGCATTGCTTGCAGATGTGAGGACTGACGATGCGTTGTGTTACGTGGAATCAATTTCCTATTAAAAACTTGCGATAGCTTCCTAGCTTAAGGTTACTTGATTGCAGACATGCGCAAGTTTGAATCATCGTAAACAATGAAAACAAAGCCCAGTCGGCTAATTCCTCGAAAGCCTACAGAAAACCTAGACCTTTTAATTTTTGTTATACTCAAAAAAATCACACTCTTGAGCAAAGCATTACTGACTACACTGAACAAAAAGGTAAACGTCTGTCAAACTGTAAAACAGTGCAAAATATTTTAAAATTTTCTGTTAGTCGAATGCAGTAGCGACGAAAATGTATGTTTTTATTTGTAAATGTGATGTAGTTTCGACAAGTGAACAACAATAGCTGGTGCACGTTTTTGTGATGAGATGTTTTGATTATAAGTTAGTCTAACTGGTAGTCTGAACATATCATGTCAAAATTTAATTCGAAGTTAGTCTGAAACTGAGTGAATGTAAAAAGTGCTTTTTTGAAGTGTTTCAAAGACCGAAACGGTCTCCTACATTTTTCCAACGGTCTTTGAAAATGAAGTAGAATCTCACTGCATAACCACCACCAAAACACTAAAACCTCCCTTTGACTATCTCGGTTTTCAGATGAAACAGTTGCGGTCTCTAATAATGTCTTAACGATCACCAAGGTCAAACCTTAAAAACCCTGGATGTAAATTCATAACTTCTTCTTCAACAGTTCCGATTGGAAAATTAGCTTTTCAGTTAAATGTTTGTCTTGAAATTAATGTAATGGCGATTCGTTGCGCAGCGACATAATTTAGCACTTTACACTTGCTAGCGTAATATCCCAAAGGTGTCGGGATCACATATAGTTGCCTCGTCAAACCAAACTGTGGATAAAGTTGAATCAGTCTTGGCCTCTACAAAATATAACGTTCGAGATCTTCACTTTCCGCGCCATTACTCCTGTTTTTCAGGTTATCTGAAAATGTGGCAGTTGGCTTCTCCCCACATCCAAGACTACGACGTCATAATACTGGACGAGGCGCAAGATTGCTCAGAGTGTGTGCGCGACATTATCGAGCAGCAACGAAGTCACACGGCACTAGTTTTCGTGGGCGACCCGCACCGGCAACTGTACAATTCGCATTACCGAACGAATGCTCTGGAAAACGTCGAATATACGCACACGTATTACTTAACTCAAGTAAGCTACTGCGTTGAACGATGGTTGTTTTATGCATGTTGAATCGTATGTCTTTGTGGAGAGGCAGGGAAGATTACGTTGAGTAAATTTTTACACATAATTTCCGACATTTTTTATACTTTTTTCAATATTACACTTTTTGTTATTGCATAAATGAGTCCTTCTCCAAAAAAAACTTTAGTATGTCATAGAAAACATATTACATAAACAGCATATGAAATCAACAAACTTTTTCGAGTGTGGCGTGGTGATTCGTGCCCACCAGACGTGCCTGATCTTCATCTACAACCCTGCCAATCTGTCTATGCTTGTCTAACAGCAAAGGAAACCAGCCTGATAGCTTGCAAGGCATGATTCTGATGGCTCCTTGGTAGCATTACTGCCTGTTAACCCCTTAGCACGCTATCCTGCTTGCCTGTGAGCCCACGTGCCTTTAACTGCTTGTAATGCCTCTCCCGGCTGACTGCCTTCTTGCCTTACTTCGATCCCTGTCGATGTGTGTCAACCCATCTACTTACTATCTCGACTTCCCGTCGGACAGTATGTTATCTTCCAGTGTGCCATTCATTTTCCCTGACAGCCTGATTAATAGTTTCCCTTCCTGCTTCGTTGCCAACCTGCTAACCTGTATGTCAAACTCATCGCCTGCCTGTCAGGTAGCCCACCCGCCAACTGTAGCAGTCACGCAAGCGCGACCGCCACATGCAAGCAAGAACGGTCGAAGCAAGGAGAAAGGAAAAGACCAAGCAAGCGACACTTGCAAGTGATTTCGATGCTTATGGAAGTGGGAGCTCTCTTTGGCCGAATCGACTGGCGCGATGACATCAACTGCCTAAATCAGCGCCATCGGGGTTCAAGCCCACACTGAAGGTGTTCGAACTCAACTGGGCCGCACACGCTTCACAACCTAACTTTGTTTCTTCCCTTCTTACCAGCTTAGTTGCCTATCCTTTCCTATCTGCCTGCTTGACTAACTGTTTATCTACCTTGCACGCTTCATCGACCTATGGACCTAACCTAACAGTGATCGCGTGACTCGATTGAATGAGTTGACTAGAGTCACGATTTTTAGTGACTCGAGTCACGTTCGGCAACGATAATGTAATGACTCGACCAGAGTCAAAACGTATTGACTCGAGACTCGAGTCGAGTCAAATTTACAAAGTGTCTAATTGGCTTCTTGACAAGCAAAGTTGATTTATTTACAAAGGCACGTTGATAATGTGATCTAGGTTTGCACGATTAATAATTTTCCCATGTTCTTCGCTCTTAGCCTTTGCCATATTGTAATGACGTATGCTGCATAAGTCATTATGCTTTAGGCGTAATTTTCGCAATATTGTTAGCAAACAGTTTGTCTGTTGCGTTTTTCCCCAAATGTGACCTACAGTTCAACGAAATTTATCAACAACGCAATGCCAAAACATACAAAATGACAAAAGTCTAACAAAATTCTGACAACTTTTGTTTCTTACATTTACCTCTAATTGTTGACAAAGGTTTGACGAAACTTACCGACAACAAAATGCCATAAAAACAAAATATCCCCAAGGTTTAGAGAAACCGTTAGTCAATTTTTTATCTATTACGTTTCCAAAAATGTTGGCAAAAGTTTGACGAAATTTTTCGACTACAAATTGATGAAAATGACAAATTGACGAAAGTTTGACGAAATTTTTTGTCAACTTTTTGTCTCTCACATCTCTTCCTTGTTGCCTACAGTTTGCATTATATACAGCAAAATGACAACAAATATTTACTTGCTAAGCACCATGTGCTTTTTTTGTAAATTTTCAGTAAGTCTGGCATATTCAATTTGCGGCTTTTTCTTTCATTAATCTTCCATTTTCTTTCACTGGGAGAAGTGCTGCCAAAAACATAGACGGTGAAGGAATATACTCTACAGCAACTATGTCCATCCGAAATACCTTACTGAACTAAAAATTATGTCACGATCTTTATGAGGGCTGCACATTTAATGACTTAGCTGTCATTTTATCAAACCAGTGACATATAACACATGATTAGAAACGGCTAGCCCGTCACGCTTCAAAACGGCTGGAAAGCGTCGCTGAATAGTTGATTGATAGGCGGAGTTTATCGCTTTGTAGACCGTCGCATCAGATCTCACGCTTGACTGAATTGCAAAAAAGTTGGCAGAAGCGTGTGTGGTAGATGTAAAAGTGTTATATTTTGTACCATTTTTTGTCTAATATTCTGCATTACAAATAACCATATTTCGCTTAGAGTTTTCGCTTCGGAAGTCAAATTGCTCAAGTAGCTGACTGCATTTTGCGCACCGAGAAGATTAATGAAATCGACTCTTCGACCAAATTACGAGACCCCTTGTTCGGTACAGGAAAATCGGGTAAGTCCAGTCGAAAATTCAGTATGACACAAATCATGTTGGCAAACCAGAAATGGAGCAATGCTGAATGAAATGCGTCGATCTTCCTGTATATTCAATATTGGCTTGTTGTATATTTTTCCTTGACTACTTTTAGTGGAGGAGCTCGGTTAGCAGGAGCTTATGCTCTCAGTAGGGTTACCCATGCTAGACAAGATAAAGGGTAGAAGTGAGACAAAAGTAGTTTGAAACTGATTTGCTCATCTGGCAGCATGGTTGAAGAGGTGCAGCATGCCACGAACCTGCACCCGCTACCGTAATTGCTGGTCTACATCAGTGATTCTCAACCTGGCCCAGTTGGATCGCCAGTGGTCAACAGAGAATTCCACAAATCCTTGATTTTAAGGACTAAGGTTGAACATTCCGTTGAATGCACTGACTTATGCGCAGTACAGTTCCGACTAGTTGTTCATGAGGTGTCCGAATAGAAAATTGATCCATCGGATATTTTTTTAAAAGATGGTCCATGGGCCAAAAAAGGTTGAGAATGAGAACCACTGGTCTACATGTACAAGACCGCTATTGCAGAGCAGCTTGGTGAAATCCAAGTCGTCGCATCTGCTGCCCCGCTGGATCCAGCGTATCCCAGGTCGAGAGAAGAAGATCTCACCTGGGAAAGCATTTCATTTTTTCTGGCCTTCGTCAACACTAGCAATCATGAAAAGTAGTAGTGTATGGCTTGAGGCTATCCGCACTGTCCTTCGGGTGCGAAGCGATTCCGGTCCTCGCAATGAAAAATCCTAAACCATATATTACAGCATGTTCTTGGAAAATCATTCTGAAAAATATTTGGCAAAAAATTTTGAATTTTTTTCGGTTTTTGAACTATTGCCATAGCATGTGTAATATTTCTAAAGATGATGTCATCACTGCCGGTGAATCTGCGCCGCGCGCGTTTGCCTTAACACGTAATCCTCACAATTAACTAACTGCCGAGTAGGCTACAAAGTAAAGATTTTGAAAAATTTGTGAGAATTTTTTGAAAACAATGCTGAGTTGTAAATTTTTTCCATAATATAAGTGGTGCTGCGATTACTGTTGAATATGGAAAAAAAATTCGAAAATGACAATCATAAGGAGAATTTTCAGAAAAATTTCATGTAAGTTTAAGGAAATCTTAATTTGGAAATCAGTTGAGATATAAAAAATTCTGGTATCTCTGCTCAAGTTGGCGTAACTTATGCCAGTCATGCCCTTCACAGATCCGTTGTAATTGTTGAGAATTATGAAGCAACATATGCAATAATTTCAATCAAAGGTGAACACTAGCGCCTGTATTTCTTTTAACCAAGTTCAAAATTGTTAATGTGACCGACGCAACTTTCGAAACACCTAATGCGGCCAGAAGTGCTTACTAAACCAAAACGAGCATTTTTTTATAGCAGTGTGATGACTATATTCATATTTTGCCAAGCTTTTTTGAATAAATACCTAAGCATAAAAGTTATATGTTGCAAATACACGGGAAATAGCATTGGAAAAAGTGAAGAAAAATTTGATTGCTTAGTATGTAAAACAGTCATATTCAAACAATTAAAAAAGAAACAATAAACTCAACAAAATTTTTCTGATCCACAAAATATTATTAAGGTGTCTAGATTGAAAGAGGTTTCTCCCGAAATCATTTTCAAATATTTTAAAGCTTGGAGAGATTGTTTAAAACGGAGCATTTTCAGTGAATTTGAAAATTGCATGTGAACATGTCAATTGTGTGGGAGAGCGTAGAATTGTTTTTCTCTACGCTCCGCCATGTTCCTAGCATTGGTTGATTGGCGTGTCCTAATCGTAAAATTGTTTCGCGACGGACAAATCAAAACTTCTGGCGGTGCGCTTGCATCCCCGCACCCCCACCTCCTGCACCACTGGATGACGTGTTTCTCAGTCAAGCTGAGAAAGGAAAACGATTTTGTGTATTCTTGGTCGGGTTAAAAGCTTCCAATTTCTGTTCTCACCTTTGAGCTTCTAAATATTCTGCAAAGTTACAAAATCGTGAAACCAGATAACCTTCATGTTCAATTGGATTCCCTTCTTTTTTCTTGAAAACGGTAATCTTTCCGTTTCTTAAATTATTTTAGCGAGCTTTCACATAAAGCAAGTCATCATTCCCACTCTTCAATAACATTCCTTTAAAAATATTTGTTCAAACTAATGTGTTTTTTTGACTTAAAGCGATTTGTTTGGATTTTATTGATATCGAACGTTTATATGTTTCGTAAACAACATTCTCCTTATTATCACCACATGTTTTTTCAACTATTAAACGCATACTTCATACACTTGAAATTTTTCCTGACGTTTTTTTTAATTCAATTGTGCTTTTCAAAAAATTCTACCCAAAATGGGGACTTAGCAGAGCATCGCTTCTTGGAAAAATGTTTGCAAAAATGTCTCACATTAAAGTCTAGAAAACGCAAAAACTCTTAGTCGATGGAAACAGTCCCTGCATTGTTTCCAAAAAATTCTCACAAGTTTTTTAAATCTTTGCCTGTTTTGTAGCCATTACCTATTCAGTTGTTAATTTTTAGGCTTACCTGTTCGTTGGAGCGAACCTGGCGACATGCTCACGGCGGCTTCGCTGGTGGCGTTGACGTCACGAAAACTAAACATGGCTAAAATTTCAAAAAGTAATTTCGATTTTCAAGTGTTTGCCAAAAGTATTTTTGATCCTGCTTAGAACTAACAGAAAATCTAACACCGTCGGTATCACAGCCCTAATTAAGCAAATATTCTTCCCAGCATAATCAAAATACTGTTCCCACCATAAAAGCACAAGCGCGTTTTTGAATATCTCAATAATTATTCTCAAGCTCATCTGACCCAAAGAAACGAGCTTGCTCTATTTCACCCAAAAAATTTCTTTTTCTAAAATTAAACATAATTTTTCTCAAAAAATGGTGGAAGTAGGCAGACATGCTGAAGGCACCAACGTAGCAGGAAAAATGCAGAAAATTTGCCAATAACCTTTCTTGGTGGTCGCCTGAAGATCAAAACGGTACTCTGCTCGAAACTTGTTGTTGTACAGGCAGCAGAATATATTAGGTTGAGACATGATCATAACTACAATGAGAAAGTCCGATCACAGCATATGAAATTGTATGCAATACTGTTACTATACGTGCAAATTCAATTTTGAGCACAATTTGAGCACTGTAGCAAATTGACTTTGTTTTTGTACTTCGGGTATACAAAGCAAAATTGGGCAAGTTTTACCGTTACTCGACGAAACGTATGCACATTTCACAATAGCTGCTCAATAGAGCGCATAGAAAAATTCGGGTTCTGGAAGAATTAGCTTTAAACATTCGTTGTAAGTATGTTCAAATTAAGTTGAAAAAACGCATTTCTCAAACTCGGTATGTATACCTGAAAAGAATTTAATTTATGGCTGAAATTTCTGTCGACGCAAGCGTCCTGATAATGCTTTCTAAAGTTTCTGTCGACGCAAGCCAATGGTGTAGGAGCAGGCATTATTTTGGGGTGCAAGTATATTTTGCCCGAAATTCCCCAAATTTACCCGAAACACTTTTAGGCCATAAACTCTCTGCAAATTTTCTGTAGCTGTTGGTACATCCAATTTTTCTCTACCACTTTGCCATAAACGTAAAACTAGAAAATTTGGCATCTGAAATTTGGTTCTTATAACCCAAGTGAAAAAAGCACGCTAGGCTGAGTACTCTGAGCATTTGCCTCACAGTTCTGAGGTTTGGCGTTCCATTCACATTCCACCTGCTGCTTTCAGCAAAAAAACTCACACCTAGTGTCAGATCGCTGACGTGAAGAAGGATCAAGCGTGTTGACGGTTGGCAGATCGTGGCCCTGCGTGAGACTATACTGGACTGGTGCCTGGTTGCGTTAGGAAAAACCCAGGTAGACGCAGCTAACGAAATAGCGGCAGAACTCTTCTAACTCAGCACCCAACCGCAACTCTGTCTAATCCCGAACCGCTGTCCACATCTCGTGGAACAATACAGTAGCCATTTAATTAAACAAAGAAATACGCAGAGAATGCAGGTTAAGAACTAAGCGGAGAACACAGCCAAAAGAACTAAAATTCGCTGCCAAGTAACTACGGGTCGACAAGCTCACGTACAACGTAACACTATATGTAGCACACAGCCACAAACTACAGAGCCACAGAGCAGAGCCACAATTTACGAAGGTTTTGTCCCTACGCTACCGATGCCAATCTTCTCAAGGCGATATTTCGACTCAAAACGAAGAATATACAAAGCACTATTACGTCACAGTACAACTTGCATCCGGATACGAACAACAAGATACTGCACAATTTGTCCGCAACACCTAGCTGAGGACATTTATGCAGCATAGTCTATGGTAAAATATGTTCATCCAAATAATGTTGTTAAAAATTATAAAAATAGCTTTCTTGCATTTGCTTGGCATAGACTCTGCTAATATAAAGTAGGTGCTCTGCAGCATACTCGACTCCCACAGTGTGATAAAGCACGTAAATGAAATGTCTTTTTTTGCCAAAACTTTCAAGAGAGCCAGTTACTCCTCAACTCTAACATACTAAAACACAAAGTTACTAGAAACAGTTTGTTGATTTTAAATATATTTAATATATTTTCTATGACATAATAAACTTTTATTTATACACTCAATAACAAAAAATGTCATCATTGTTGTTAAAAGTATCGAAGCTTCTTTGCCCAAATGTTTCAAGATTTTGCCAGGGCTTTTTTAAGGCGTTTTAGGGACGCGATTCGGGTCCCTAGAATCAGAGAAAAGATCATCGGGCCCCTAAAATCAGAGAAAATCGGGTCCCTAGATTCAGAGAAATCGGGTCCCTAGATTCAGAGAAATCGGGTCCCTACAGATCCATACAGGGTACCTAACATTTCCCTTAAAAAAAACCTGATTTTGCCAGATTTTCCACAAATCAAAACTTCTGTGAGTGCGCTTGCAACCCCTGCATCATCAGCTTCTCCACCATTGACGCAAGCGTCCTGGCAACAATATTTAGTTTGAGGGGGAGTTGATTTATTGTTGGTGCTTTCCCATTCAAAATCGACATGCATAAAACTCCTTTCAGAAAACTGATAAGACGTTTGAGCACGTGACAACTTTTTACTACGGTCAAGACATTTTAAAGAAACAAGCGCAAAGCGTACACTCGAGTAATTGCTGAAAAAGTAACAACTACACGATTTTAAGCATCAACGAAGTGACTCACACAGTCACACAGGTAGTCGTGGTAAAGTTGTTTATTTTGCGTTTTTGTGTATTGAATACACTAATACCCTGAAATTTGAGACAAGTTATAAGAAACCTGATATGTAAATTGTCAGATTTTTTTCTATTGACTTCCAACAGCAATGTAGTTCTATCAGGAAGCTGAAAATGTGCCTTACGTAAAACTATGCATTTCGCGGGAAAATTTGGATCAAACGAAATAGTGGGTCAAAAGGTGGTAGTGGTCATTTGGTAATGTTAACAAAAATGGGCCGAAATCAAGACTAAATCATTGCTTTGCTGGCAGTATCGTGTTAGAGACATCTGAAAACTAGCTCTGTGACATAAGCTCAGTCCACCTCGAGTTACTCGTGATTCATCCGATTCAATACTTAAAACTGGTGAACTGAAAGCGAATAGGTTGTTTGTAGATGTAGAATAGGAGCTTCTAACCTTTCTCTATGTACCCCTTCAGCATTTCGGCAGATGAATATGTAACCCTAAAATTTCCTACGACAAATGCTGAGTAAAATAAAAAAATGCACTGAATTTTTAGTAGAACTTTAGATTTTTAGAACTACAAAGGTAGACTCTATTTTTGTGTCTCAAAGTTAATATATTTTACCATAAGCATATAATAATTTTTGAAAGTAACATTGACTGATTTGTTTATAACTATTTGGAAATAATAAATATATAATTATATTTTCCCTCCTATTGCTAATCTTAAATGTGCCCATTCAGATAGACAAATGTACCCCTAACGGTACATGAACCGTGATTTAAAAGTACACCATGATCATTATCATGGCCTGTTTTGTCGTTAAAAACTTATCAGGACGCTTGCGTAGGCAGAAACTTGATATAATATGGATTCATTTCAGGTGCGACTGCAGGTCAACGGCGTCACTCGGGCTCATCACATATTTCGCATACAGTCCATAAAAACTTTTATAAAGTAGACTATCGTTAATCCCTGATGTGGTTACGTAACAATGAGGAGTTAAAATGAGAACTCATCCATTGTTGCGTAACGTGCATCACAGAGCAAAGATAACGCCAGTTGGTCCTCTCCTCTGCGTACAAGGCTCATTCATATCAGTCCTAGTTACTGGACAGTTTATCGTTTGTTTGATATTATTCTCAAATGGGAACTGCCCATAAATTGGAATTCAAATCCAATGCTCTGTGAAAAGCTATTGCTTCAAAAAAAGCAGCCAAGATAATAAGAATTAAATTTAAAAAAAACTTAATTGCAGATGGCACCCCAGCTCTAAAACAAATGAAGTCGAAAGAACGCCCGCTAAGAACGATATTTTTTATTCAGGTCACCTACAACATGAACGCAAAAGGCCAGACATGGAAAGAAAAAACACGAACAGTGACAAGGTCTATAGAAAAGAACTCGAGTTAGCAACCTTACTTAGTGAAGTGGGTGGTGAAACAAAAATATACAAAGCAAGCAAGCTCGCGTTGAACAATGTAAATCGTGATCGAAGACACGGACTCAGCCCGAGAAGCCGGAGTCGCCAGTGGTCCATTTTCTGTTTGTCTTGCTTAGGTACGCTGTCTGGTGAAGTCATCGGTACTCACGCGTTTCTCTGTCGGACTAACCTAATGGTGATCGTCCAAATTTTGAAACTCCTGGACGATCCTGAGATGAAAGATAAAAGGATCGTTATGGTGGGGGTGGAAGAAAAACTCGGACTGGACTCCATTCAGCAATTTTATGCCCAGTGGTGCAACGTTAAGAAAAAGAGGGTAGGTTGTGTGAACCAGGGCTGTTGTTCGATTGAGAGAAAGTTTCGAACCGGTGCATGTTGTGGGACAAATTGTATTCTGTGTTCTGCGTTGCGATTGGCTGGAAAACACACTTATGTTCGAGTTATGTAGCAACAAAGCATTTTTTAACATTTTTGCCATGTACGTAGCATCAAACGAAATGTCCAAATTGGTATGACAAAAAATGTGAAAGAGGGTTTGGTTTTAAACGTTGTTGAAAGAGCACTCGTTTTGGAAAATACTTTTTGCATCTCCGAATATGGCATGTGTTTGAAATTTCGCTTCACAGCTGATGGTGTTGTCAGTCTTTTTCTTATGACGACACGAATTAGACCAGACTTTTCTCAGCCAATGCTTTTGTTTAAATCAGAACTTTGTAACCCTATTTGCTTAATTAAAAAATTCAAATTCAAAAACTACGTTTTGTGCAAAAGCGACGAGTGTTTTCCCAAAGCAATACTGGAATAAAATTGTTTCTGCCAACTCGCGTTCTTGTATCACCATCACCTACCCTGTGCATTGCAACAAATTTGCGGCTGCTTTTCTGGAGGAAGCAGTTGTAATGAACAAACAATCTTTCGGCACGTCGAAACTGTCAATCTTCACAATATGTCGTTGGAAAAAGATTCAACCACGAACAACTCGATGGTTCACCACGTACGAAGAATTTGTTAAGAAACATGATTAAAAATAAGCTATTCCTAAAGCGCTTGCCTTGCAAAAGGAATCGAGTGTACATGAAAAGAGAAAATGACGTTTTTGCGAGACATCTACTTGCGACTCGAAAGAAACAAACAGTAGAAAGTCTCCAAAGATTTCTCCAATCCTTAAAAGTGCTTTTGAAGAATTGTTCGTTTCAAGCAGCGAGCTTCGAACAGTACCGTGAAGTCCTTTTCCGCGACCGTGACGCATTTATTAATGGTTTAAATTCGCACGCCATTCGCCAATAACCTTCAAAAAAAGAAGACCTCACGAACGAAGCAGCCTATGAACAGGTGTATTCTCTGGAATAAGCACAACGGCATCTTGCATTTATTATAAACCAATGACAGCGTCTGTTGCTAATCCGCAGCAAGGCAAAATTTCTGTCAGATCAGTAGACGTTTGCACATGAAACTGAAAATGTATTGATAAAAGCCTTGTCTTTTTCCGCTGCCGTTCAGAAAAAGAAACACTTCTGTGGAAGCCGCAGTATTACATCGGCATCCGACGACGTTGCCATGTTCGGAATGCTGAGTGTGATGGATGTGAAAAAATGGGGCACTTTGCCAAAGTTTACCTCTCGAGGTCAATCCACCCCAAGAGGCCCCGAATACTTCGGCTGCAAGTTTGTTAGTGCATTTATCGATTCTCTGGTTGAAGCTCCATCTTGCTTACAACCTGCTGTTGTTGATAATGAAATGCAAGGACACCAGCCCGTGTTTTGGATACTGGGGCATCGAAAAGTTACGTTAAGTCTAGAGGTGTAAGAATACTTAGATTCGGATGCGAAGGACAAAGCTATAGCGCCCGTCTTTAACGAATACTAAAACCTTGAATTAGTCGTCGAAGACAACCTTTATGTTGACGTGATATTAGGTCCAGATTTCTCAAAATTGCGTGTGGAACCGGAGGTCTGCAAATGGTAAACCCCCGCGCATTTTTTAGTTATTAAATCCGAAGTTTTGACCAATTTTTACTCCCAGGTGAGTCAATGCTGGAAACGCAAGATTTGCAACAGAAGTAAACAAATTGATCAAGACACCATAGAATCTTCTGAAAACCCATGGCGTGCTCAAGTGCTAGTAACAAAAGACACAGACGCAGAATGGTGGTGGTCGATTATTCTGAAATCATAAATCGTTTTGCAGAGTTGGGCGTGTATCCTTTTCCCAAAATTGAACAAGTACACGAAGTGGCTAAATGCAAGGTTTTCACCACACTTGATCTGTAATTTGTGCATTTTCAAATACCTCTATATACAGAAAACCATGTGCACACCACATTTGAAGCTAATGGAAATATTTACCAATACCAACGTCGTTGGCTTGGTGTTATCAACGACGTATCCACTTTTCATTCATTCATGAAATAAAGAATATAATTAATCGATGGCATTATTTCTCAAAATAACTTACAACGTACTTTTCTCGATAATATAACTATCAGGGAAACCAGCAAAGCTGACCACGATTAAAATCCCACAGTTTCTGGACACTGCTCCGCAATACTTGACTTGCAGCAAGGTCTGTCGCGACTGCGCTGCAAATTGATATTCTAGGGCCTAGAATCTAGGCTGTAGGAACCGGGCTTCACTTCAAACGGCTTAGTTAAGCCTGATCGGAAACGTTTGTCTCCTTTGGCGGAACTCCCTGTGCCGCACAACCATCAAAAACTCCAACCATGTTTAGGCATGTCCGCATATTGCACTTTCTGGATCAAAACTGGCAAAATGAAACCTTTCACAGCTAACAGCGGTGCCTTTCTTCCACAGGGTGCAGCATTTGCTGCGTTTGAAAAACTGCAGTCAGAATTACTCGACGCTTGGTTAGGCTGCATAGATAAATGAGAATCATTCAGTGTCGAATGTGATCCATCTGATTTTGCCATAGCGACCTGCGACCACCCTCAATCAGAACGGCAAGTAGGTTGCATTTATGTCTCGACATTGTCGAAAAGTGAATGCAATTATTTAACAGCAGAAAAAGAGGATACCTCGATTATTGAAGCTGCTAGGAAGTGGAGCATTTTCTGAACGGAAGGCCATTCACACTTACAACGGATTAACAGTGATTAGCGTTCACGTTTGACAAAAGCTGTCGAAAAATATAAAAAATGCTAAGGTTGAAACAAGGTGAGCCGAATTGGGTATGTAGGCAATACGCACCACGTGCAATATCGACCAGGAAGTGAAAACGCAGCAGCCGACGCGTTTTCTTGAGCGTAATGTGGTGCCACTGGTCGTCACCGTGATTTAATTGGGTTGCATGAATCTTTCGGCAAACCCGGTATTACTCGATTTTAGCACTTCATTTGCAAAAAGCTCTACCGTTTTCAATGGAAGAGGTTCCCCAGCCATATGCGCAGTGTACTACTTGCTCTGCCGTAAAACACCAATTTCATGAACCACATCGAAAATCCCGAACGGTCAGGTCGTGCAGTCCATGGGGAGGGCAATGAATTGAACTGTGAAGGACAATATGGTCGATGCTCTGTTCTTCTGCGCCACATTCACAAGCCAACGAAGGGGCCATACCCCAACTGTGTAAGCAGGAAGCTGTTAGGCCAGACCCACGCTGTTCTTAGCAGGGCCATTCCAGGAGGGAGTGCCGATGTCGGGGATGAATGTACGGAGTCTTGTATTGTTTTCCAGCCACTCCGCATTCCATCGGTGATCCGCCCAGAGCGCCGCACTTTTGTTGTAGTCGTCAGATGAACTGACGAGTTGTGCGGCGGGTACAAATGGCTGTCTCGATTTGAGATGCCGTCCATTCCCACTCGATCGGCACGTGAGCGCTGAGTGGCGCAGATGTCCAGGATCCATGGCACGATGTGCTAGAGACGTTGTAGCTCCTTCCTTTGCAACGTAGCTCAGCAGGTTGAATACCCGTGATAATGGGAAGATTGTCTGCTGGTGTAAGGCGCAGGCATCCAGTCACTGTTTGGGAGGCGTTATTGATGTCAGGGTCAATGAGGCGGGTGCGAGCACTGCGGCACCAGACAGGATAGCAGTACTGTGCTATTGATTGTACCAGGGCTAAGGTGGCTGTTCGCAACGTTGTTGCTCCACCACTCCAGGCCTAGCCAGCAAGCCGCCTCAAAAGTGCGACGCGTGATGTCAACTTTTTGCGAAGTGACTCGAGCTGTCGGCGATACGTGAGCAACCTGTCCTAAGTTACTCCAAGGTATTTGGGCTAAGAGAAAGCAAGGTTTCGTTGTTGTGGTTGACTTTCAGTTCACGTTAAGCTTCCTTGTTGTTGAGATGCAAGACTGCCGACAGGGTTTTGGTATTTGTAGCGCTGAGCTCTACCAGGTTTGGAGGTATTCACCAATGGTTGCCATGTCCTGCTCAGCACCCCTCCCACTGCTTGATAGTCTCCATCAGCATGCATGATTGCTAGGTCGTCGGCCTGTGTATACTTTCTGGAGACCATGGTTGGCGATTCAGAGTTGTAGATTTTGAAGAGAAAAATGCCAGTACGGATCTCCGTGGTATGTCATTCTTGATGCGTCGTAACTTGCTCCGTTTGTTGTAAGGGTGAAGCTGCGATTGCCAACCAGATCCATGATCATGCGGACCATGTACCTGTCAGGTGGCAATCGCAGTAGCTTGCAGGCAGTGGCGTAGCAAGGGGGAGGCCCTGGGGGCCGCGGGCCCCGGGCGGCACTTTAAGGGGGGCGGCACTTCGCTAGCCAAAAATTAATTTTTGAAAGGAGTTTAAAAGTGCTAATTTTTCGTTATCATTTTGAATACATTTTAAAATGTTCTACCGATTCTCAAATTTAATGTTTAGAAGCTCTAGACTGGTAGGCTAGCCTAAAGGAACACAAAATGTTGCTTTGGAGTGAGTGGATTGATAAAATGTTTTCGGGGACGAAGAGTTTTCTGGGAGGGGCCAAAATTTTTTAAACTATGTCCAATATTTTCAAACTACGTCCAAAACATTTTTCCAAATGGGGCGAAAAAATTTCCTGCGCTCCCTATTCACGGGCATGCTTACTTGGGGGCCAATTGTGCCCCAGTCCCTACACCTTCCTCGCTAGACAAAGCCATTTCAGCCATCGCGGTCAAAAGTCCTTTGCACAAAGGAAAGAGCTGACATTCGACGGCAGACTAAAAACGTTAGGGTTCCACTTGTTTTCGGTTTATATTGCCCCTCATCTCAAAATTTGATAAAAAATTTTTGCATGAAATCACGGAAAATAGTCAAGGCTAACTTAATCCTTTTTCTCGTGTCTTTGGTTTGTCAGTAACGCCCCAACGGCACGTCCTAACATCTCCTGACACATAGGCATCGGCGACGAAGATTTTGCTCCGGCGGCCATAGCCCAGTGGTAGAGTGTCCGCCTCTCAATTGGAAAGTTGTGTGTACAATTCACAGACACTGAGTGACTCGCCGTGGTGTTCCTTGGGCAAGATCGTTAGCCTAAACTGCCTCGGTAAGAAGCATATTTCAGACGTTGGCATGCCGCTAATTCCCGTCGCCAAAATTAGAAAAAAAACATTTCTTGGCACATCTCATGCTATGTTTTAATGTTTAGTGGGGTATTTTCAATAACTGCCACAAGCTGTAGCCCAGTCATTAGGCGGGCCTATTAACATAAAGTTTTGGCGGTTGAAGTGAAGAACTTTGCAAAGATAACTTTTCTCAGTTTCAATACAATTGCTGTTTTTCTGCAGGACGTAATGGTGCCGGAAAAATGACGTTCTTGAAGCGGGGTAGCGCAGTTGGTGTATTTCCGTGGGTAACTTTGAGCTCAGATTGTAGGTTTCAACTGCAAGTAGAATGAATAAGAGCCAGACGATAGGCAACGTGGTTTTCGTGAAGTCGCCTTTGTTCAACGGTACACTTTAAACATTGGCAGTCATATAGAAAAAGTTATTTCAACAAGAAAAGTTTTAAAAAGGTGTTGCTCTCATTTTGATGAATTTAAGGCAAGAACCGTAAGGGTAAACGATATGTTTAGATATGATTGTGGTTAACGTTTTTATTAAAAAGAGCGTTAATCGAAATGGTTGTACAGCTTGGCAATGGTTGTACTGAATAAAGTTGCTCATCGCAATAACCGTCGAACGTAAGACGTTGTAATCACTGATGAGCATCCAAAAGGCCTATGTCCCAGCTGGCATGGTTTGGTAATACAGTTTTCGAAATGGACGTCTGTTGGTAACCAGTGCCGTCGCCACGGGGGCTTTGGTGGGCTTAGGCCCCCAAAAAGCTACAAGTCCCCCAAAATTGAAATATGAAACACTATATACTGTGAATCAGTGGATTTTTTGTCAAATTTTAGAATGTCAGTCCCCCCTGCACAAACGTAGTCTCCCAATTGAAGACCTTCTGGTGATGGTTCTGTTGGTAACGAACAAAGGCAAGGAATAACACTATGCACGTGTAATTGGAAGAGGTCCAACACAACAGCTAGACCAAGTGCGCAGGTCACGATGAAGGCTGCAAGCAAGCGCTTCTCAACTATAGCCTGTTTTAAACCTGTTTAAAATATTTTTTCAAAATGGGACCCTGCACCTAAAGAGGCTCCGCGCAAGTGCCCACAGAGTTAACGTTCGAAGTCGTCTATATATTCTAAGAGGATTAAACCAATTAAACGATTATACAGCCTGCTATACGCAGTATATATACTATTTTTAGTTAAAGACGGGGATACTACACGAAATTTTAACATACATAAATGTTTACATTTGTAAGGTACGTATACCGCCATCACATCCCTTAATTTTTCCGTTTGATCCCCTGGAATGAGTAAACTATTGAAATGTCATGCGGTGAGCTTACCGGAGATTTAAAAACAACAGGGAGGAAGCTTTGACGAAACATGTGGGGTTCGTATACGCCTATCGTGCAAAGAAAGCAAAAAATAGAAAAATGTAATGATGAGAAAGGTGGCGACAAGCATAAAAAGCAAGAATCATAATCGACAATGAAAAACAAGACACATTTCAGTTTGTTAGTGTTGGATTGCGATTTTGAAGATGCTTTATTAATCCTTATATCTTTAAATTAGCACGAAACATCCATTAAAAATTTTTGTAAGCAAATTTGAGGGGTGGAAAGGGAGGCACTTTTATGGTCGGCCCCGGGCGGCACTTAGCCTTGCTGCGCCACTGCTTGCAGGTGAGGCCGCGATGACTTACAGTGTCATAGGATGCTGTGAGACAGATAAACACAGCTCTGGCCTTTTTTTTAGCCGAAAAACTATCTTCGATATATTGCTTCGGTAAGGTGAACTCATCTAGGGTCGACCTCCCGTGTCAAAAGCCCGCTTGTTCCTTTGGGAGTATTTGGTCAATGATTGGTTCGACACGAGCGTAGATGAGTCTCTTGAGGTTCTTGAAGGGGACACACAGTAGAGATATAAGGCGATAGCTATTTGGACCCCCAACAACTTTTCTGGCTTAGGGATCGCAACTATCAGTGCTCTTCTCCAAATCCCGTAGGTTTTGACTTGGCGCATGCAGGATGTGGAAATCGCATAACCAAGGTTTGAGAGCCGACCCGGCGTGGAGTATAAACTTCGGAAAAAAATTTTCAAACTCAGAGTTTTTTCCTAGCTTCAGGTGCTTGAGGGGATAGGTAAGAACCTCTGGCGTGATAGAACCAGGGATATTATCTCCCTCATGTGGTGGGACTTTCCATAGGTCGGAAAGCTGCTTGTTGTTGAGCTTGGTGGACTCGCGGTTTACTGTCTTGTGTGCCCCGTTTTTCACGAGTTGTGAGGCGATGGAGTTTGCTGAGATGGGGCACAAGCGAAATGAGTGTCCATACCTGCCAGTGAGTTTATTGATGATGCTTCAAGCCTTGCGGCTAGAGTGCGAGAATTCTCTGGAATTGGCAGCTTCTTCCGATTGCTCCTGCCTCTTTTGACTGAGTCGTGAAACTAGGGACGAAGCGACTCTATCAGGGCCAGTCCCCACTGGGGCTCAGAGGAAGGAGGAGCGATAAAGGGTCTCGAAATCTTTGTCCCAATATGGAACATAGTTCTCGCGACGGCCACGTGGGATACGTTTAAACGCAAATAGCAACACCTCGCGTAGTTTCTGGAATGCCTTCTCGATGTTTGTTGTGTCCGGGGGGTGATAAACTCTCAACGGCAAGATTCTCCTGTAAAAAGGCAAAAGCAACTCCACTCAACCTTGCAAAAGTTTAACGCTTCACCGGATAACTGCAAGGCAGGAACTTTGAGTCTCGGTGGTGTGATGAGAGACGGTCGTTGTTGTGACCGCGGGAACTTTCCTAGAATATGTCTGTCAGTCAGTCGGCTGTCCTGGCCGAGACTCGCGAAGGCTAGGTCCGGGTTGGTGCCGACGTTCCATCGGTAAGAAAAAAAACTGGCTACTCCGTTTTGGTCGTGCAGCAGCGCAAGGTTGTTGGCTGTTGCCCAGTATTCCAGGCCCTCACCGTCAGGGGATGTTGTACTTTAATCCCAGTTGACATGCTGGCAGTTAAAGTCACCAACATGTAGACTGGAGTGTTGGCACATCGGAATGGCCGTATGTGTAAGTCACGAGAGTGGAGGTTTGTAGACATTAATGATTTTGAATCATGCGACGTCTACGCACAACCACTCAGTCTCTGATAGTTCTGGAGACTGATCAACCAATGCCCATTCCAACCGCTCGTGAACAAACGTAGCAAGGCTGTGTTTCATGCACAGGGCTGGTCCGGCTAGTGAAAAATTGGGAATCACTAGCTCAGTGGTTCCCATCCATTTTTGATGCATTCCTCCCTTTGCTTATTTTGAAACTTTTCATTCCTTCCCTATAGAACTTTCATTCCCCCCTTTGTCAACAAAAACGTGTGGATAGTCTACTAAATAACTTCGAAATATAAAGTGCTATAACTGATAAGAAAAACCAATGTCAGCTTAGAAAAGAAGTACAACACTTACAAGAAATAGGTAACTTAACTATAAAGAGGAAACTCCTCATGGGGGAAGAAATTGCTCCCCGGTTGGGAACCACTGCACTAATTTGTTTGCATTGGTGCAGTGGGTCTCCTGAAGGACGATGACAAGTGCCTTGTTCTTTGTTGGCTAGCAGTTCGATAACGGTGATCTCGTTTGCAGGAAACCTATCGGTGTTCAGCTGCAGCATGCTGTGTCTTCAGTCATCCTCGGCAGAAGGGACGCTGTAGCGTCTTGAAAAAGGAGTACCCAGTCCGCGCTGAACACATCCAGCACGGGCACACGATTTTTCGGTCTGAGCCGTTTCGGTCACGAGACATTTCGGCGGCGACATTTCTGTACATGAGGAACTGATGAAATTCATTAATGTAAATGAATATCTGCGCAGGATAATCATTTTACCCGTATAGTACTAGACAAACAAAAACTCGACAATTTGCTTTGCTAAAAGCACGTTCAAACTCGGGTGCTAAAATGATAAGATACAGTGCAATAGAAATCTGGTCAAAAATTCCTTCAGAAATAAAAAATAAAACGTGTTTGGCACTTTTTGCCGCAGAGAATAAGAAATATGTATTACTCGGCTACTAGAAACATACTTTGTGTTCTCATTGGTGTACAAAACCGGATGCATTGATTTAATCATTCTTATAGTGGAAACTGTCAAATCATGAAGTGTATCCGTTATATTTTATATCGTTTGGTTTTCGTTGCGTTCACCAAAACTGGTCGCATCAAACCTTTGTATGAAGTAGTGTGATGCCTGTAGTGTACAGGTGCAAAGTAAAAACAAACTCGTATGCCTACTGAACTTCAAACGAATTTCCGTTCTCACGCATGCATTGACAGCGATTTCTTTTCTGTAATGTAAAATTGGACGCCTATTTCTCAACCTATTTCAAACTCGTGACACCATTACAGTGCTGTACCAGTTTATAACTTTGACGCAATTCCTCTTTAGCATTGACGAATATTACTTAATATGTGAAAACAGTAATTGTTTAATCTAAATGTTATTCGCTGTCAATGCATGCGTGAGAACGGAAATTCGTTTGAAGAAAACAGTGAATGTTAAATCCAAATGTTTAATTAAATCTGACCAGCATCTCTTCACAATCGTAAATGATTACAACAACAGACACATCACATAATATCTTCGTTGAAGCGCACATAACTTCCTCATGCAATGAACAGCAAACTTCCTGGTGTGCAAATTTTCAACAATATAAAAGAAATTCTTTCAGGAGGTTGAGGAGTGATGATTGCAATTAATTCTAAATTGTAATTATGAGTTTAAATTATTTATATTTAATTGGAAAATGTCGATAATGATTTAATTTGACTGCTGACGACAATGAGAATCATATATTGATGCTGATTAACTGTTGGATCTTAGATCATGTTTGTGAAAAACTACATAGTTTTTTAAACTTTTCGTTGATTTTTTTATTTCGGTATGTTTAAATAAAATCTTTCGTTGACCAGTGCCAGACAAAATGCAAATTTCCCGGGAATCTAACTTTGATTTAGCTGTCGTGGAGTTTTCTTCACATACTTTCCACTATTGTTAAGTTTTGCATGGGCTGCACCTTTAAAAGTTGCTGTATGTTTAAAGAAGAATTATTAACATCTGAGACTTGACACATCAGCTGTCATAAAGCTCTTATCCATCCCCTCGTTTTTCATTTCAAGCGCCGACGTCTGAAACGCCCCGTAGTCTATTGCGGTTAAACGCAGATCAAGGCAAGGAGTGATCAAGACAACCAGCTCCTCTGACGCACAGAACGAAATAGCAGGCAACAGAAATTGAATGAAATAAAGTACATGTCGCGGTCGCATTAACGAATAAAAACTTGTCACTCATTCATGTGTTGACGAACTAGGCACCAAGGTCCCGCCATCGTCGCAAAAAAGTGGTAGTTTATGGGCCGAACGTTACTTTAGCGAACGTTACCTTGATGTTGAACCACTAACATTAAATTTTAAAGGACAACAAACGTTTACGTCAACTAGTTTCGCATTTGCATGCAAGAAATCGCTTGTCATTGCACTTCTTTACTATAAACTGAGCTCACATTCTATCCACGTAAAGTCAACTTTACGCCAGTAACGTGACAGGTTGTTCACGAACACGAAAACATTGTCTGGAGCATTCAGTTCAGAGGCGACTCCAAGTCAAATGCGTCACTCGGGCTCAACACGCCATTTATACCGAGGCCACTGACAGAATGTAACTGTTCGAGGCTTGCAACATTGAAATTTCCATTTGCTTTTATTCTGGCTAAGCCGAGCAATGTGAACTGCTGCCCTAAAAGTCGATTAGCGCTTAGCACTAGTTTTTTATTAACTCCTTAAAAATTACAAAAATTGATAGTGTTGCTGCGAAAAATTTCCTGCGAGCATGTCATATTTCCCGGGAATGTCATTCCCAAATTCCCCACTTTTTCCTGGCCTGATTCGTTGATTAAAGTATGTTCAAAGAAAACCTTTCATTGATTTAAGTACTTTGCATTAAATGTATGATTTCTGCAAGATTTCACTGTCTAACCGAAATGTCTCGAGACCGAAACGGCCAGACCAAAAAGTCCTGTTCCGCATCCAGCACGCGTAGCCGTGGTTGGCAACCATAGGCGCAGCCAGGGGGGAGCCAAAGGGGCCATGCCCCCCAAATTTTTAGAAAATATAGTTATTTTGTACCTTGAGAGGCGTTTTCCAAACAACATAGTGTTATTCGCCGAAAATCAAACATTTTCCCCCCCTCAAAATTTTTCGTCCTCCCCAAATTTTTGGGATGGCTACGCCACTGTTGGCAACCACTGGTTGCTCTCGTAGTGACAGGTATGGTGGGCATGTGAAGAAATGCCGCAACAGGGAAAGCCACATGGAGGCACCTGTCATCCTCTACGTGAAGGCACCAGTCTGCCTTGATTCGATTCAACAGGATGGGCGAAAAAGGACAGTCTCCATTTCAGATCCAGCCCCCACTGGCAACCGCGTCGATAGTCCTGCCTCCAGCGAAGGTATCGATCAATCAGCTGTCCCAGTTGAGTCATAGTTAAAGTCAACCCGAAATTCCAAGGAGATCTACGTGCCGCCTCATGACGTTGGTGGTAGTCTTTCTACAGCGTCAAGAAGATCCAACAAAATGCATCGACTGCCAGATCGTTATGGCAATCCATTCCCCTATGGATACTGCGGTAGAGAGCTGCCATCAGACACACTATGTCTTGCAAGTTGCAGTGACTTCATATTTGGTCCTACGTGATGATTGAGCACAATGTGCTTCTGCTTGGTTTTATTTGTGCGATCTGTTAATACGGTGTGTTGCTCAATATTGGTGGGGTTAGGATTGTGGCGTAATTTTCTGTAATGCTCGCTTATCAACTGGCAGTCGCATTTTTACAGTGCCCTGCTGGAATGCAGCCCAGGGCAAGCAAGTCCATTGATCCCCTGTCAGCTTGTCCATTTGTTAACCACAGAAAGTGCTTTTAGGTCTAGTGTGGGCTGCTCGTCCAAACTGCTTTGTCGAGTGTGTAGCTTAAATCGTTTTTTTTTCATTTCAGCTTGCTGCGCTACTACGCCTGCTCAAAGTTATAGTGAATGAAAGCCTGAGTTCTTCTAAGAGGTTCTCGTTTGTTTGCTACAGGCCAGGCCAGTTCAGTTCGGTTCTGTTTTTTCCTCCTGTGTAAGACAAAGCAAAAAGATTATTGAAAAACAAATTTTAAATTTTGCGTACCAGTTGGCCTTGTCGTGGTTACGTCATTGTGAAATCGATTCCCCTGTTTTGCTGCTGTAGATCTTCTATTATTGATAGCTGTACGCAAACCGTAAACAAAAAAGACTGCTAAAAGTTTATGGCGCTAGCAAACCTGTCAATAATTTCTGTATATTAATTTTTCAAACAAATTAAAAAAGGCGTCCATCAACAGCTATCAACTAAGATGCGGCCCGTGATCATGGGTGGCGGAAACTTTTTCAAAGTGGGGGGGGACAAATGCACGTCAAAAAACTATATAACATTTTTATGTTTTAATATGGCAATTGTGACGTCATAAGCATTGAAACATGACGTCATTACATGTACACTATATGAAGGTTTGAATTCCACTACTTTAGACAAAATTACACCATTATGAAAACGTATCGGTGAACCACTTGAAATTCAAATAGGCTGTTACAGGGGCGACCCAGGCAAGCAGCATCGCTCGGGCTCGTCATGATTTATTCTGCCGGAGTAAAACCGTTTGACGTTTGCTTCCATTTCCTTCCATTTGTTTTCATTCTGGCTGGCATTATTTTTGCTCTGTGACGTTAGCTACGTAATAATAAATGAGAAGTTCTCATGATAACTTCTCCATTGTTGAGTAACGTAGGCTACGTCACAGAGCAATGATAATGCCAGTCAGTCCTCTCCTGACTAGGCTCATTCATATTTGCCCGAGTTGCCGGACAATTTATCGTTCGTTTGAAATTATTCTCGAAATTGGAACTGTCCATTGGTTTGCACTTCAAATCCAATGATCTATACCAATCCATTGCCTCAAAAAAACATTCAGTCCGGTATGAATTATGTTTTAAAATTTACTTGATTGCATAGGGTAGCTCTGGCTCGGATGGATAAGCCCGAGTGAAGCGCGAGCAAACGAAGTCGAGAGAACGCCTACTACGAACGATATTGTATTATTCAGGACACCTGCAAGGCTGCAACATGAACGCGAAAGGCCTCAAAAATATGAACAGTGAGACTGTCCAAAGAACTAAGTCTGAGTTAACAACTTAGTGAAGTGGGACCGTGGGTGGTGGCACAAAAATTCAAAGCAAGCAACCTCGCGTTCTCCAATATAAATCGTAATCGAAGACTCGGGCTAATCCCGGGGAGCCCATGTGCCGGAGTCGCCACTGGGCTGTCAAAAACACCAAGAACACAGCTTAAAAAGCTGGCAAACATGACACAGCATTGATACCTGTCTTAAGCACATTCAAAATCACAACTCTTCTACATCTTCAACACAGAAGTAACATGACTGAATACTCATTCTACAACTGCTTTAGATACCGGTGTGAAGCGAAATTTCTGACCTATTATTGTTTATCAGCTATTTTGCTTGTCAGAGAAAAGGATCAAAGTTTGGCGATTACTCTTTGGATGTGTGTTGTATAAATTAAAACTTTTTGTTTAGATGTCAGATACCGACAACAAGCTACAGTACGGGAATAACTTTAACCACTGAAAAATATGGGACTTAGTCTTAGATGTCAATTATATTTCTTTATCTTACCCTAACATAAAACCTAACCCAACACACTCAACTATACACTAAACCCTGAGTCCTAACAATCAGTTTTCTCAGCGTATTTGTATGTACTGTAGAATATCACTCTGTGCGTGCACACATGGTGTGGAGTCAGAAATTTCGCATTACACCTGAATGCAAAGACAAGACAAAGTATATGCAGCAACTAGCAAGTTGTCTGCTCTAAGGATGCCAGTTATGTTGCCAATGCAGAAATAAATATAACTGTTTAGTGTTGCCAATGCAAAAGCACAAGCACAATTGAAATTGATCTGTCAAATATTTCATTTTGTGCAGCCTGCAAGATTCAGAAAACTTCGCTATTTAGAATGGTGTTGAAACGCTTGAAATTACACAAAGTTTTTGATGGTGTGGCACGAACTTTTTCCGACACACAAGCATGGGTATTGGAAGGGGGGCAGGATTTTGAAAATTTCAGCAAAAAAGGCTATCTTCTTAGTTTCGAGTGCGGTAAAAAAACAAATTTCCCCATTTTTGGCCCCCCTACAAAAACTTTTGGAAAAATCCACTAATGCCCCCCTGGAAAAGATCCTTCCGAGGCCCATGCACACAAGCATGTAAAATTACACCACTTTTGTAAAAATTGTGTTGTGTTACACCATTTGGCAATACTGTTCAACAACACCAATGCAGTACGCAAGCCATAGCAGGGTGACAGACTGTGCACGTTGTATTCTGCCAAACAATACGAAATCCTGCCATATTACGAATAATATATTACAAATAATATTGACAAAATACTGCCAAAATTCTGGAAATATTTATTTCATTAATTGTTAGTTTAAACTTGCGCAGATACCAACACATAGTTCGCCTAATTTTACTTCAGTGTGAATTTTTGCTTCAAGCATTGTGGTATGGGCTGATTTTTTTGGTTTAGGTTAGCATCGGTTTCATTTTGACATTTTGCAGGAAAAGGACTCATCTGCCAGTGAAGTGCATGTTCAACGTTGCGAATATTGGACCGCTTGTTGCGGCTCTGTCGATTACCCGGCTCTAGATCAAATTGACATCGTGAATTACCTGGGACATCGCGTACCTGAAACTATTGAAAAATTGCGAGTGAGTTAATTCTACCTACCTGTGCGCTATAGTCACCTTGTAATTCTCAGTCTGTTGCCTGGGCGCTACAGCCATCTTTTTGGAAGTAACTTTTCTTAACGGAAAGGATCAACACCCTGAGACTGGCAGAATGACCAACGATTTCTTGCAAAGCTGAGCCTTGTTTCTTTTATAATGTATTGCATCTAACATTAATAGTTATAAAATTTGTTTTCCAAGCATGAGCGATATTGATGTGTTCAAAGTTCAAAATCGTGTCTAGAAAAAAAGAAAAGTTGCAATCTGGCACAAATCTGCTTGGCGATATGATTTCGGTGCGATTTCTCTGAACTCCAAAACATACCTTTTAAAAGTCATGTCAAATTGAATTTTTTTGAATTTTTGAATTGAATTTTTTTCAATTTGACAGTTTTTAATTTGAGATGATAGTTGGCCCTTCCGCAGATGAGGTTCCTGCCAAAGACAATGGAAATCACAACAGCTAATAATAAGTAACTGCAAAACTGCGACAAAATGGTTTGACCCTGCGTAAAAGAGAAAACTTCAAGAATAATTTCTGTTCAGTCATGGCTAATAACACGTTTTAGCGTCTCTGGTACGAAAGAAGTTGTAAAACAAAAATCATGACCTTTTTATGAAAATGCTCTTGGGACAAAACAGTCTCTACTTGGAGTAAAAAAAATTTATAGTGTGCAGAATCTACAATGAAACCTATGTTGTTGTATGGAGAACACGAAGACAGGATTTACTAGTTCGCTAAATGACCTGTGGAAACCAACTTTACTCTTGACGAAGACATAGCCATGGATGGGAGGGCGATCCCTTACCCCGTCCCCAAATTTATGAAACTCGCAAAAAATTTTTGGTAAACTACTTACAGTAGATCATCTACAGAAAACCTGTTGTGATTTGCATAGTCCGCCGAAATGTGATGCAGTGCTATAATTTGTGTGGTACAAAAAGTTTCACTTTCGTCACAAAGTGTATACTCGGTAAAGATGCCACACGCTCAATTTTTTATTGCTCGGACTAGCCCATACGCAACAAAACAAGGCCGTACCTGAACCGGTACCAGTAATTATCCTATTATTTTCTTCCCCACCAGGCCCAATCATCAAAACCCGTCGAAGTGCGCCACCAACACTGAGCTTTCTCCTTGGCTTACTGAGGAGGGTTGTTACACATTTTGCTAAATATCGGGTACACGACTATGCGGTCTGGCCGTTTCGGTCTGAGCCGTAGCTGTCTGAGCCATTTCGGTTTTCGGTCTGGCCGATTCGGACTGGCCGTCTCGGTTACGGGACATTTCGGTCGAGACATTTTTGTACATAAGGAACTGATAAAATTTGTTGACCCTGTTCAGGTTACCTCTTCCCAATTTGGGCAAACTGTTCTACCTAAATCAAAACTTAGTTAACGTTCACGTAGAAAGCTGATTCTTTCAGTAGCTGCATTTTTAGACGCTCTTTTGGGCAGTCCTATCGAAATCTGCACAAGTTTTGCAGTTTTCAATGGAGAACAAAAATTCGCCCAAACTGACCCATGGTTGCCGGAGGTGTAACAAAATTCCTTCACAAAGATCCCTCCTAAGGTAACCTTGACCAATTTGGGCAAAAGGAGTTGGTGCAATGTAGGTTGTGCAATGTAGGGCAAAAGGAGTTGTGTGAGACATGAAAGTCAATAGCAATGCCGCGATCAATCTGATTGCCCAACAATTGTCGTAAAGCATTCGCCTATTCTGGGCAAGTTTACCCTATGTGCCTGATTTTCGTAAGACGTTTGCCCATATTGGGCAAGGTTGATCAGTGTCGCTGAAAATTGCAATGAAAATAGAAAAATTTCATGTCTCAAACTAAATTACTTTCGTTGCACATTGAACCACTAGCTTTAAATGAGGTTCTATTGAAAACCTAAACCGACCACCAATGACGTCTACTGGCGGAATTTTGGGATTTTTATTTACTTTTTAGTTCATTTCTAAAGAGCACTTCCCACATTTTTGTTTGGAAAATTGCTTTTGTTCTTCAGCATATACACAGTCCAAAATCAACACGTTGTTTTTTTCTGATCGGATGAGATTGAGAATACTTGCTAAATTGTACAAACACCCGCACGCGCATCCAGGGACGGATTTAGGGAGCGCGGGGCCCTAGGCCATCTTAGTTTTTGGGGCCCCACGTAAGTGTGATCAATTTGGCCGTTTGTGTGAAAAGCGTGAAAGTATGCCCCTCTTGTGTGTAGTGCCCCCTCAAAATCTATCTTTTTTTGTGCCGAGTTTGGTTCCACAGTTGCCTTAGATCTTCAACAGAAATTAAAACCTTTCCTACACTCGTCTAAAGAACAAATGGCATTGGGATCTTTTCTTGGAATTTATAGCTCTCTCTTGTAGTTCAGAAGTTCTTTTCGTTAATTTTCTGCGATTTCTAGGGTTTTCAGTAGGTTTGTTTTTCGGATATAAAGATCTTCATGCGGGACCGTGTTGCCTCCCGCCACAATATCGTCTAGCTGTCGATCTGATTACCTGTGCGTAAACTCCTTTTTTGTAGTAATAGTAAACCCTAACTTTTGAACCAAACAAGCACAATCCATTCAGTGGACACAGGGCTTATTCATGACCGTTTTGAAATTGTCATTTTCCAAGCAATACAAAACATAGTGTTTTCATCCTCTATACCATAGGCGGGTGGCGGGGGGGAGCTACCGCCCCCCGGCTTGAAAATTTTCAGGGCAAATTCTGTTTTCAGGGCAAGCGCAAGCGGCTCAAAATTCCTGAGTGATAAAACATATTTCAACCAGTGGAAAATTTCAGGGCAAGCTCTGTTTTGAGGACAAGCGCAAGTTGATCAAAATTCCTGAATAATAAAAGATAATTCCCCTTCATCCCTGTTATTTAGCCAGTGGCGGATCCTGACCAAGCGTTGGGAAGCCAGTCAAAAAAGGGGGCGCCAAAAAGAATTCACATTTTTAATTACCCCAGCTTCTTTGTGACAATCATTGGGTATCACACAAAAGTCGTTACCATTTCTAGGCCAAGAAAATGGCTATTTTTGTTGGTCGAACTATGCGATCTTTCAGGGAATCACTACAGTTTAAAATCACCTTTTATCATCACAAAAACTTTGAAACAGGTCGCTAAGAAGGATCCTATTTTTCACAAGCTACACATAACTGAATACGCTATGGGCGTCCCAAACAATCTTTTATTTTTGCAATAAGTGTTCGTGGCCCTCCCTGTACGACATTTGCCACGAAATGTCGTCAACCAAACCTGTCAATACGAGAGCAACCACTGCTACCCGCACTGAATGTGTTCGGAATGGGGTAGGTCACAAAAGCTGCCGAATACCCACGACCCAATTTACTCCAGCTGAACATCTCGGGGCTCCCTGCAAACAAGATCTCTGTTATTGAGCAGCTAGGCTATAAAAACAAGTCTTTCATCATCGCCCTACAGGAGACCCACTGCACAACTGCAGACAAGCTAGTGATTCCCAAATTTTAACGTCGCAGTGGAGCCACACAGTCCCTAGTACGTCGTGCCATGGAGCCTGGACATCTGCTCCACTCAGTGCTTACCCGTCCATCGAGTGCAAACGCACGGCGCCTCAAATCGAGACACCCATTTGTACCCGCCGCACAACATCTCATCAGTTCATCTGAAAACAACATACGTGTGGTGCAGAT
>Ga0210059_1000217_pt1 | contig 62658 bp, 38 predicted proteins | sample Ectturendosymbi2_FD_188042 | JGI IMG/M metagenome (GOLD analysis project Ga0210059, IMG submission 188042) | Ecteinascidia turbinata endosymbiont from Florida, USA - Sample 2 (SPAdes) (version 2) | ecosystem: Host-associated > Tunicates > Ascidians > Unclassified | place: Key West, Florida... | reverse complement strand
AACACTGAGAACAATTTGACATATTACACTTTTTGCAAAGAGCCATGATTATTAGTTAAATGGATTATTAAGTGAATTATCACACACCAATCTGATGTAAGGACAGTATGTAGACCACTCACCATATGTAAGGACAGTATGTAGACCACTCACCGTAGACCACTCACCAGACTTTGACCATGCTTGTTCCTTTTTTGTCGTAGAGATTGCTGAAAACAGTGAGATATTTCGTTTTATCCTAGGACCGCTGCTCCCGCAACCCTCCCAAGTGAAACAGCAGCTATGGAAATGTATGAACGAGTGGGCGAGGTTCCAATTTCAAGTATGGGGCATTTACGGCTACTACAAATTGGGAATAATCTCCCTTTTATTTACTTGTTTTAAACATGTACAATCGATATACTTCAAGAGGAGTTTAAAGGGAGAACAGGTGTGTTAATTGGTATTTTGCGCACTGGATATGATTTTATCAATGAACAGGAGCCATGGCGTTGGAAGAATTTTTTCCAAGCACGCTCGACAGTGGTGACATTTCTCTTTGCCAACACGAAACTAAAAGATGAAAATCTTTCCACTGAAACGTTAATAGGAAAACACCAAATTTTAAATCCTGGGGGAACTTTTCGCGTCTTGCCGCCTCTTGGACTGTTTTAGTGCAGGAAAAATATTTTTCAGTCAAGACGGTTTTCTTGCAGGAAACAATTTTCCAGTCAGTCCCATCACTGGAATTTTTTCCCTCAGAACCACTCCTAGAAAGCTCAAATTCAGGCGATAGCCAGTAATTCAAACGTTTGATTATACAACTTACAAAAAAACTAGATCGTTTAAAATTTATTTCAAAACGACATTGAGCAACAAGTTACTGTAATAAATGCGCCCAGTGTGCAAACGATTGCATTTTTCATCCTGCATTGCTGATATTTTTGTCCATTAAGACTGGGGGTGTGATTCATATTTATACCCAAAATCTTGCAAACCTCAATTAACTTTGAAAAATAGGTGGTTTCGACTCCTATGTCTTACCTTGAAAATGAAAAATGTTATTTTTAAGCTGAATATGTGTTTTGGTAAGTTCATCAAGGTGGAGTGGGTTGCAAAGGTTGGGTGATCGATCCACGGTTATCGATCGAATCAGCGCAGCACTCTTTGGACAAAAGCGTTTATTTGAACATTCACGGTAGGGAAGAAAATTCAGGGTTTGACCTGCCGCCAACTGTGGTTACCTGAGCAACACATATTAATCGAGATCGATGCCGACGCAAAACATTATCTTAACTGCACCTTCTATCTTATACGCTTTACAATCCATAAATGGTGTTGTAGCAAGCTCAATGTACACCAGATCAGGGCTTTGTAGTCTGATAAAAATGTAGTAAGAGGTACATCTACTCCATTAGATATTGAAATATCCTCATTACATTATATCTTTCTAACACATCTGAAATACGCCCCAATGGTTACGTGACAGGTGACTTCCATCTCTAGGTGTGACACATATATTTTCTAGTAATATTTTGTGACTTTAGTAGATCTTTGTGATTTCTTCGACCAAAATTTCGCAACCTTAACTATATTCACGTAAAAGGAAGATCTAACACAGTTGCTAAAATAGCCTTAATTGGACAAATATATTGTTCCCAGTGTTCCCATCATAACCGAAGCTTACGAAAACGTTTCAGGAGCACAGACGCGTTTTTCAACAACTCTGCAATCATTCTCAAGCTCATCTGACCCGGAAAACCGACCTTGTCGTATTTCAAAATATTTGCTTTATTTCAAAACCAAACACAGCTTCCTTCCAAAAACCCGCATAGGTACATGTAGAAAGACACGAAAAATTCCAAAATTACTCCTGTAGCACTAATTTTCGGCTGACAGTATTGGCGGCCTGTTAGAGATCCATGTCGTATTGTGTTCGAAGCATACAGGTGCACACGCACAAGGAATAAATGATGCTGAGACATGAAATTGTGTTAGTTTCAGAATTTTCATTGTAATTTTCGCGCATATAAGGTTTATTGGTCGGCAATGGGCATATTCTATTACGACAATCCGTGGCAATCAGCGGCATACTATCGATCACAAACAAGTCAATACAAAGTGATTTCATGCCTGTGGCGTCAGCAACGCTTGTTATGAGTTAACGCACGTGTTACTCAGTCACAACAGGCTTTGCGTTGTTTAGGTCTCGCAATAGTAGTGGTTTATTCATGCATTTTTGTGACTCATCAAGTAATAACACAAATGCAACAAGAGGAAATAGAACAACATCAAAGATCACGAATTAATTACTTGCTGATGAAAATGTAAAAATATCAAGAACTTCAGGTTTAACAAACTGATGTGTTCTAACATATTTCAATGACAAAGGGTTGACGAAACACTATACAGGTATGGGTCGACTGCTCAGCCAGCCCTGTTGCCAGCATAAATCAATTCTGGATTGAAGACGTTTCACATGTAATAAAAGAAAAGTAACAAAATGCATCGAACCAACGTCACGTGAAAGCAAATCTCCGATCATCTTTGCTATAGCAACGGCCTGCGCCCGTCTAATTGTGGTATTCGCTAGAGGGAGAACGAGTGCATCTGTCCTTCCAGACAGGATTCTCAACCCTTTGGATGGACCGAATTTCCGCCATAATTCGGTGACCGATCGCGCTAGAGAGTCAATGAAGACCTCATAAGATGCGGATTTTTGTGCACTTTCTTTTTTTGAAAAAACGGTTAAATTAGCAGTGAGGATTTTTTCATAGATCCCAATACCTAATGATGTCACACCACCCCAAAAATTTTTTTCAAGTGCTAAATTACCTAAACTCGTCAGTGCCTAGGTTCTTTGAAAATGAGAGGCGTGAAAGGTTTGCAAGAAAGGAGCGAGTATGGCAGCGACGTATTGTTGAAAAGCAGGATAATGTCAAATTGATTTTTCTGTTTCTTTGTATTTAATTGTGTTTTTAGGTGCGGCGCGAGTATCAATGATTAACGCCATACGGGGTGCCACTAAAAAGTTTAAGAACATCTGCTCTAGTGCAATCGGCTGTCGAATTATGAACAAAATTGCATGAAAACCAATACAGTTGCTTTCGCGGTCCTTTAAAGGGACTTGGCATTCCGTCTTAATCCGTCAGACGGGAGCTTCACACCACTGGCATATCAACCAAGTTCATGTACCAAATGCATGAATCTGCGGTTACTCTCGTACTGAGCAATGTTACTGTTGCAACAACACTTTATCACTGGATGAAATAATAATGTTTCTCACAATGTTCTATTTGAATAAGAGCTGAAGGTGCCTGCTCTGCTGCTCAGTAAGCGAAACATGTACTTGGTAAACTTCCTAGTGTCTGATTCATTGCAGTAAAATGATTCCTTTGTATATATACAACACCTCAAGAGAATATTTCCCACCAAGAAACACTATAATCATGCTACTACAGAACGATTATTGACAATCGGAGGTATCATTAATTGAAATTGAAGAAGAATGAAGTAGAACATTTGTGTGACTACTAAACGGTATTTTTTGTTTTTTAGAATAATAAAATCGAACCGACCACATTCACAGATGCTATAGCATAGTCTCTGTTGACATTGTGGTTGCTTGATGGAGAAAAACATACCGCGAATACATTACTTCCGTGACTCGCTCTCTTTTTTTTATTATAATACAGCTAGCAAATGGGAATGAATTCCTTCTACAAACCTTGCATATTTTTGCATAAGTAATTTCGTCTTGTAGGCTAAAAACAATCGATACACATTTTTATAATAAACTATAAAAAAGCTAAAAACAAGGTTATAATTGAAAATTGTTTTTGTTTTTTATTTCTAGCTCTTGCGATTCCCAAAATCACTGACTGTAGCTGTTGAAGGACATTGCCAATAATCGTGCATTTTCAATGATAAACACAAAGAGTGCCTTGCAATACACATTTTGAGAAAACTGTTTTAATGTCAAGCCAAAATAAAGCAAAACGATTAGTTTGAAGTTATTCGAGCTTTTGGAACGATAGAAAACCACATGGCGATGAGCATCTGAGTAGAACCTGTCTGAAGGATGTTTCATTCAATAACTATTTCGCTGCTATTTAAGAGTTACTACTGACTCAATCCGGATTAATAAAGAATTTTCCTATGTAGTTGTTTGAACATTTTTCTTAGAAAATATTGAATCACGAATTCAACAATCAAGGTTGGTGTGATAACTCAGGACATTCCAATAATAGTGGCTCTGGAATTAATCGCTAAATTGTTATTTAACATTTCATCTGTTTTATTTCTCCACGGCGTGTGAGCTGACCATACGGTTTTTGCAGCAACAACCTCAGCATAGGATTAGATTACCTGATGTATGAGTACATCGAAAATATACATAGAAAGCACCCATTATCAACATGACCTTTCTCTCAACGCAGCAAACTCATACTATGCAATTGAAGAAAACAATAAAATAAAGAAAACACGCGTAAACGAATACGTTTCCATCAATAAATGGAAAAACTAAAAAAAATCATTGCTTCGAAACATACTTTTTCAAAATATATAAATTGATCTAATTTCGAACAATTCTTTTACGTGAATTGTGCTTTCACAGGAATGATGACAATTTGGCCATAGTTTAAAAATTACTAGAAGCTTTTTCAAAGCTTCAGAATCTTTTCACACTTAAAATGTGCAAACAAATATTGGGTATTGTTACATTTTTGATAGAAAGTGTTTTTTAGTGCAATTACCGAGCCTTTTTTTAACAGTGCTTAATGCATTTTATTGCACAAAGACAGAAAGAAGTTCAAAGACATTTCACTTTCGCAAGCAATGCACAAAGCCATTTTTATTGATGAACACACAATATTCATATTAGATTTTCTGTGCACTAATTCTATGTTTGCAAATGAACCTCATGCGTTTGGTTCCTTGCGACAAGTCATAATGGGGTTGATTCTCCCACAAGTTTTATCTTCCATTCTTCGACTGGCAGTTCCGGTCCAGTTTCAGCAAACATATGTGGAAGAACAGAACGGTCAGCGACTTCCTAATAAAGGTTGGTGAAGTCTGTTCCGTGAACACGAAATCGTTTCCTCTGTTTTTCTGCCATAACCGGTGACACAATTGCCCAAACACCTTCAAAAAACTTTGGCTCGTTGATTATATTCAATCCTTTCAAACGAACAGGCATCGCATCCTGCACCATTCCAAAGGACTTGCCAAGCCTGGGTGCATCTGTTTGGCAAACTCAAGGATTACGTAGGCCAAATCTTCAATGTTCGTAATACCTGATATTTGCGTTTCTTCGTCTTCAAGAACCAACTCCTGAATGGTTAACAAACTACTTGCATTAACATCAGTCAGAGAGTTTGTCTCTCTTATCCCAGGACGACCACCGATGAGAGTCGAACCATCCTTTGCCTTGCCTTTCGAGTGTACAGTTGGCTCATGCGAAAGAAAATTGCTCATTGCTACAGGACTAGAAATTTTATCCAAAACCTCTGGCCAATTGCGTCGCTTATTGTGAAAATTTACCATCGTTTTCAAAGTTTTTTCCTGGTTAAATTTTTGCTCTCAAAAATGCCAAAAAAAAGAAATCATCGTCCCTGAACAATTCAATTTCAAGACAAGATTTCTTCACTGCTGATCCCATATCGTCTATTGGTTTCAAGCGTTCTGAATTCTCTCTGGGCTCATTTAGTTCACGAACAGCTTGCTCCATTGAAAGGAGAAACTGGCTACTTCCTTTGGGTCATACAGCAGTTCAAAGTTGTTGGATGTTGCCCAGGAGTTCTCTCATCGTCAGTGGATGTTTTTTGTCTGTAGCCCCAGTTGATATGTTGGCAGTTGAAGTCGCCAGCATACAGACTGGGTGTGGGAGCATCGGGATGTCCGTTGGTGTGAGTCGCGAGGGTGGAGGTTTGTAGTCGTTAATGATGTTATATCCTGCGACATCCACGTACAACCACTCAGTCTCTGATTGCTCTGGAAACTGGTCGACCAGTGACCATTCCAACTGCTCGTGAACCAACGTGGCAACGTCGTTGTTCCTGCTCAGGACTGACCCAGCTATAGTGAAAAGTTGGGAATCACTAGCTTGTCTGCAAGTGTGCAGTGGGTCTCCTGTTGGAAGATGATGGAGGCCTTGTTCTTATAGGCTAGGTGCTCAATGACAGAGATCTTGTTTGCAGCGAGCCCTCCGTGGTTGACGTCATAATTGGGAGTGTTTTGCGTTTTTTAGGCCAACGTTACCTGGCCCCGGGCGCAACCCATTTTTTGGCTAATGTTTGTTTTTAATCTAGGCTACCATTTGAATCTTTAGAGCCCTTGATTGATTTTCTAGCATATCTTTAGCAAAAATTATGGCTCGAAAAACAAAAAATTGTAAACATTCCACTTCTACAAACACTAACCCTGGGTGTATTACAGCCAGCACCATAACTGGTCATAACTCGCCAGAAGATTTAGCTAAAGTGCTGTTCAAACCCTGCATTTAACACACCTTCAGTCCTGCAAGCAGTAAGAAAACTTACTAGCGAAATGTTGACACTGAACAAGAGTTGAAAAAAAGGACACACGAACTGCTGTAAGGTGCAAGAAGCAAGAACAGAAAATTTAGCTTTTTTAATGCTGACCCTTCTAGAACCTTGCAAAACTCAACAGCCACCCAACCGAACACATCACAACGGCTGGCAAGCACTTGTTGAAGCTGGAAAACAACTCAAACACTTCTGCAACGAAGGACATTTATATTGGGGACGTACAACAAAAAAATGTATTCTGTTTTTTCATTATTTTGCCTGGCTTTCTTAGTCACATTTTTCACATTCAAATCACGTTTGCGACAATTCATCAGATTGCACACTGTGGAAAGAACGGAAAAAGATTTTGACAATCTGAAAACAAACATTTGGCCACACTGACCAGTGTTCAGCTCACCTACGAGGTACGTTGCCTAGTTGTTAATCCCTCTGTTCTTCACCATGTCAGTCTATCCTAGTAGTCTTATAAAGGTTAATTAAAGCCTTAACTATTTGCAAAACGCAAAGGTGCACTTGAGGATATGCTATATAGTACATGTACTTAGCGTGTGCCCAACTTGTGGTGGCAGTAAAGGACCAGAGAACAGCGTTTATCCATGTGACATTCACAATCTGAGAAACCGTAATTTGCGCCTGACAAACCCAATTGAAAGAACTTAGCCAGCAGCAAATTCTACAATTTTACACTTGTTGGTTTGTTGCAGAGTGACCTGTCGACAGATGTGGAAAAATCATTATATAAAACTGTTGCTCACCGGAAAAGCTATTTTTACTGAAATGCTTCACCATAAATTAACCACACTAAACAACCTTGAAACATGTCACAGATAGACCAGTTTCAAGTGGTGACAATGTGACAGAAATGGGTAGTTTCCACTCTGCTTGTCCGTTAATCGTGTGTAATGTAAGTGCCCTTTCCATTAGTTTGTCAAAAACAGTCCTTTAATTTACCAGCTGTCTAGATTTAATAGTTCATGACTTCAGAATAGCCTTGGACACAATGCGTTCGGTAGAGTCATAACATCAAGTCTAGGGTGTTACGTAAAACTCCCGAACACCAAACACACAGCCCAAATCTTCTTACAATCGGTTACAGTATACCAGTGCAAAATAATTACCACACTTTCTTGGAACCCTAAAACAAACCTTTTTCAGTTCAGTCACAACTTTGCAGTAGAACATTACAGGATCAGATTATGACTTTTATTGAAGTAAAATGTACATGCAGCCAAATTATGAGATATGCATGCACTAACAACACAAACTATAGGATTCCACATTTTGCTATATGGTACTTAACGCAACAAATAGATTTTGAAACAAGTTTTATGTACAAGATAAAGGACACTTTTGATTAAAAGACGCACGTTGTGAAAATTCCTATATTAATGATGCTTTCTTATGTAAAGTACATTCTTAAAATAAATCCAGCTGTATGGGCAGGCGCGGATTTGCCATTAGGCTGAAAAGGCTTAAACCTAGGGCCCCCAATTTCGGGGACCCCAAAATTTTGGGAATAAGGAGAATTTGGAGCATTTTGGTTATTACATTTGTATTTTTGTATTGTCCAATGCACGTTTTTTTACTGTGCCACTACCGGTAACAGCAGATATCTATAAAACAGAGTCTCCAAACTTTTTATCCGAGGGCCACATAAGCTATTACACAAATGTGCGTGGGCCGGACATCTTACATAATAGGATTGTTTCGGGATATGTTATATTGTACCAAATCAGAAACTTTTTCGCCAATTAACTTTTCAGTATTGACAAAAGCAATCGCCGCCGCATTTAGCCCGCGGGTCGCAGTTTGGGGACCCTGCCATAGAAGAGTGAGCGCGAAGAATTGAAGTGAATGGCGATGACCATTGTCTTTTAAATGGCGTCGACAATTGGTTGTTGTTACGCATAATGTGTGGAACAAAACGCCTGAATCCATTTTTCAGATTATATGAGGCCAGTGAAGTACTTTCGTTCAGCCGGGGTCTATCTCTTGTTGCTTTTTATGGGTAAAATACGGGGTAAAGGCAAGACTAGCCCCCGCTGTAGCTACAGCTGCAGATATTCAGTGGCGAAAAATGCAATGGCATATCTATGCGAAATGGCGCCAATAGCAAAGTTGAAGTGTGCGCCCCTTCTAATAATTTATGTATTATATGTAGGCACAATTTTTTCGAAACATTGCAAAATTAAATGTTTTGAAACGGAAATAATTTGTGTTTATTTTCGCTGTAAAATTTTCAGCAAACAAAATATAAATTATCCGTAAGGACCATAAAATACTTCTATACACATTTATGTTTTATAGCAAAAATGTCAAAACAATCAAATAATAACGATATCATAATTTATAGGCCTACATAGTTTTGCCTGACAAAATTGTATATCTTACAAAAAAATCAAGCAACATTGCAATTGCAAACGACAATTTCTTTTGAAATGAAACACATTTAGTTTGGATTGTGCAATAAATTTAATGCAAGTCATGTATCACTTGTGTTCGAAAAACACAATTCTGAAACATTAATACATCCAGCCTTTTCCGGCTAAATTACACAAACATGCTCCTTTTCCCATCAAATCTAGATCACATAATCTGCCCTGATTTACTCTTAGTTATTGAGGCTCGGAGGTATAAAAAGAGCAGTTTCAGTATACCTGTAGCAAAGCCAAGAATTTTGTTCAGGAGGAACCTGTCAATGATGTCGTCAATCACTGACGTCGTTTTGAGACCGACTGTACATTCCGTTTATTTTCTAATAGTTGAAAATTGATATAAAGTACCAGTAAAATTCTTAGCAGGTTTGTTTCGGGGAGGGGCATGCTGCAAAATATTGATATTTGTATGTTAAACATGCTTTAACCAGAAAGATAAAGTACAACAAAAAAGTATAAGCGGTTTTGCAGACAAAATGTCCCGTCGATCGCTGACTATGTAACAGGCTGTGAAATGTTGTAAGAACTAAAGGTGCTTTACTCAGAGCCAGTTCTTGACACGTGCAAACCGTGTAATTGCACAGGGAACTCAATAAATATGTAATAGGAATAGGGGTGGATCCAGGAGGACGATGGCCCCTTTAAAACCTACGAATGTAACTTTATTCAACATGATTTCGCACTAATCGGAAAACAGCATTCGCGATTTTAGGCCATATTTCAGTCCATTGTTTTGTCACAACAAGGTTGTGAAGTATGCTTTAACTCTCTTACAATAGTGAACCCGTAACGAGAATTAACTACCAAAAAATACTGAAAACGCCCTCCTAACCTAACTGGCTGGATCGGCCTCTGAATAGGAGTGTTGTCAGTTAACTTCACCGCTAGCTTTTTCGTGAGTTTCATTACGACTGTTTTTGTTCCTGATATCAAGGGGATTCAGAATAAAACAATATGGTTATAAATTGGAAAAACTGGTTCAGTGAATATAACGACCACGTGCAGTGCTAATTTGTACGATATCAGTCGTAGCAATCCTTCCAGAAGGGCCCCCAATTAAAAATTGCCTAGAGACCCGAAAATGAAAATTCGCCTCTGTGTGGGTAACCAAAGTTTTAAGATTAAGAAGGTAGGAAGAAATGAAAAATATATCTTTTTATGCAACAAACCATTGCAAATCCAAGTATACAATTTTTCCATTAACGGTACATTAATATTTATCTCTGCTAGAATATGCATGAAATGGTGGGATTGATGACGTCTGTTTCAAATACAGTCCGCATTATACTTGCTTATTTAATGCAGCTGAAGCCCTGAAGCTCTAATTGTTGTGGCCTTAGCAGGTGATGCCCTGAGGCTAAGTTTATTGTTGCGAAAATATCACGAAAGTTGGGATATTTAAAACGGAATATCAGGTGTTATGTTATCATGAAGTTTTGCAGAAGTGCAGAGAGGGGCTGAAGCATTCATGAGATAAATTTTTCTTCAAGAAGCCATAATGGCTTTGAGACAATACCACGTTACTGTTTAGCAGCTGATCAACAACAAAATATTGATGCGTCAAGGGTTAGTAACGACTAAATAATTGGAAATAGCAATTTTCTAAGAATTTATTCATTCGTTGCAGATGGACATCAATCTTCACTCTTGGGCTCTTTGTCAGAAACAATACTTCTGACTTGAACAGATATTGTGGAAGTGTTTTGTGCTACTCTGAAAAACACGAAAATTTTAGCAAGTAAATTAATGGAAAGGTTGTTCAAAAGTAGGTTTTAGGCAATTTTTTGTTTCTATGCATAGAAAAAGAAACATAAGTTGAATAGAAAGTTACCTTCTGCGCTTCAAGCTCAGGTACTACATTCACAACAAAGGGTGCCTCAAATACAGTATTTGTTTTTTTCTATAAAGCAATTAAATTGTATCTCTGGTTTCAAATGGAGACACCGAATAAGATGAACGTGTTTACTTACTGTAAATGTACTTTTAACTGTAACCGGAAAATGCAATAATTGTGAAAAAATTGTTAATAAAATGACATATTTTGCATTTTCAAAAGGAAAGGAAATGTACTTAAATCTGCTTTTTGTCTCTAGTGAGAGTAACTACCACTAGTCATCTACACTTGCTCTACTTCAAGGATATAACGATTAATTCCTGGTAAGTGTTGCAGTTTTCGCGGGGCAGTGGCAGAAATGCCCGTAAGTATCCATTAAGTCTAAACTTTGGAAACAAAATTGTCTATCTTTAAGTTTTCCGTATGACTCGAAAATGTATCGAACCCAGTGTAATCAAGTTGAGAATATGGCATCTACAATCGTGTCATTCAATTGGTTATTCATACGCGCTCAATAAAATCTGCACTTCCCATAATTTGCCTTCAAATAATCAGTCTCCATAGGTGATGTACTGTAGTCGAATCAATAAATAAGAAATTTTCACGTAACTCCACGCATCCTCAGTCCTGAAATCAAAGGAGGATGCGCAGGGTTACGCGATATAGATCTGCAGTAAAATATTGCTGGTTGATTCGACTGCGTCACCTTGGTGTAGACTAATTGCTTGAATACAGATATGTGAAAGTCCGATTCACTGCTAAGTCGTGAAAGCAGAGCCCATTTAGATTGATTCCTCGAAAGCTTGCAACAAACCCAGAAACTTTGTCCCTTTATTCACTTTAATTTGCCGTGTTTCTTGTTAACATCTAAAAAACTAAAACTGTCATTTGCTTTACATGATGCAGCTTTTCCAAGGTATATTACAGATTGTAGGGTACACTTTGATAAGTATGTAGAAGAATAATTTATTCAACAGTTGAATTAAATTTTGTGCGTTACCCTTATGAATATTTTCGATGCCGACCATTTTTTCGCCGACAATGTAACTCGTGTCGAGCGGTTTTGGGCGAAATTTGACAACTAAAGATGTATTTCAAACAGGTAGAATGGAGGATTTAAATAATGTATTATCTTTTTAAGTAGCACGTTACTTGTGGCCAAATGTGGCGGTTTGAGCGATTTTATGAAGCACCAATTGGTTGTTTCGGCATGTTTTTTTCCACATAAGATAACTGCAAATATGCTTGAAACAAGGAGGATGAAGATTGCAATTATCTTGTTTATTGAATGAATCTTGTCCCAACAGTTTTGGCACTTTTGGCAATTTTCTGCGGCACCAAATAAATAATAAAACCATAAACACAAGATGCAAGTAAACTGACGCCCATCACCGTGATATCACAGATGCTTTAAAAGGTCTGCAATCATTAGAAAAGTAATGATATAAAGTAATTAATAAACCTGAAATACAACTTTTTCAGCAGTTTATAAAACTTAGATATGTGTTTCAATTTCCACACTGCGACACTGAAAAACGTTTCACGAAAAACTTGCTCAAATAAAAATCGCTCCTAGCCTACGATCTTGAAGTAATACAGTAACTGCAACATCGGCCTAAAAATACCGAAACACTGAAATACACCAATTTGACATTTTTACAACCTAAAACTATCAGTATTTCATAAAAACATATCCATCCATGCTGTTTACATACTGAATAACCTCTTGCAATTAAAAACGTTTCACAACAGGTAAAACTGTTCACAGGAAACAACTTGCGATCATCTTGCCAAGAGCCAGGGACGATTGGGGCGATCGCCCCCCTAAAACGTTCGGAAGTAACTTTATTCACCATGATTTTGTACACTTGGGAAAACAGCATTCGTGATGTAAGGCAATTTTGTTGCCCATTGTTATGTCAAAGTAGTGTGTATACTTCATCTCTCTCATAGTAGTAAACCCGTAATGAGACTTGACTACCAAATATCCTGAAAATGCTCCCCCTAACCTTAGTGGCAGGATCACTGGTGTAGGAGGCGAGGGTGCAGTGTGTGCAATCGCACACCAAAAAGTTTTGATCTGGTGAAAATCCGGAAAAAAATCCCATAAAAACAGGTAAAATCCTTTAAAATCATTGCAAAATCTCTGAGAACCTTCTAAAACTCCCTGAATATCTGAGCAAAAATGGCACCCAACATGCTTTGATTTGAAAATAATGGCGCCCGAATTGACATGATGAGCTTTTTTTGAACTATATTTCTGGCAAGTTTGGGAGAATCCCAGCAAAATTCCTTCGCACCCCCAAATATTTTCTTGCTCCAACACCTATGGGCAGGATCCGCCCCTACCAAGAGCACAAGAAGCATTCCCCAGTAACGACGTCTCAAGTTGCGATAGAAAAAAACTCTTAGCCGCATACCAGGTGTGAATTTTGATTGCTTACATCACAAAAAAAACTGTGATTTCACTTTTTCATTCTAGTTTTTTACTCAGTTTTTTTCCCGCGGCTTAGAAGGTCAGTATGGTGGTCCATGAGTGCCACCCTAAAATTTTCTTCTTTCCGGCATTTTTTAATAAAAATAACAAAAAATAAATAAAAACATTTTTCAAATGTAATCGCAAATTAAAATCTTTTCGTTTCAAAAAGATTCTACTTTAATTTCAAAAACACTTTCACTCCGCAAATGTTTTCTAAATAAAAACATTTTCGTTTTGAAAACAATTTTACTTTCTCCCTTTGCAAATGATTTATAAATAGAAACATTATCGTTTCAAAAAAATTTATTTTCGTTCAAAAATTAGTTTCCAATTAGTGATTGGTTGAAAAGTTGAAAGCTGCTTCGTGAGTTTAGATAGCCTAAATTGTCAAAGTTGGAACATGTGCCTGCCAAATTGCAAAATTTGACAATTTAGGTAGAAATATCATAACTTAAAAACTCAAGGATAGCCTAATTGCTCCAGTCTTGATGACCTCCAAAAGTGTAACGAGCTCCCAGTCACTATGGCAACGTTTTCAACAGGTTGCAGTACTTATCTCACGCTCTGTGATACTGATAGGCAGTGTCTATTTTGCTTCAGCATTGAAAATAGCAAACTAATTATTGGTATTGTTGCAACCTCTTGGTACGCGTTGCGTTGAAAGTGCGATTCACCACAAACGGGATCTGCTAAAGGAATACCATCCACTGTGGTGCAAACACCACAGTGTTAAGCTTTGTGCACTTGCAGCTCGAGTTTTTCCAATCGAAACAGTATATGCCTAAGCTAGCCTATCATCACTTCCACATAGTTCAACAAATAGGTTTGTAACATGGGGATTTATGTGATACTGATTGTTTGTTCAATGTCGTGCACTCGCCTGCTAATTCTACTAAACACTATCTGCAGAAAGCCAGGCTTCAATTCACTAAGGACACCGCTCAATCATGGAGCTGAACAAGCGAGCAATGAAACTCTGAAACAAACACAACAGCGTAACTGATCAAAATGCTTCCCAGGGCGGGCAAACTGCACTAAAAGAACACTTGGCAGTATTGCATTCCGAGACCGCAAGCACAACGCAACAGCCGCGCGGCCAACACAGGGGCACAATTGCACAATTAAGGATTGCAAGATTGCAGGCGCCACTACGTGGCAAGGACAAGGTAATCATACATTCACCACATTCAACAATGCCAACAACTTATCTTATTATCACATGAACGAAGAAGATTTCAGAGTGTTGTGTGACTCATAAGACACTACTGCTAATAGGCTACAGCCTTTGTGTGGTAATTGACAACAAAGGTGTCATGATGAGTTCTGTTCAATGCATTATATCACTTTTGAAAAAATGATGTTTCTTTTCAATGGAATGCTTATTATGTACATGAAAAAAATGCATTTTTTGCAAAGCATTACTGTTAGTGTTGCAAATATCCCATTGTATGTTTTGTGGTGGTGTGTATTCATCTTATCCATTTTCCAAAGACATTCAGCGCATTTAAAGCCGGTGAATTGTAGGTTATGCTAGGGTCTGTTATATTTTGGGTTTCATACTTCACTTAGCGTACACTGTTATGGTTTCATACCAAACGAATTACAAGTGCCTTTTTCAAAGAACGTTAAAATTGACGATGTATTGCTAAAATTACATATAAACTTGAGATTGCTAAAGTTTATTGAAACTGTGATAGGGCGTGTTAAGAATGAATTGTCAGTAGAAGAGCCATTCCAAGGGTACGGCAGGCAATTACACATAGCCTACAATAATGCTCATGGTGCAATGAATTGAGACCAAATAAAAATCTGATGCTTATGAGCATCGTGTTGCATGTGCTAGAGTGAATTATAATGGTTTAAAGCATTTCTTCTAAGATTCTGGCATGCATTGGACTTTGACAAACATGTTGCTGTTGGCTTAACTGTTTGTGGTTGCACGTAGCAAATGGGTGCAAAGTAGATGCATCAAAATAGCCAGTCAAAATTTGTATCAATTGTTTCTTGATCAGACTCTGGTACTTAAATCAGGTACAACCTGATGCAGCAAGAACAAAAATGAATCTGTATCATTTGAGTTGATTTTATGTAGCTTGTATTATTTTGGCAATTGTTGCTGGATACAATAAAAACATAGATTTTACAAAATCGGATATTTTTATACATTTGTTTCCATACAGCTCAATGTGTTCTGCCAAATATGTGTGTATTCACTGATCTGTCATGCATATTTTAGTTATGTTGAGTTGAAAGTAACAGAAAGGAACATGGTAAGATGCAACATATTTTGTAGAATGGGACAGCAGCATAGCAAGCCATATGGCATGTTTGCCAATGCCAAGGTATTTGTTCGTATGCCCCCAGCCCACTTGAGTGAATGTTATGTCAGTTGGAAAAATGTATCATGGCCAGTGGGGCATTGGATATAGATTTTTTATTACTACTTATTTTCATTCACCTATTACGCCACACAGGTACCTGCCACAGAGATAACAGCAGCTCTACATTTGATTGGTTTGCCTGTATAGTCATATCTTCAGATCAGAACAGGGAAGACTGGTAAAAAATTGCAAATAAGGTAAAAAATGCTGCAAGCGCCATGTGATTACTTGACGGAAGATGATCGAGCGGAGTTCAATGCAATACTGGATGACCCGTCAAGAAATGTTGAAGTTGCGGATTGCGCATCTGCATATATCTTCATTTAAAGAGAAATTAGCGAAATACTGACACTTCAAGAGGCCGATGTGTATTTTGAGATCGTTGTGATTTTGTGCATTAAACCTAAGACTAATCCTCACTACCCGGCTTTGTTATTTTGTTTTGTTCATGCTGGTTACTAACGTTGTTTAGTCATTACAAAAAAAACAATTAATCACTGGGCCATAGCAGTCTTCCCAGTTACGGAGGTGCTGTTCCACACATTGTACAAGGCAGACATCATTGCGGAAATTAAATGCCCGTCAATGTAGAAGCAGTTTGGTCAAAGATATCAACTGACATTAGTGAGGAGATTTTGATGTGGAAACTTTTGGTGTACAAATGCCTCATAGTACAAACAAATTTGTGTACAAACATGCGATTCGTAGAATATTGGTCTTACAACGTGGTCCCCTGCCAGCCCCGCATGTGAAAAACTTTTCACCACGATATTTCAACCCGATTGCGGCCTTGCGATTTTACAGCCTGGCAACTTTCCCAGCACTTAGATAATAGCGTACGTATAAGTTCGGTGAATGCAGACATATCTGGGTTTCTCGGTCATTGCCCGAAATTTTCTTATATGTCCGACAACATTAAGTCATTTCGGTCGTAATATCGAAAATGGTAAGCTAGTGGACACTGTTACAGCGAGCTTTAACACTGTTACAGCTATCCTGGTAATCCGGAATCGGACAAATAACTGTGATGTTTCAGTGAAAAAAAAGCACTCATATACAGTCTACTTGAAATAGCACGATACCAGATGCGTTTCAATGCAAATGCGAATTCAATGAAGATGCACAGTGACATTTCCACATCGACGTTGAAACGGATAACGTGACTTTCAGGCTGCAGCCTGTCACCCTCGGCCGTGAATCCAACCTTCATATGCGTAAACCTAGCTGCAGAACGTAACTTTAGCCTAACCTTGTTTGGAGGCACACAGTCATGGGGCAACAGGTCTCTCCAGTGTCCAAACACTACTACACGAGTAAAGACTTTTATTCCTGAAAGTTGAAGATAACAATTGACGTTTCTTAACTTTCGACAAAAGTTCATGGAGCCCTGTTAAGCGGCCACAGACTTCTATTCCGGAAAAGCAACATATCAGTCAAAATTTAAATTACACCATCACCATTTTACGTTGCTTCTTCATAATCTGATAAGCTGTAGTAATAGCCAGAGGTGGCACCGTTATTGATAAAAAGTAATTTCTTTTCGTGACACTATGTTAATGCAAAAAACGATATTGGTCCAAGTAAAGGCATGATGAGCTCGTTACATTTTGGAGGTCATCAAAACTGGAGCAATTAGGCTATCCTTGAATTTTTATAATATTTCTGCCTAAAATGCCAAAAACGTTGGAATTTGGCAGGCACATGTTCCAACTTTAACAAATGATCCCCAATAAAATTATTTAGGCTATCTAAACTCACGAAGCAGCTTTCAACTTTTCAACCAATTACCAAGGCTACAGACCAGCATGGTGTTTCAGTACTGACTGACTGCATCAATCACAACCACCATTCCCCATGCGCACAATCCACCCGCTTCTGTTGGCGTAAATGATAACGTTCACTTACTCTAAGCCAGACGTTATACGTCGTATGTGATAAATCCCTCAAAGGCATTTCCCCAAGGATAGGTTATAATAACAAGGAAAGCCTAACGACTAGTTTACACGTACGCGCAATACGATCGCGAGCTACTAAAGTCAGTCATCGACATAGGACAGTGGTGCTCAAACCGTGACCCGTGGGCCACATGTGACCCGCAACGCCCTCTAGAGTGGCCCGCGAAGCAATTTTCATTGGAAAGAAAACTTAACACTTTAATCATTTAAGAGAATTTTTATTGAGATTATTAATACTTGTGGCCCGTGAAGAGTTTCTGAAAGACAAATGTGGCCCACGAGCCCAAAGGTTTGAGCACCACTGACATAGGAGAATCTGCAAATCAAGCCTTCTCAAGTGGAAACGCTGGCCTTCAACGGAGGGTGGCACGCATGGGCCACGACCAGAAAAGCTGATGCGTATTTTTTTCGAAATGCTTTTGATTTACCTGTTTTTGCAAAATGAAAGTGTTTCCGAAAAAAAGTGGAAGTGTATCCGAAATCAAAAAAAATTTTTTTTAAAACGAAAATGTTTTTGTTCATAAACCATGTGCAAAGCGAAAGTGTTTTTGAAATTAAAGTAAAATGTTTTTGAAACAAAATGATTTTAATTTGCGATTACATTTGAAATATGTTTTTATTTTTATTTTGTTATTTTTATTAAAAAATGCCAGTAAGAAGAAAATTTTAGGGTGGCACGCACGGTCCACCATAGATCAGCAGATTTGTTAGTTTTCAAGATCCTGCGCTTACTGCGTTCCATTGCATTGTCTGATGAGTCTTATAACCAAGGGTGTAGTGCTTACAAAAGGTGTGTGGGAACCCACCCTAAAAACTAGACATTTTAAAACAGCTTTGAACTCTTTTTAAAGCAAAACATAAAATGCTGTGGAAACGCCGTTCACACGCGTTCCCGCCTATTACAACCCTGCTTGTAACAGTAGTCGTATTTTAATTCGGCCTACACTATCTTTGGTCATATTTTGTTGGCTCTGATGCTCATTTCTTCATGCAGCCAGAACGAATAGCTTGAATGGAATTTCGGGCGCAGTGACAACAATCGCTTCGACAGAGAATGCTGGTCTACTGAAGATTGTCTTGGCTACTGGTAAGAGTTAGTGGGGATGTGAACGACGCAATGTGATTGTCCACCATCTTGATACCTATACAATTCGATGCTTTGTACAGAGGCAGAAATATAAACCTTCGCTCGAAAGTTTTTTTTGCTTGCAGATAAATCGCTGTGAAAAATCAAGTCAGGTTCACCGCATATACCTTTACTTTTATAGTTGTACATTTGAAGGAAAAGGGTTTACTTGAAACTGCTTTCGTACGCACTGATTGCTAGCTGCAAGTAATCCTTGTATAAAAGGTAAAAATGCATTCGTTTCAGTAAGTTGAAGTTATACGTCCCGCTGGATGCTATTTGTGTGCATTTGCGTTCATTTCATTAATCCTCATATTCTTCGAAATCCAACAACGGCTAGGATTAGATAAAATTACCTCTGCAAGGTTTCAGACTTCGTCGTACCAAACAAAGATGCCAATGATCTTCCATGAATTTGTTTTCCAAGGTTTTCGCGAAAAGCTTTGTTTCTGACAATGAATAGCATGAAAAGAAAGAAACCTGTAAGAATATCAAAATTTTGAATGTTCACAGGTTTGAAGCCATCGTTGATGATCAGAAAATATACTTATAGGAATTACTCTTTTGAGATCGATTGTGACGCCAACTCCAACAAGTCATTAACCGTTTGCTGTACTGAGACAACGAAGACATTCTTGAATTGTGATTTTGATATACTTCCTATCGTAAAGCAATGTCGTTTTACATTTAAAAAGATGCATTTTTTGTTCTTCGGTTTGTTCATTTTTGTTGATTTTTCTTTTCTGTCTAACATTTTATATCATGCTTACCAACATGCATTTTCAAACTGTTTTTGGGCTTAGAAAACTTGCAAGTAGTCCAATCAACCTAACAAAATCGACTCATTGGATTGTTTGGTGAGAAAATTGATTTGTTGTTTCACCTATGAGACACAAGTGAGCCATATATCTGGTTAAACATCACCTTGATTTGGCCATGGCTCACGAACTGTTGGTGGTAGAGAAACAACGAAAACAACTTTAGACGAATGTTTGGACATAATTTCTGCCAAGATGAAGAAATGCTCCTTTGCATTAGAAAATATTGAGGAAAGTAAGTTTAATTCCCTAATTGTTTATTTTATTCTGGTTTTACTTGTGGCAAATTTTGATCCTAACGTCTCTGAAACGGACTTCTAAAAATTTATTGAGTCGTGAAAACCTTCTAATAGGTTGCTACAATTGAATATTCGTTTCAAAAAATTGAATTCTAGACATTGGTTAGAGCGAAATAAAACCTTTTGTTGTTAAAAAAGTTGGAAAGTTGATCAAAATTTTTTATGTCTATCAGATCAAGAACTTGTTGGCCAAAATTCACTGGAGTGCACTATTGGAAAGTAAGACAAAAATCAATTAAGAATTCCTGTTATTCCGCCGGAAAAGTATGATTTGAGATGGTTAGGAATACACAATTGCGTAAATGTTTATAAATGTTTATTTCTTTGTCAAACCCTTTAACCTTGTTTACTACTCCTTTACATACAGAAAACAATGTTTCACTGTTTTACTGACGTCTGTGTGGTCGGCCTTGCAAAAATTAGCTTTTCGACATCGACTCTAAGGGCCTTTCAAAAATTGACGTTAAATTTTTGTGTGCCTAGTTGCTGACTAGCCTAGTGGCTTATTTCATGATGGCTTGGTGGGTTAGCTTGCACCAACCTAGGCCAGAGACATCTGGGACTATGACCTAATAGACTAGGTCTACTCCATGCGCAGGAAGAGAGTCTTACAGCTCACTGACTACGTTTTTGGTAAGATACATTTCTTCATCAGATTTAGTTTGTTTTGGGACATGTCCCAATATTTTGCTCCTTCTTGGGACAAACAATGGAGGTGAGGTCAAATTTGTTGTGTTTGTCAGTTGGAACCCATCATCAACACCACATCAGCGAAATAAACCTTTGTTTGTTGCGATTTGACGTGATCAAACGTTGAAATTGGTGACCCCAAACAGCGGCATCTACGCCCACTATTGACTGGAAATTTATGTTAAAGTCCTCTGGCTTAGTTGTCCGCATTCAAACTTTGCAGCAAGGGGAAAGATACGTTTATTAACATCTCTTGTAATTTCCAGGTGTATGCAGCAGGTACTTCCAGATTGGGGACTCATTAAGGTCGATCAGCAAAAATACCTTTAAAATTTTCGCATTAAACCCCTTGGAGTCACAAAAGCAAAGTGAGGCCAAGATGCTTTTATGAGAAGTTGAATCAGATCCTCGCAATTTCATATGAGGGAAGTTTCTTCATACCTTTAGCGGTTTTATGTGTACACACGCACAAAAGTACATGGAGCTGTTGAATGTGGCGCCTATTGTTCATATCGGAGAATTTTGCAGTTACTGCAATAAATGAAATAAAATTAAATGAAGAGTAATTTTAGCCAGGACTAGAATATTCATTCATTGAAAGAGGAAAATTTACAAATTATTGCCACTGTGTGTCTGGCAGACACTGTCTGCATACCTAAAGCAAGCAAATTGCCAAAGTCACGCAAATTGCGGCAGAAAGTATTTTGAAAATTAATTTGCTGCTGTTGTGCTGATTTATACCTGCTTCAGGTTAGATAAAGCGGTACAAATACACTAGTATAATCGCTTGAGAAATGCTTTGAACTTTTGAGCACTAAAATCATCAACAATACAGCAGAACGAGTCCGGGGTGGATTTGTTGTGTAGACTCAGAAGAAAAGTTGCTGCATTTACTGTATTTTCGTTAGTGACAAAACAACCTCAAATCAGTATAGTTTAGAGAAAAACTGGTATAAAAACTTACCTTGCAAAGAGTTCAAAATTGTGAAGACATAAGCCAAAGGTTCACTATTTTCAGTGGTCAGGAAAAGAAGAAAACCAATTATCCATGTAAGTCCAAATGTAACAAATAGAGAAAATGACAGCATGGCATTTTGGCTGAAGATCTTCGTTTTTGACTACAAATCAAGTTACACGTTTTTCAAAATGAAGCACTCAAAACAGAGCGCTAGCATCACAGTGTAGATTGCATAATTACATACTTCAAGTTATTGCAGCATTTTAAAACCAAATTTGTCAGCAACATTTTATTTATATGAGTTTATAGCCATTTGTTTTATTGCAATCATTATAACGGTTTTGCTAGTATCAATTGAATCGTTTCAGTCACCATTACATTAGTCATTATATTATCTTGCAACGTTGTGCATCTTCATCTAAATTTTTCATCCGATCTGTTCAGATGTTTGATACCTTTTGCAAATCTTCGTTTTTCTTCAATTATTTAACGGTCATGTATGACGGTGACCAACTGATATAGTTGTTGATGCGTTGGACCAGTGTGCGTGTCTCATCAATATTGTTTTTGCATAAGAGCGAACAGCTCCCGTGCGCTGCTTTAAAAATCAGGAAGATTAATTGGCTGCTACAAAACTTGGGAAATTTATTTCGCTGTCGATCTCACGATAAATGCGATCTCACCATAAATGCGTTTCCGGCGTCGCTGCTTGTAAAGCATTTTAAACCTTGATTGGAACAGTTGCATGTATCTGTGCGCCAATGTGCACTCCCATCAGACTTTTTTACTTCTTGCTCCTTTTAACGGTTAGCTGTTTACCTCAAAGTTTTAATGTAAGAATGCCTTCATTTCTCTCACACTACTGGGTCCCTGTATTATGGTGGGTGTATGACGCTACAGTTGGGGTGATGTTAAATGTTTTTTCTCCTATACCTATGATCATGTGCAAACGCCTATTCTGTCATGAGTTATGGCTAACCATTTTTTGTGTGCTCATGCGTTATTTGCTGTGCCTACGATATGGACTATATGTCTGCAATAAATCATCATTATCATTATTACACTAACAGAGGTTCACTTGATACAGAATCTCACGCAATTTGTCTAACAAGTATAATTTATTCGGTTCTTCCTGAACACTTCAGCTTTTTAAAAACCTATTTTGTATTTGTTCGATACCATTAAATGAGCAATCTTCAAATGCCAGAGAGTTTGTGATTTACCTGCATTTTAGTCGAAAGACGTTTCTTCACCACAGTGGCCCATACGAGTGTTGTATAACATGAAAGATTCATTAACATTATCACAGCCGCTGGAACAATCGTTAAATACAGAATCCACTCAGTTTTCATCCAACATCTGCGCAGAGGTATACGTTAACAAAAGCGATTTAAAAGGTTTTAGGTTGTGATTTGGTTGCACAGATCTTGTAGAACCAGATTGCAAGTACAACGATATTTTAGCATGGCACTAAGTCAATCGGACACTTGCTGCTTGTAGATCCTATTTCTATCCATATAGGAAGTTAAGATCTCGATCACATGTCAGGCCTTGGACGCATCGAGTCAATTTTAACAAGGTTTGCGATGTCATTTCACTATTCGAAAATTATTGTAAAACGGATTGATGTAATAAACTTAGAAAAACTACTGACTGAAGAACTCCTGAACCCTGCTCAGGTGTAATTAAAAATGCACACCGTTACTCTCATTGCCGTAATTGGGCTAATATTTTTCCACCATAACCGAGGCTTACGGGAAAGTTTTAGGTCCACAGGCGCAATTTTAAACAACTCAGAAACCCTTTCCCAAACTCATCTCACCCTAAAACAGTTGCTTGTTGCATGTCCAAATAATTGTATTATTTGAAAAACAACACATATCCCTTCAAAAAAATGTGGTGATTGTGACTGTAAAAGGCACGGAAAATACACCAAAAATTACGAAATTTCGCCCGTAGACTTTATTGGCGTTCTCAAAAGCCTTCGAACACCAACGCCAGAGGCAGGTAATCATAATCAACACTGTTGCTTTGGTCACATACAGACATTTCAGAATTTTCAATAATGAAAACTCCACCGCAAACCTGTGTGTTTGGAAACCTTTCGAAAAAGCAGCGACCATACAGTGATCTCGCGTTTTTCAAAGTATCTAAGTGGTCAGTGAAAACAACTTAAACTTTCATATCTAATGAAACACAACAAGCTTTGCAGTGCAAACGCAGGTCGGACCTACCGATTACCGAGATTAGTCACGCAGGTCCAATGTGCTTTTGTACACAACGGTTGCATTCGTGTGCCGAAACAAACATGCTTGGTACCTCGCCAACATGCCATGCCTTCTTTGCCCAAGGCGGACATAATTTGTTTTGCACAGCTTCTTGTTGAAAAACTTCAGTTCTACTTTGGCCGCACTGGACAATTACCCCCTCTAACTTGGTATATACAAAGCTTATGCACATTTGCAAAAGGCTGCTCGACAGAACACATAGAAAAATTCAGCTACCAGCAGAACCAGCTTTAAACGGTCATTTTAGGTATAGCTACACAGAGGCGGATCCAGACCAGGCGTTTGGGGGAGCAGTCAAATAGGGGGGCGCCAAAACGTCTTCACTTGTTAAATACCCCTGGTTCTTTGTGACAGTCGTTGAGCATCACATAAACGTGGTTATCTTTTGTAGGCTAAAAAGGTGGCAATTTTGTTAGTCGAACTATGCAATCTTTCATGGAATCACAATAGTTTAAAATCGCTTTATATCATAAATTACAAAACGTTTGAAGCGGGTCCAAGAAGATAGACCCTGTTTTTCACTGGTTGCACATAACTGAGAACATTGTTGGTGACCCAAAAATGTTTTATCTAAAAATAAATGTTTGAAAGATATGCCCTAAGGCAGTGGTCCCCAACCTTTTTGTCACCGCGGACCAGTCAATGCATGATAATTTTACCGCGGCCCGGAAATACTTTATGATGGTTGCTCTTTTTCAGCAGCCGAAATGAAGTTACCAGTTTGAACCATTAGATAAGGCAGCTACAGCGCAGTCTGCAGCTTTGCTCCATCTCCAACACTCTCAGTTTATGCTCCAATGCTCTCACTCTATGCACCCAACAGTGCTTCCACGGGAAAAATGAACAAATCACATGCCCAGATACCTGCCTTTCGAAAGGGGAGCAGTGGGGCGGATGTGTCTTTTCGTAATAGTATCATAGGTAATTTTATTGTCTATCAAGATCGAATTGAAACAGATTTATTGAAGTTATGCGCCCGCCCAGAAAACCCAGAATGGTTTTCTGTAATTTCTATTATTATTTTTGTGATAAAAATTGTTGCTGAACAGAAACAAGCATAACTGGCGATGATTTTTTGTTTTTTATAAGTTTCCACTGCGCCCAACTATTTTATTGCCCCCCTGCCCTACCGCTGCTACAGCGTCACTGGTTTCATATATTTGAACATTGGACTGCTGATGTCAATAAAAAAATATCAATCTTATTAGTCCAGATTATAAAAAAGATATGCACTGTTCAAAAAAAGTAGGGGCAGACAGGATGAGACCCTAAATTCAAAGAAATACCTGCAAACTCAAGCTCTAGTCTCCACGATATAGTCATTTTCCAATTTATTGTATACTACTATGAACCCTCCCCAAACAAGCTTAAAAGCACCCCCAATGCTGTTGATCGGGGGATGGATCTGCTTCTATCCAGGTCAACAAACACAGGTGAGAATCACCTTATAACCAGTGGCGTAACTGATGGGGGCAGTGGTGCGCGCCGCCCCGCCCCTGGCAAGCTAAATGTAAAAAATGCCCCCCCCCTCAAAGATTTCATGAACTGCAGAATATGAAAGTGCTTCTACAATTTTTGGAAATCCGTTGGTCTTGACATTTTAAATACTGAAATAGTGCAGTGCTTAGCAAACCAACAATCATTAAATGAATCGTAAATTTAGAGTTGTTGCAGTGCAGCGGCGTGCATTGTACAGTCCATCATCGTGAACGTGCATACTGTGTGTGATGTAATAATCGCCCGTAGGTGTGGAACGTTGCCGCCATTTGCGGCCATTTTACTTGTTTTGGACTGTGTGATGGAATTGTGAATAAGTTTATGTATGAAAGCTGCCAAGTACATTTCCTTGAGATTAGGCAGTGGCCTTGAGATTAGAATACAGGGAAAGTTTTGTAGTGACACAACAACTTTCTTTTTTGTTTTGCAAAGCCAATTAACAAAGCTGTCTGTAATTCACCGCTGAAAGTTGAACCAGCGGTGTTGATTTTAGCTTCTCGGCTGAAGGTGATAACTTCGTTTTTCTGACCATCCCAGCGGGTACCGCGGATTTCGTCTGCGAAGTGCACTTTACACCTTGAAGTGAAGCATGCAATTAAGCCCATAGTATGAGCCGCGACTCAAACAAGGGTTGCGATTTCGCTAAGGGTCAGAAAATAGGTAGCGCCGAAGCGATCATAAACCTAAACCTGAGTTGTAAATTTTCAAGCTTGTCTGTGTCTGTTTGCAGTGTAGCGTGGGCACTTGAGGAAAGAGTAGAATGCTGACATTGAAAACGAACTTAGCAACCTACTGCCAAAAATCATTCATACAATCAACCTTTTTTTCATGTTAACATACGCTGTTTGAGGTTTGGGTGGCAAGATGTTCACCAAACTCAATTTCAGTCACGCTCGAAAACGTTTTGGAACCGCTGGTTAATTAAGCAATATGCAATCATTGTCAGGAGTCGTCTGATAAACACCCACATCCGGATTCATTATCATATCTCAACTTTTTCTGAGTATTGCGAACGCTCTATACACGGCAGTTTGGCACTAACGTTATCAATCAAAAATTTTTTATGTGTCTCTCATCTCTTTACTTAGTGATTTTTGCAGTCCCGTCGCCACTGGGGGCTTTTGGGGGCTTAGCCCCCCAAATAAAGCTCCATGCCCCCCCCAAATTGAAGTATGAAGCACTATAAATCGGTGGAGTTTGTGAAATTTCAGAATGTCAAGCCCTTGAACAAACGTAAAGCCCCCAATATTGAAAACTTTCTGGCGACGGTTCTTGATCTTTGTAATGTCGATTATGCAGGACATATTGCATTTTTGACAACGACATACAAATATGTGCAACATAAATGTATGAAATAGGAGTAAACATGAAATGGTGCTCAAAAACGTAAAGAGAAAAGCACAACAGCAATTTCCAAGTTCTGCTGCAAAGTCCAGAGAGCCGACGGAATTTTTTGCTGCTTCTATCATCCCAAATAACAACAATTTAGCTGAGAAAAACTGTAATGTTTTGCTAGTAATTATCCAACTTGAAAGACAAACTTTTCTTGCCTTTGCTGCCTCGAATTTATTGAATATTTCGTCAAAAATGATATAATTTGAAAGGCCACATGTATTAACCTAGGAAATATCTACCGCAATAAACGCTGCGGATATGTTTGAGGTCAGCAATTTTGTGATCTGAATATCGACAATTAAATGTCCACGGAGATGTTCAGTTTATGGGTCAACTCAAACAAAAAACACATATAGCAGTACCTGAAAAGTTCACATTTATGACTAGTATGCTCAACGCTGTTGCACAGTTTCAATTAATATCTTGAAAAAGTAGTCAGTATTTAGTTGCATTAATTCTTATAATTACTCCTTCACCACCGCCATGTTGAGGATATGCGCAAACAACATACGTAATTAAATTGATTTTATAATTAATGCCAACCGTCAAATCGTGCTTTAAATTAAATGAATACAAACGGTTGTCCGCCTCATGCTAAAAATATCTCGCAAAAACATTTGATACCTTGAACAAAACAATTTACATGCTTTTGTACACCACTGAGCATCTCCAACCGACAATTTTAGCCATTTACTTCAGAACCTGATGTTAAAATGTCTTCATTTCTTCCCACTGCCCGATTACTCTTTGATGATAAGTGCAAGCAGGTATAGCTGGTGCGCTGTTTCAGTGTTTCGCATTCCCCTGTTTTCTTGAGTGTCCACAGGGGGAACAAAAAGGGAATTTGCCACCACCTGGAAATTGGGACTAAGAACCAAAAATTTCTAGAAAACCTGAAGTCAGCAGCTTAATTGACTTAATTCTTGCAATGACGTTTTTATTTTCTGATATGACACTCACACTGCACAAGAGCCGGGTTCACTGCTGTGGTGTCATGCAATTTTGAGCTTGCAATTCACTCGTGTCCGCTACATTGCCTGCAGAGGCAGGTTGCGAAACTTGGGTGCGGATTGTTTAAAGTTGACCTTCATTGCGTAACAGTAACAGGGCAGCAAAGTTTCACTTCAAGTTGCGGTTGTAGGCGTTTAGCCACATGTGACTGTTGAAGACATCTGTGGCACGTAATGCAGCGAGACAATGACTGCTGATTGCAGTAAGTCACGTACTTATATACGATGCGAAAAGAAACCTTGCTGCCAACGAAGCGCATTTTTGGGACTGTTGCCGTAAAATAGATAATTTTCTTTGTGGTGTAGAAATGGTAAAGCCTTATGTTAACGACCATTTGCATTGTATCGTCAGCAGCCTGAAACGGGCAAGCAAAATGTCGACTTTGCCGATCAATGGAAAAATTTCTGTTAACGCCTATGCCTGTGTTGTTTGTTTATGATGTAACATCTGATTTGTACTGTGCTATAAATAACCATTTTTTGTGTTATTCGAGCATCCTTTGTTGCAACCTCTCGGTTAACATGCCGTTGAATGTGCAATTCACCAGGAACCGGGTGTGCATGAAGACTTACACCCACATAAATGTGGCGCGAGCATGCGAAGGCTAAAGCCCATGTATATGTAATATATGTTCATTTTTGGGAAATAAGTAATGTATTCCCAAAGGTGGCCAATGAGCCCCCTTCAGCAAAGTTTGCCCCCCTGGCTCAAACGTCTAGTTACGCCACTGCTTATAACCAATTTAAAACCGCGAATATCAGCCAACACCACATTTACCACCAGCAAACTAAAATTTGCACCAGAAGATTGTTTTCTGCTCAAATTTTTTTGATTTACACCGAATGATTTAACCAATAAGCTACGCATTTTGCTGTCGGTTAAAGATCATGCCAAATTTGTTTTTTCGTGGCCAGCGTGAGCTGTTTACGGGTTTGCAATTGCAACAAAAGGATCAAAACCATATGGCAGGGAACGTATTTACTATCACGGGTCACATATATTGCGAAATGTTGTTGGTGGGCTGCAAAAAACAATTAATTTTATCTTAAACTTTTTCCCTTCTCTTCCTAAGGAAAATATGAAGAGAAAATTAGGAGAATGAGCGAGAGATACGTCTCTTGACTTACTAAGTATCTGTTTATCACGAAGTTTCGTTTTGTTGCGATTTGAGTTCTATCTTGGGTGACAAAAAAGCCATGTTTACACGGTCTGTATTTGTTCCGGACCCGCAGGTTTCCCACCCCTGCCATATGGCGATCAGTCACTGTTGTTTGGCACGTAGCCAGGGAGGAGGGAGGCGCCGTACTCCCTCTGAAATGTGACTGCAAATACTGAACCAATGAGCTGAAATTGTCATGACCGCGTAAAGCCTATTGATTCCACCAAGGTGATAGCTGGTATTTTGCCAATATTTTAGGGTTAGAGCTGACTGCTGAGTACTATGTTTTGTTGAAGAGCATCATGCTAATACGTAGTAATTCAATACTATGCTGCGTTTTTCGCATTGGTCTGAGGTGTTGCACAATTGCATTGTTAGGTCACAATGTACGGTCATGTAACACGCTCAATACATTTTTGTCATATAGCGGTAAGGTGTTTGCTAGCATACATATGTTGCCATAGCTTTTCACATGCTGCATTATGGTAAAAGCAATGGCATTATTTCCGATAATAAATTCATCCACTTATCTTTATGTTACAAATACTACTATAGCATTCAGGGGCGTAACGAGCGGGTGCAAGAGGGGGAGCAGTTCCCCGGGCACCGAAATCACTATAGGGGCGCCGAAAATTTCCAACAATGTCACAAATACTTATTTCAATACAGTTAATTTGCTTCCATAAGACCTCAGATTCAAATATGGGGACGCCAAATTTGGTTCTTCCAACCATCCAACCTCATTACGCCTCTGGTATCATGCAGATCTACCCCGGAATCACAGACTGCACTGCAGGGGCGTAACGAGGGGGGAAAGGGGCACGATTATCCGCGCGCCGAATCACTGTGGGGGCGCTGAATCACTGCTGGGGGCGCCGAAAAGCTCAACAGTATCACAAGTGCTTTTTTCAATGCAGTACATTTACTTCCGAAAGACCTCAGATTCGAAAATGGGGGCGCCAGAGTTGCTTCTTGCCCCGTGCGCCATCTAACGTCATCACGTCTCCGCTGCACTGGTAGCAAACCTGAAACTGTTTTTTGGCTTTCCAAGCTTCCTGAATCGTGTGTCAGTTAGGTTTTCCATTGCATTCTGCATTCTTATTTTCATTGCTGCTTTTCCTTTCAAAGCTACCATCAAGCATTATAAATGAAGTTGCAACAAAAATATATTTGCACAGCTCAGCGTCAAGTCCAGAACTATGCTAACGAAAGAGACCGTGTTTGTAATTGCTGAGCGGTTCTCACGCGGTGAAGAAATAAGAGAACAGTAGTATTATTACGAAAGAATAGCATTGTTGATTCCAATCGACAAGAGGCTGGGTCAAAGTCCGGCACGTGAATCTTGAAGTTCAACGAAGTGTAAAGCATTGTTTGTTTAGAATATTTGTAAGTTATTTTTCTACTTAGTTAAGGACCAAAAAGGGGCGCATTTGTATCAAAGGGGCGCTATTTTAACGGTGCGCCACAGACGTTGGGGTGACAGTTGCCCCAAATTGCCTCCCCTGGATCCGCCACTGTAGCTACATCATGTTTGTGTTGCGGTTGCCCAAAGTGGGAAAAAATTAACCTGAGCTGAATTAAGATTGCGTAGGATGCACTTTTAGTGCAACATGCTTTCTATAAATAACAACATTTCAATATCTTCCTTATCCACAGAAACATAAATATGTCCTTACCAACTTTCAGTGGAAAATTAATTCATAAAAACTCTGAAAAGTTACGCCGTATAAATCCACCAATAACTCTTTCAAAACAGAAAAGCGCTTCAAATGTGGCGTCAGAGTTTTCAGTGTTACTAACGATTACACACTAAAACAACATTCAAGTCCTTCGCAGCATAGATTACTTTCGATCAACTACAGTAAACTAAACCCTAATAGATTTGAAGTAGTGAACAGCTGATGGTATCGACTGGGTAAAAAGCGGTTCACACTGTTGTCTGCCTGATTATATCAGCTGCCCGACGTAATAATCTCCACTAAAAAGTTTCGGTTACTACACGATTTGCTGTGGTGTGTGTCCACAAGTCTGTGTGGAACTTTAAAAATTAGGTTTTACTTCAGTGATGTTATTCTGAATTCGTTCAAAAAGATGATACTATTACCCTACAGCACAAGTCATGCTTTGCTAAACATAATGCTTTCATGTTCTCTAAATTCTTTAGTTTCAATAAACCTCCAAGGTTATTTTTCTGATTGTTGACTATGATATTGCTATTTGTGGTGTGCTTGAAAGCATCGTTTCTGACCCTTAATTGTTCGCAGCCTCTTTATGAATCAAAATTTTTGGAATAAAAATTAGTGATAATTTGTTTTTTTGCAATTAAATTAATGTTGTTAACCATACAACATTCCCTTACTTACAACTCGATTTCCTCAAAGGTAAAGGAACTGAGATAAGGCATGTTCAACAGTTTTATTGCAATTTACTATATGCAACCCGAAAGTTTCAACTTACTGTGAAGATATCAGATGATTTACTCGCCGAGACTTTTAAAAGGCAAAAAGAAAATTTTACTTACATTGGATCCGCTCTGGTGTAAATGGATATGTCGCAACTTGCCGCTATTCCTACAAACAAAATAGGAAATCCCCATCCAACTGAAGTAGATGAAATGTAGACTGTTTTGTCTTCTAGATTGTGGCGGAAGTACAAGGGCTGTGTACAGTGAAAACTTTGTTTATACGCAGTGTTAGCTATCGCATCATTTTGCTTATACATCAGTGGTTCCCAACCTGGGTGTACGCCCCACATGGGGACATTGAGGTCGACTGACGAGGTCTGGGTCCAAAGCTTGTTCAAACCAAGGTATTTGCGTTTTAAGTTTCTTAGCTGAAACGGAGTTCACTTTTCACATCATGACATTTATCTATGACCACTTTTCAAATCATAATATTTATCTATTACCACTTTTCAAATCATAACATTTATCTACAACCACATGGGGGACAATCAGGATTTTAGAGGTGATTAGGTGGGGCATTGGCAAAAAATGTAGGAAACCACTGTAACTACATATTTAGAATTATACAATTTTGTGCAACAGTAGTAATAAGGGCGGCGGAGCAAATTTATAGCGGGATTCTTGGGTTCGATCTACGCGTACCACTTGCATTATGGTTGAATCGGTGATCATTCAACCATGCAATGCCTTTTTGCACAATCTCTACAAAGTCTGAAATGCGAAAACGCACCAAAACTCGCTGCAATTTTATCGTAGGTATTTTCATATTTTTTTCAGTATATATATATATAGTGGTACCTTTTGTAGCTAAGGTACAAAAGGTACGTATTTTTCTCTGAAGCAGTCCTGTGGCAAAAATCTTAATTTGCGTAAACACAGTTGCTACTACTTTTCAAGTCATGACAGCAATTCATAAACCGAAAAAATATTCACAACACATCACTTCGTAAGAACTTTTTACTTATACTTTATGCCAGGGGTGGGGAACCTGCACCCTGCGGGCTAAATGCGGCCCGTGTGAACATTTAATATGGCCCGCATCAGAATTTTCGTTGCTCCAGTTAGAACACAACATCGCCCCACGAAACTGCCTCAAGCAGACTACGCAGACAGTAAGTTAAGAGACGCATCTCTCGCTCCTTGACAAGGAAAATAAAGGAAGAGAATTTGAAGGTAAAATTAATTATTATTTGCGGCCCGCCAGCAATTTTCCACATTTTATGCGACCCGTTATAGTAAATAGGTTCGGAGTCGGGAGTCGGAGTGGGAAGTTTTGGAAAGTTGGGGTCGGGAGTCGGATATTTTACCTCCGACTGCGCAACCCTGCATGCACCAACCTATTTGGCGAGTAATAGGTACAGTGTGTTGACTTACATATTATTTCTACGATATACTGCACACACGACCATCACGAGCTTCCTAACTGTAAATAGAAGTTCAAGCTTACCGTAATGACAACGTCAGGCGCTGATCAAAATTTGTGAAAAGGTGTACAGCGCTGTATAATGAAAAACTATAAATGCTGTAAAATTGTGGGGAGTGGCTTGATCTCGGAGCCCCCCTTGAAGAAATGAGGAGTCCCAACTCCCTGAGTTCTTTTGTTACGCCGCCCATAATAGCAGCAGAGGTTGACAGGGCACTAGTTTGGGATAAAATGGTACAGAAAAGCTGCAAACCTAGTAAAGGCATGAGTGGCTCCACCTACTGGCGCGACTGATTCTATGCAGAAACGTTTGTAAAGTAACTTTAGGCAACTGATGTTTTTCCAGATTGTAAGGAATCATGTATAGTATGCCCGGTGAGTATTTAGGCACATCAAATCAGAGAAATTTTGCCTCAAGTGACAACGGGTGCTGACACAGGAAAGCAGCACATGTTAGACGTTTGTTTCAATTTTAGGTCTTATCATTTCAAAGAATGACAATAATTTCATTCGTTCAAACTGGACATATGTTAACAAACCAAATATCTAAGAAGAGTGCACACTGGCTGGAAAGCGGAAACTCCTCATACATGACTCTCTGCATATTGTAGCCAGGCTGCTAACCTCATTTGTTGTTTTGTATGGCACGATTATCTGATGCGAAGCGGTCGATTTCAAATTTTGACAAACTACGAAAAATTGACTGTCATTTCTATAGGATTTAACAAAATTTAACAAATCACGTTGGTGGTGTTGTCCTTTTGTCAGTTTAATTTAATTGAATGTAAAGAATCACAATTGCTGTTTCGAAGGTTATGACTGAAACTTGAAAAATTCACGCACACGTGCATTCCAGCATAATTGAAACTGTCAACGCTCTCACTTACAAGCAAGAACAATCATTACACTGAAGACCTTTTTGGAAAATGACAACGCAATGTAGTAATTACTGTATAATAAAGTTTGCGTTGTGGTTATTGTGTCAATTGCAAGCATGACACGTTTTTTTTGTTCATCGATTTTCTTGCGGGAAAAAAATGCGTAAAAATATGAAATCATATTAATCATTTCGTTTTTATAACTTTAGCAGAAGAAAAATAACAATGATTTTTAAATGTGCGTGAGAAATGTTTTCGAAAACGTTTTGTCATGGATCGGTCTCATTATTAAAGAGGAACATCAAATGCAAACTCTAAAAATCATCGAATTCAATAAAATTTTCAAAGAATGAAAGGGAAAAGCTTTTTCAAATTTGAATTTGGTTTGAAAGTTGGAGTCAAAAATGCACCACATTGAATTAAATCAAAAGAAGGGAAATTTTCTCTGCTTAGGCATTGGTGAGCATGGTTGTGAAACGTTTGGAACAATCCAAGAAAATGACATATACCATTGCACTTTCGATACAAAGTAAACTTAGAAACACGCACATACGCTTGACACTGAGCCGGTTGGCAGTGGTAATCATCCCGCAGCCCGCAATAGACTCCTGTGAGGTTTAAGATTTATACCAGATGAGAACGTATTCCGTAACGACTCAACGACAAAATACGAAAAAAAAGGTCAGGATGTCATTTTTGTTCGGTTGATTAAAATTAAGAATAATTTTTGGCAAATTGACTATGGAGTATGAAATATTCAGCGCTTCTGTGAGGTGCAATTACTTTTTGGAAGCATATTTCCAGTTGTAGCACTCGAATCTTCCAAAGAAGGTATTTTATAATTTGGCTGAAACCGGGAAAAATATTTTTGGGTCTCTGAAACGGATTAATCTTCGGAGAAACGTGAGCAAGAGTTCGACTAAATTTGATAAAGCAGACCAAGGTCGGCTTCGTTTTAAAATGAAGCACTTAAGCAAACATTTATTTGATACGTTATCTGCAGATGGTTAGAAATGTTGAACACCAAGCCGGCTCATGTTTACTTTTGAATCAGTCAAAAGTATTATTGTCTGACTTACAAAATCCGAATAACATCGACTTTTTTCCACAACCAAACGAAGAAATACATTGTGGAAAACGTACAAGCAAGGAAATAAACAACATTTGTGAGTGCAGACATGTTCTTTTTTACCAAAGTGGACTTTCTGTTGTGGCAATGGAAAACCTTTGTCAAGATTGAAAATTATTTGCACATCTTGGATCTACGTTTAGTTTGATGTTCCACCGAATATTTCAACAGTGAACGAACCAGATTTGTTCAACTTCGCTTCAATGAATTCGACGGTGCATGTTTTAGAACGTGATATAACAGGCACTGTGTAGTTTCCCCAGGTCAGTGCTTCTCTGACGCAGACTTTTTGTTACTTAGCGACAGATAGCCCTTTGTTTGTTTTTTTATTTCGACAAATCAGGCACAAGTCAGAGAAGATAAATCCTAGTGCACTAACTTGTTTCAAAGTGAACGAACAAGAAACGTGATACTGCATCTTCGATAAATGTGACCAATTAGAAATTGATATTCACAGTGTTGCCACGCAGAGAAATAAGCGATACAAGACATGTTTGAAAGATTTTGAAAGATGTGAAAGATTTGCAGTTCAATGCTCGATGAGACTTCCAAACTAGAAAAAAACTTACAAAATTACACTGCTGCTTAGATCTACGTGTTTGCGATACTTGTTTTTACTTAAATCTGTTTTCACTTAAATCAAACCCCCAAAAAAACGACAATGCAACGGTGATGGAAACAAGAAATATTTTGTTATTTGTTTTTTGATGTGTAGGTATTAGACTTATTGGCTTTCTTTGCAACGTGAAAGAGTGGATCAACTTTGTGTTACTGCATGCGAAAGGTGATCAGTTTTCTGCAAAGAGCTTCTTCCCTTAGGGACATAACCACCGTAATGAATCGTTTTTGTTGGTATTTATTAAAATTTGTAATGATCTGACACATATCAGAAACGTTTGGAATTAAGAACAACAAATCAAGTCAGCAGTTCTGTTACGAACTGCTGGCAGTCATGGTGATCATGTCTTTGCAAAGAGTTTCTTTTTGTGAGGCCAAATCCGCCGGGATACAGCAAGTGATTTTTGTTTAAGTTTGTCAAAATTTGAATTAGTCTGACACATTTATGGGAAGTGTTCCATAAAGAACAAATCATGTTGTTGACACTACTAGTTACAAAACGTAGGCAGTCATGTATAAAGAGTTTCCGCTTTCCAGCCAGTGTGCACTCTTCGTAGATACTGACTTGTTAACATATGCCCAGTTTGAACTAACAAAAAGTGACACGCCTTGAAACAATCCTATCTGAAACAAAAAACAAGTGTAGCATATGCGATTTCCTATGTCGGTACCCGCTGTAACTTCAAGCAAAATTCAAAATTTTCGATTTGATATGGCTAGACTCACTGGGCAAACTATAAGCAATCTTTATCATTCTGGTAAAACATCGGTTGCCTAAAAATAGTCAACGAATAAAACAAGCAAAAAAAATCGATAACCAAATCCTTCTGCAAAACACTTCACAGAAATCTCTGTGGTATTGATTGTCAGTTTTGAGATTCTGATGTAAGAAGAAACGAATTAGAAACTTCATAACATGAACGTGCTATGAGTTATTAGCAAATCACACGTCACACTGCTCAAAGTTGAGAAAACGCCTGAATAATAAAGCATGCCCAGCAAATATCTGGTGTGACTCTTCAAATCTAGTATACGTTCTTAAGACAGTGTTGTAATCTAACCGCTCGGCAAAAGCAAACATTTTCAAAAACTTACGAAAAATCTTCATAAACCCTCACAGTTGTGTGAAAGTTAGATTTTGAAGGGTTGATGCGGAGTTTGTTGCAGCAAAAATACCGTTTATGCAAGAGATACGCTAAGAACGCAAGAAAGAATTTCACACAAAAAGGGTAATCTGGCAGCTCTAGCAATGATTGAAGATTAGAAGCAAAGCAGGTCAGCCGCGGCAAAACGTTTAGCTCCAAGGATCTATAGACTAAGCCTAATTATCGAGTTATGCTTGGAATTTAATACGCACGTTCTGAATTACGTTCTGCTACAGAACTCTAGACATGGTATGAAAAATAGCTCCTGGCCAACAGCACTACTTGCATAAAATGCTGGCAGTGAACGGAATACACTCCATGCCACGAACAAGGACAACTGCTCGAAAATCCCGAAATTAGGAATAGAGATTTTTATTTTTAAACCAAATGAGTTTTCTAACAAAACAAACAGAAGCAAATTGGTTTATTCTCTCCTATAACTTCCATTGGCAAATCAAGTTCTCTTATGGCTTGTGTGATGCTTAACATAAAAAGAAAGAACATTTTTGCATAGATCAGTGGTCCCCAACCGGGGAGGAATTCCTTCCCAGTAAAGAATTTGATGAGTTCAGGGGGGTTATTTCCACTTAGTGACTTATTCATTGTAAGTGTTGTATTTCTTTTTTAACTTGACATTGACCCTTTCAATTACAGTAGTTATATCACTTTATATTTGTAAATTAATTTAGTGAACTATCACACGTTATTGTTGACAAACTTTAGTGCCATTATTTGACAACAAATAGTTTTAGTCTTTCTTTTATTAATCAATTATTGTCGTCAACGAAGACCATTGTTCCAACTGTAGTTAATCCTAGCCTACGAACCCGAACAGGGAAGGAATGAATGTTCCATAGGGGAGGAATTAAAATTCTGAAATGAGCAAAGAGAGGAATTTTTCAAAAATGGTTGGGAACCACTGGCATACAGTAGATCTTATGCCAAAAAAGACGTTTATGTTCTACATCAAACTGACCTTCTTCACGGCAATTGTCAAATAAACTCCTTCCACCATCATCCAACCGAATGAGCTCAGCAAAGAAAAGTGAATGAAGATTGCAATTATCCGGCAAGCGTGTGGAGAAGTGTTAATTGTAGTGACCTGACTGAGCAGCAGGAAAGTATTGAGAAGGAACAGGGACATCGACAGGCTTGCCAGCAAGTAAAATGTTCTCACTTGACCAGGTAATTTGCGCATCCTCCTAAAATGTTTTTTGAATATCGACTGTGCAAATGGAATGTAGTTATCACAGAAAGTGCTGAAAGTTACTCACCAAAACCATGCAACGCAAATTATGGTCAAAAGACATGATGCTGCTGAAATTGAACTTCCGACAATAGTGATGATATCCAATATTTGGTTGCCTTCTTCTAAATCGGTTGAAGCCTAAGAATATCACTCGACTAAGTTTAATGCAGCTATGGAGTAAAGAGTAACTGTTAATTTTCAAGGAAGTGATTGTGTCAGATTCTTTATATCATCGTGAAGCTTCAAAGATTATTTGGACATTAAAGAAAAAATGGCAGTACCAAATCACACTTGCAATAGTGAATTATGTAAACATGTTTATGATTGAACACCTACGAAAAGTGTAGCGAAATTCGTCAAGTGGCTGCAACGGCACATCGCAATGTTTCCTTTGACAACTGTTGTTTTGCAGCCGTTAGTTGACCAAAATTTTCCTGATTCGTTCCAGAATGAACAAAACGTATTACGTTCCTTCAACGGAACATCACCGCTGGATATAAGGTGCTGAAAAAAAATTTATAAAACACTAATCAGCATATATGTCCATCATTCGTTCTTAATGATGACAACATGTTTGGAAATTACGGGAAAAACAGCATAAACAACGATTGACCCACAAAAATCATTTCAATTATTTTTTTACTGTATTTTTTTCTGTAAAAGCAAGTTTTTATTAATGGAAAAGTGTAGCGTTTCTGTTCTACAGTATATCAGCGCCTGTTTAAAAGAAAATTCCACAAAAGCAGGCATTTGCATCATCGTGGGGGAAAATTTTGTCCAGTGCAGCAAGTTGTACTTCAACCTTCGGTGATAATAATCAGGTTGGTATTGAGCAACCAGTCAGCAACATGTTTCAAAGTAAGTGAACCAATCTGGTTTGCTTTCAAAAATTTTGTTCACAGCAACACAGCGTGTAATTTAAATTCAATGGGTGCATTCACCTTCATTACCAAATCGGCTGCCAGTGGGTTACATGTTTTGTGTTGTTTTACGTAGGATTAAGTTTTTATTCACATAAAGACATCCAAGAAGATGATATAAGTATACAAAATAAAAAAATGTCCGGTCCCGATAAAGTTAGGGCAATATTTTAATTGTTCAATATTCCGTATTTCCACTTTTTAACAGTAGAGTGTCATTTCAGGTTAATATCATTATATGCATCATATCAGAAATACCCAAATATTTTGTGAGTTATGTTTACACATTTCAACAAAGTAAACCTGTAAAGCATATTTCAGCCCATGTTTTTCAAGATCTACAAAATGAATGAAATGTGATCAGGAACCAAAAGATGCGCGAGTTTTTCAAATTTGTGTGTTTAATGCTCCGCATAATCCAGTTTAAAGCTTCGAGCACTAATCTGTAGCTGTTTCCACCAGTGCACTTGCTTCAAAATCTGCTTGTGTCTTAAGTGTGCATTTTGGAATGAGTAGTTCTCTTGAAAATGGCTCTCTTTGAAAAAGCCTTCAACGTTTCAGAACAGGGGCCGGCAACCTACGGCCCGCGGGCCGGATCCGACCCGCCAAGCAAAATCATCCTGCCCGCAGCCTCTTCACAAATTGTATTAACGTTATAGCCCACCTAGTGGTATTACATGAATTTGCCCTCCTTGCAACTTCTTGTATTGCATACTTATTACGAACCATACTTATGAAAAACTGCACTGTGCTATAAATGTACTGTATTTCGTATTTTGGGATTTCGTTATGAACTGTGAAAATCAGGAGTGTATCTGATTAAAATTCCATAAATTCCCAAGTTTTAACGACATCATAAACAGCAAAAAGAACGGAATTGTTGATGGAAAATTAGTACATCCCGTCATTCCTTGCAGAGTTTGTTTTTGGCCCGCAACTAAGGAAAGGTTGCCGAACCCTGTTTTAGAAGATGCTTTCTAGAAGAGGCTGTTGATTATGTCCACCGGATCCCTGTCTAGGTTTTGTCTTCCCGGTACTACATCAAAGACATAATCCAAATTGTTTAATTATGCAACCAACCCGAAAAAGCAGTGTGTGAAAGGAAATCTTCAAAACTGATTACCGGAATTATTTACTCCAGATGAATACATTCACCTTTTTGGAATTTTTACGTTTTAAGATACTTCGGTTCAAGTAACAAAATATTCACGGCGAAAAAGTCATGAAATATGTGATATTAGTAGAAGAGATTCGAACAGAATTTTGTCAACTCAGGTGGGTTCCACGATAAGCTTTCTTTGCTTTTGAAGAACGCAGAAGCGCAGCGAGCAAGAAAATGAAGAAAATATGAAGGTTGAACAGTATTTAATACTGTATTTAGGTGATGTCACCTACGTCATTGCTGACCTTCATAGAACGAAATAAATGCACAGTTTATGGAAACTGTTTGACGAACCAGAAAAACGTAGAACTTTAGGAAACTATTTGTCGATTATTGCGCAGCTGATGTTGTCGTTGACAAACGCAATTGCTCATTTGCAACATGAAAATGAGTGATATTAAAAACATTTATTTTCAGTTTTTCGAAGTCCCTGATGGCAAATTATTATTCCGGGATCATCCAACACATCCTTGACCAATCAGATGTCACTGTGCATCCAGTTCATATAGACTATGCAAAGAAGTGTTTGCAGCACACCTTATTGCATGAATATTATATCCACGGTGGATAGTTTCGATTTACCGGAGCCGACATGGACACAGGCCCGTACCCAGCTCGGGACACCAAGGGGGGCGAAGAGTTTTCTTAGAGGGGCCCAAATTTTTAACACTATGTCCAATACATTTGAACTATGTCCAAAACATTTTTCCATGATGGGGGCGAACATTTTTCTTTTCCAGGGGGGGGCGAAAATCCCCCTCCCTGGTTACGGGCCTGCATGGACACAAACTTCTGATGAAGAATACAATGACTTGACGGCCAGTAACAGGCGGCCGTCCACATCGTACTCTAGCAACACTTCTCAAAGCTTCTCCTTGGAGACGTGGTCGTGCGCTCTTTCGAGGTTGACAAAACAAGCGTAAATTCTTCGGCAATCTGCATACTTACATCATTTCTCAGAAATTTGCGGGAGAGCGCAAATTTGGTCTGTATTACTACGGCCAGGACAAAAACCGCTCTGGCTATACTCCAGCACAGGTTTAATTATTTCAGAGGATGTTTTTTCAAGACACATGACCAACATTTATCCAGGAAGGTAAAGCGAGAAATCCCCATGTACTTTAATGTATTGGCCCAGGTCTTCCCTCTTGTTTATGCCGAAGAACATCTCAATTTGCCAATTTTGCTGTGCCCTTCCGGAACACCAGGCCACTTGACACAAACGAGGTAGCCAAAAGACACCATCTCTGTCCAAGCCTTTGAGCATTTAAAGTCAGATTTCATCACTCAAAACGTCCAGACATTCCAGCCTTCAGTGTCCTGACAGCTAGGAAAAGGTCGGCTGCAATAATGGCATTTCCTCTCCCTAATGCACCTCCAGCTTGTCAGATGCTATCAGTGTTACTGGATTAAAAAGATACATATGAAATACTCCCTCCATCTGCCAAGATAATCCCCGCATTGCTGAGTAAAACACAGCTTTGGATTTTCATGGATCTAGCAATGTTTTGCCTTGGAGATGCCTGATGCTTTTCCAGAACATCTTGTTTGCTTGCCTGATATTGTAATCTACTTAATGCCCGAAATTCTTCCATAATTGCATCTTAGAATAAAGTTTCGGTTTTGTTTTGCAATCAGGCCTTGCATCTTTTCATGGAATGCATCTTTCACCTCCTGGTTTTAAAATTTCATTTCACGCACTGCTTTTTCGGGTTGCTGGCATAATTAAACTATCAGGATTGTCTTTAATTTCTGCCCAGTCTAGTACAGGGATACTTGAGGGCTGAAAAGTATTCCTAGACCAGATTGGGTAGAAATTTTGGCCCAAGACCGGAGCAGAAGAGTGCTCACTCATCTTCCAGCTCCACACTGTTAGAGTCGCGACACTTGGGCAAATGTTTTAATTATTCGGAGATAAGATGCCAGCGCAACTTCTAGGTAATACTGCTTCTTGCTCTTCAACCAGTTAGCGCGAACTCTGTGAGTGAAACGATGCTCCAATTTCCAATTTTTAGCTTATTTCCAGATTTTCTTGCACGTGTGCCTTTCAAGTCACAGTGGAAACACTGTGCTCTGCCCCAATTCACCGTCCCTGATGCGTGGCAGACACAAAGTGGGGCCTCAACTTATGGATGGCTGATAGGAGAGACTGTCAAATTTTCGAACGGGTTCCTCCACCTAAAAGCGGTAAGCGGTCCTTCGTCAAGAACGTGACGAATGATGCACCATGGCATTGGTCGATTTTGAGCATTTCATGGTAGTAAATGTCCAAATTGTACCGTTGGACATACCGGTCACGACTTTTGCGGAGGAAGTTTTGCTATAACAGTAGGCTGTGCAAAAATCATTTGTATATTAGCGGCCTTGCTCTGTGTCATATGCATGAGCAGATCAGAAATCACCACGCCTGAAAAGATATTACTTAACTAACGGGACAGGGCGCATGAAGATTGGTTCCTCCTGCTTCATGAGACCTCTTACATATGTTTCATAACGACATTTAATGAATAAGCAAGTCGCTAATTGAGGCAGGCTAGATGGCACGCCGAACGTCAACTATCTTATGCAGCTGATCCAATAAGTAAGTTGAAGAAATTGCAACATAAGAGAAGCTTGTCGAAGATATCTTATTTCAAGCACAGCAGAAGACATACACAGGTGGATTCTTTATTACTGTACAAGTAAAGATTCTTTTAACAATGCCATATGATTGCTTAGAGAATTTAATTGAACGAAAGTTGACATACAGCTGTGTGCTTGTCAGTAAACTTGACCTTTGATTCCAACCACTTTCTAGTTAAGACGTACGCTCATAAATCCTCAATCTTTTTTTGAGTGACGTATGTACAAGGATAACAAGGAACTAACCTCAATATATTCGTCGTAACACGGCCAGCAAATCTCACTACCTTGAACCAATTTATGTTTTAATTGCCCGGGCAACGTATCACTTAAAATTGTATGCGAAGTTTCGTAACTTACGGAAAAGGAGATGTTAACAGTTTCCTTTAGATTTTGTATGGATGCATCTGTGATGATCGAAGCGGAGATGAGAACTGGTGAATTTACAAAATCTTCATCGGAAAATTCGCGTTGTTCGTACCTCTCAAATGTTTGAGACGATGTAGACAAAGAATGAAAAATTTTGGAGTCAAGAAAGCTGAAAAAACCCGTTCTTCGACCTGTCAAAAAACAATTATAGTTCAGGTCGTTGCCGGAAATTTACAAAACTTAAATTATTTTAACTTCAATGGACACCTTGCCTTTGAATAAACAGAATAAATGTTAATAAATAAGTTTAGACTGTAAATATATGCACAGCAAGTTCTCTGCGGACTTTTTTGGATTTTGCGACGTTACAGCTCACGTTGAAGCAGAATGTAAGATGAGCCTTACATCAGATTAGAATTTTTGTCTTGTTGACCAAAATTGTCTCACTAACCCGAAATTCTCATTGCAAACTTACCAAAACTGCCAAGTAAGATGTTGTTTTTTTTCCTTCATGGAAGTACACTATGGAACGAATGCCAATTTACGGATTAAATTTAAATGTCTTGTCCGTGAACCAAAAGTGTTTCTTTCAATAAAATTCACAATGTCTGCACATGTCTTAGAAAAAGTCAGGCCAAACGCCTTTACAAGTTTTCTGGATTTAACAATGTCGTGCACTCGCCTGCGAATTCTACTACACGCTATCTGCAGAAAGCCAGGCTTTAAATCACTACGGACACCGCTCAATCATGGAGCTGAACAAGCGAGCAACGAAACTCTGAAACAAACACAACAGCGCAACTGATCAAAATGCTTCCCAGGGCGGGCAAACTGCACTAAAAGAACACTTGGCAGTATTGCATTACGAGACCGCAAGCACAACGCAACAGCCGCGGGGCGAACACAGGGGCACAAGATTGCAAGATTGCAGGCGCCTCTACGTGGCAAGGACAAGGTAATCATACATTCACCACAAAGAATTTAACATCATAGGTATGTTTAGTGCTTTGCAGATCATGATAGCTTGATTTTCTTGCGAAATTGGTAGTACCGAACTGTGGTCATCACAAACTTTCTGAAGTTCCTTTTTGTCATAGCCAGCGAGCCAAAACCTTTTCGTGGTGAAACTGCACGATCATTCCGTAAGAGTGCATGCATAACTCCGAAACGACTAAAATCTGTCATTACTCTGGCTAAAAATAATTTATACTGAAGGAGACTTTTTGGCAAAATGAAGTGAAATTTCAAATGCTCTACTCAAATCTTGGTCGATAATGTAGGTCACAATCATGCAATACAGTGTGGACCAAGTACAGGCCCGCGGGCCTCATCTGGCCCTCCACAGCGTTTTCAGTGTCCCGCGGAAGCATTCAGGAAAAATCTTCAAACCTAAAATTTGTTGAAAATCGTGTGGGGTGACATTCGTCTCACTGAATTGCTTCCGCTAGATAAAGTGCATTTGCACAAAAACACTACCTTTTCTATGTATCATTTTGATTTATTTATTTATTTTACGATCAAATTAGAAGGTACGGCCGCCGATAACTCTCCCATGGGGCACTTGTTTGAATAACTGCTGTGTTTTTTCGGTGTCCCGGCGTTCGTTGTCGTGAAGAGTATATCTGGCGCAGTGAACTCAGAACCGCCAAATATATCTCTCTGTCCATCCGCTAAACGCAGCCTTTTCAAAGTGGCTCTTGAGCCAAATTAATTGCCCCTCCCTGCAATAGTTAATGGTAATTGAAAGAATCATAACATCTTTTAAACACGTGCAATAATAACGGTGTTAGAGACTGCAAAGAGTTTTTGGTCATTAGTCAGCAAAGAGACATTTCTCAAACTGAAAGATTTCGCAGTAAAAATGCATTCGAGGGTTGGAAACACATACGTATGCGAGAGCACATTTTCTACGATCAAGCAAGTCAAATCTGAAAACAGACATCGAATGGCGGAAGAAATACTGGACGATAGTCTCCGACTTGCACCACTAACACTGGTATTAACAAAGGAACGATAGTGTCAGAGAAGCCTCGACCACAGGCATCCCACTGATAGAGATTTGTAATAAATTGCTATTGGTTATTGTGCAATATTTTCAATGACACACCACTCACTAATGTTTCCTTTTTCAGTTTCAAATTTTGTGAATCTGTTGTTTTATACATCATTTTATTGGAAGTGGCCCGCGAGTTTTCACGTTTTCGTAAAATGATCCGTAGGCCCAACGTAGTTGGTCCACGCTGATGTAATTTATCGCAATGCATTTAAACAAAACGGGTGTTTTTCTTGTAGAAAATCGATATGTGTGTGATCTTCCCGACGCATGAAATCCAGCAGCAGGCCCATAGCCACGGGGGGCATTCGGGAGCAGTGCCCTCCCCTAATTTTTTGTTGCCCCCAAAATTTTGTTGTGTCCAGAAAATTTTTTTAAACATAAAATAAATACAAAAATTTGTCCCCGTACGAATGTATTCCCCCCAAACCTTTAAACCTGGCTACGGGCCTGTCCAGCAGAGGACACTAATGCTTGTGTAACGTCACACCATTTTAGAAAACATTGTCTTTGACAGAAAGATTGATTCCAAGTTAGTGCAACAGTGCAAAATCAAGTTTTTTTACTAGAGCTGCAAATACCGTAGGTTTGAGTTTGGTTTTCAATTACAAGAGATATTGAAATCGGATTAAAAGTCATTTGGTTCTATGTCAGTGACTTCCTAGCTCATTAGTTTCAGAGGAGCCACCCTATTTTTGCATTTGTATGCAGTTTCTAAGGGTACTGCTACAGAACCTTGCACAATCACTCCAAGAACTACCAACAAGAAAATAATTCAGTGTTATGTAGAGCATCTAATAGGGTAAACACTTCTTCAACGATTTCAAAAATATGTAATTGAACAAGTAATATTTAAAAACTGATGTAGATTAAATCAAATCGCGAAAGCCTGTTTGCTTATCATTATGTAAAATACTAGAATGTTTGAACGTAGTGTTTCAAGATATTGTTTGTAAAAGATCACAAGCCAATCTGATTACGACATACTTTCGCATATCAATTTCATTACATTTTTTTCAAAGACTTAGGAGGCCGAGTGCAAATTGTTTTATTTATTTCCGCGAACAGAGCGAAACTTAAGGAACGTCAGAGGAGAGTTTCAACCAGCTCATTAGAAACAGACATATGCCTTAGAAATAAACAAGACAAGCTGGGATACAACTGAGCAAACTTACTTTCACTTTTATCAATAGCCTCGAGTGGAACAATGATTTGAGCAATTGGATTTGGGTGCGGTTCTGCTAAAAAAGTGTGAAATTGATCTCTTCGAAATCCCAACGTTTCGTCTGGTAGTCTCAACGTTTCAAAACCAATAAACTCGCTGGCCCCTGCAAATGAAATAATGCGTTTTACTGTAACTTGATAATGACCTTCGTTCATGAGTTTTCAATGTAAAACAAACACAATTTTTGCTTTGTTAAAACTAGTATTGTAGTCGCGGGAAAAATTATGTTGAACTCATGAAGGAATCATTACAAAAGAGTATGGCACGTCTTATGTTGTAGGCATTCACACAGAACCCATTATAATACCTAACCCAGCCATATTACCTGTAAATATTATTCTTGAAGTGTTGCGTATTTCTCAATCACAACTTCCTTCTTTATCAAGAAAACAAAAGTTTTTGCATTGTAAATTTTCGTATTCCCAATTTAAACTCACGCTTTGTTTTCATTTTATAAACAGGTATATTTAAATTGTGCAATTAAAAACTTCTCGTAAAAAAAACTTTACTGTACATTTGATGAGGCTACATATGGAAATTATTACTTTGATTAACAGCTTCTTCCCAAGATGCGCCCACTGCACATCTGGGGAAGCGAATGGGATCAGCGCAGAAGCTTCTACTCTGGGAGACTTGAAAGCTACGCGTAACCGGAAATTTTGCCGTAAGCTAGTAAATGGAAATTGGACATGACTTCACTCACAGAAAAACACCACGAACTGGTTGAGAGAGTCAAACGATATTTCCTGAATTTTGTTGGAATCTAATCGTCGTGGCTCAAACACCGTTGAATTGGATGATAGGTGGAAACTCTTCTACTCTGGCGTTGAGCTAGCAAGATTTTCCCAGGCTGGGGTGGGGATAATTGTTAGTCCGTAGCTTGCAAGTTGTGCAGATGAATGGATTCCACCAGGAGGAAGGGTGTGCATGTTGCGGTTGACCATATTACACCGCTCCCAGTGTTTGATGCAGGTATGCGCCCCAAACATAAGTGTACTGTAACCGGAATTCGTGGAAGAAATTAGTGATGCCCTGCAAAGGGTTAAAACAAATGAATCCACGATCTTTTTGGAAGATTTCACTGCACACATTGGGAACGATCCGGGGTATGGAAAGGTGTGATTGGCAAATGAGAACGGAAGTCTCCTGTTGCAACTGTGCTGTAACAACACACTGTGCATAATGGACACTTCTTTCCAACAGAGGATTTTGCGCAGGTGCAGCTGGTGCAGAGATCCCTTGGTTCAACGGTCACTCATCGATTTCTGCATAGTTTCAACTGACATGTTCCAATCAGTGTTGGACGTTCGTGTCAAAAGGGGTGCAGAATTGTCGACCGATCATCGCTTGGTAGCCCACCTGCAACTTACGTCTTGAAAAACCAACACGGTCTACACCAGAGGTCGGCAACCTGCGGCATGCGTGTCACGCTTGGCACGCTAAGCAATTTCCAGTGGCACACAGAAACTCCAAGTTTAACATATCAATTTTGTTATGATTCGCAAGAAGTTTTAGTGACCTTGACTTGTGCAAAAATACGGATGTAATTGGCACACTGAATGATTTGGAACCTTAAATCGGCACGCATTTACCAAAAGGTTGCCGACCCCTGGTCTACACAAACTTGCAGTTCTGGGACGCCCGACACAAACTTGCATCGGACGAGGAGGTGGAGTGGCAGTTGTTCAAAGCAGCTGTAGCTTCATCTGCTGCTTGAATATGCGGACGCAAACGACACTGTGCGACGAATAATGGCGAAAAAGGAACCCCGTGATGGAACCAGGAGATGAATGATGCTACTCGAACAAGGAAAGTAGCCTACAAGGCATGGCTTCAGAACAAAGCCGAATCGTATTTACATTCGCGGTACGCTGAGGCGAAAAGTCTGCAGCCCTCACGGTGAAAAAGACGAAAATGCAATCTTGGGAGACTTTCAACATAAACTAAATTCCAATCATTGGCATGCCAATAAACTATCCTGGCAAATCAACGGGCGTTTCCGCGGCAAAATTCTAATATTTATACGGCAGATTCATCAAAGACAAAGATGGTGTCTTACATGTGTATCAAGTGGCCTGGTGTTCTGTAAGGGCACCGAAAAATTGGCAAACTGGGGTGATCATCACCATGCATAAGGGAGACAGGAGGGAATGCAGTAACGACTGTGGCATCTCTCTCGTTGGCATCCCTGGAAAAGTGTATGCCACGTGCCTCAATAAAAGATGTCGTGAGTTAACTGAACAAAACCAGGAGGATACCCACTGCGGTTTTCGTCCTGGCCTTAGCCCTGCAGACCAATTTTCACTCTACTGCAAATTTTCGAGAAATTTTGGGAGTATGCCAAAGACGTCTACACATGCTTTGTTGACATTGAGAAAGCATATGACCGGGTCCACTGGGAAAGTTTTCGGGAGTGTTGCGAGGGTACGGTGTTGACGGCCGCTTGTTTCTGGCCTTCAAGTCACTGTATCCCTGCTCAGAAGTTTGTTTCCTTGTCGGCGGAGTTATATCACAACCGTTCACCGTGGGTGTTGGACTCCGACAAGGGCGTGTGCTATCACCGCTCCTATTCATAGTTTATATAAATTGGATAGCCAGTCAAAGGCGAGTCAACGATGGTATCACTGCTACAAACTGCAGGATCAACCATTTGCTTTTTGCAGAAGAGTTGGTACTGCTTGCATCTTCTGAACAGGGTCTTCAACATGCACATGATCGGTTTGTGCTGCGTTTGACCACGCGGGAATGAAAATTAGCACTAAAAATTCCGAGGCATTATGTCTCAGCACAAAACCGCTGCAAGTAAGCGGCAATACATTGCAGCAGGTGAAGAAATTCAAGTACGTTGGAGTAGTATCCACGAGTGACGGAGGCGCAACAGGGAGATTGATACACAGATTGATCAAGCACACAGTTCTGCGTGAACTCTTTCGCTCTGTTGTCACAAAACAGGATCTGTGAAATACCGCAAAGCTGTCAATTCTCAAATAGGTCTTTGTTCCGCTCCTCAACTATGGTCATGAATCTGCAGTAATGACTGAAAAAGTGCTATCACAAGCGCAAGCGGCGGAGATGGGATATATGCCAAGAGTTCGCGGTGTGACAGTTCACGACAAGGCGCGCAGCTGTGAAATTCGTAAACCCTAAATATCGAGCCGATTCTCCGAATTGAGAGATCCCAGTCACGTTGGTTCGGCCACATGACCAGAATGTCCCAGGAAAAATCGGAAATGCAAGTCCTGCTGGCTCAACCCAAGGGGAAGCGGCCCGTAGTCGATCACGTACGAAGTGCCGTGCTTTCATCTCCGACCTTGTTTGGTCCCATCTTGATGTGGAGTTAGCAAAACCATCAGAGGTTGCTGAAAACCGTGAGATATTTCGGGTCCTCCTAGGGATGCTGGCCCCGCGACCCTCCTGAGAGGAAAAGTGCATATAAAAATGAATAAATGAATGAATGAACTGCTTTTAATGACATAGTAGTTATCCAGCCTTATAAGTCGTTTACTGCTGCGTTGTTTCGTTGAAACCCGCCGCACTGAGCAAGACTTTGAATACTGGTTATTACAGCCATCTTCTCACTAAACGACCAACTCTTGAAATTCAAGCAAAGTAGGAAACCAGGAAACTCAATATTCCAAATGTCAGTCACTGTCTCCGGGGTTGTAATCCGTAACAAATAAATAAAGTGAAACCTCACGCACCCAGAAAGAGCAGAGTGAATAGTTTTTTTCCTGCACTGAAGAAAAAATCCTAGTAAGCAGGTCATTTATGAAGTTAAATGATAGAATTGTGATGAGTAAAAGCCACAGCGTGTGTGATTGCACTTGTCAATCCCATAGTTTATGAGTAAGAACATAGGAGAGCAATTTGATATAAACCTTTTGGTATTCCATAAAGAATCAGGTAGGAAATTTAATGAAAATAATAATTTCCGCAGGTTTCGTTTTGAAATATCAGTGAAACATCACTTACAGGGCTCAACCATTTTTTCCAGCTAAGGCTATGTGGTGATTTGTTAAATTCCTGCACCACCCCAACTTAGGAGCTGTCTGGTGTTTTGGAAAAATAAATATGCTCACGCATCGTACAAACGTACCCCTGTTTCGAGGGAGCTCCACAACGGCGACAGCAAGGGTGTTGACCGCAGCTTGAAATTCTGAGTCTTTGGTCAGGTTGATGTTGGTTACGACCTCGTCAAGTGTTGTCAACAATCTTCAGATATAAGATTTACTCTGAGAGTGTTTCTCGAACAAAACGTTGAATGGTATCAAAAATGGTAAACGCAATCAAGCGGTTTTCATTTAATTAAGCAAGAATTTATAAGAGCGTATTTTTTCGTACATGGACCCCGAGCTTTCATATATTTTTTTGGAGAAATTTGCCATTGTAGACACATCTAAAGCTCAGATTAGTGAACAAACAGATAGCATTAAACAATATTTTATTGAGATAATCGCACACGTTCCATGGTTCCTAGACATATGAAATCAATTTAACAATAAAATGCAAATAATTACCTATCTGCAGCCCCACTCCTTGAAAGGGTATCTTCTGACACGGACAAAAGATTTCCAACTGTTTCTACAATCAGGGTAGAAGTCTAAATATGTAGGTTATGCATAAAAAAAAATTTTCGTATAATGAAATATACAATATGCAACACTTACAGTTTCCGTTAATGAAGTAGTATTTGTAACTTGTTTCAAAATATCGGTTGCTCGCTCCACTTCTTCAGGCTGAAGAATTTCTGGATCAGATGTCAGCATAACAACATCAGAGGCAACTTGTTCTCTTTGGCTGTCATTGATTGGCTGCTTACCTAAACTCTAAATACAACAAATGTTATTAAAGACTACACTAACAAACTTTGGCTTTGACATGTTACGTGATATACACATTAAAATTCTACTAACAATTTAAGTGTAAAACAGTTTCAGGAGATTTTCGTCGTATCCAACCACTAGTAATAGGTGGACACCACAAAACACATTTGTGTGAGATGCAGGCTGAACAGATGAGGCACACGAGGGGTGCACTTACACTCATCCTCACTGGAAGCCAAACACCCGTTAATCCCAACCATACAGATATGCAATTTTTTTCGCTTGTGAATTTTTTTTAGCTAAATAATAATTATTTTTTAAATGTTTTCAATTCTAACTGGCATTTGTCGCGATGTCATGAAATGCGTAGATTTCGTTAAGGGCAAGCCGGAATCGGGAATTTCGCGTCAGATTGCAGCAAGCCCATATGAAATTAAATGTGTTTCGTGTTTTTCCAGATGCACCAAATCATGTCGGTCTTGTTGGACAGTTTCGGGTGTGTGTTACTGTAGATCGGAAACCTTGCGTCAGATTACAGCCTTTGCTAAAATAGGAAATCAAGCATTTTTTCGGTCTGTAGTAACTAAATAGCTGATCGCATTCAGTATCTACAGCAAACAATTGTGAAGCATGAAAAAAGCGGAGAAACAAAAATTTTGCGTCACAAATCCTCAATTTTATTTTACAAAAGCAAGTCTTAACGCTCAGAAGTCATTTCTCACTGTGCTCAACAACAGCCATGAGTGCGGTTGCTATTGCGCGCTTCGATATTTACGCAAGAGAACTATTTCCCTGCCTAAATCCAAGTCATCCACACCTGAGCAGTGCGGATGTTCGGTTGTAAACGTTTGGTTTCAAACTACCGTCTTTCCAACCTGTCACCAGGGCGGTGGAGCCGAAGCTCAAATTTCAGGCTCTGGCTCTGGTTCCAGCTCCAGGCATCCAAAGTTTTGACTCTGGTTCCGGCTCCAACATCTAAAAGTTTTGGCTCCGGCTCCAAAATGATTTTTTCCATCGAAAACTGAAAACCATTGTATTATTTGTACAACTCGCTGCCCCACAAACTAGGGCTGTGGAACCGGAACCCAGATTTCAGGCTCCGGCTTTGGCTCTACTATCTAAAAGTTTTTGGCTCCGGATCAGGCTTAAATCATCCAAAATTGCCTGGGCTCCGGCTCCAAATTTGATCTTGTTTTTCCCAAATAACGTATAAACAGCAAGTCTTAATATTAAGACTAAAACGTAAAATTCCAAACAAACCAAGGTGTCTGCAACCCTATATTACCAATTACCGGGTTTCAAAGCTGTCGCCCTCAACTAACAATCAATATTATTCTGCATAGTCACATGTGAACAATGGTAATACAGCATTTATTGTGTTGAAAAATGTTAGCTAATTGCAATAATTCCCCAAAAATTTGCTGTTCATGCCACCACGTTTGGAAGGTGCTGTTCAGCATCTTCATTTTCAAGCTTTTATATACGTTCTAAATTGTTCTTCCAGCACAATCAGCCTAATAGCTAGGATCTATTCTTTTCTAGCATAGATGTGTGCAATTGTGTTCGCCATAATAGCAGTCAATCAGGAAAAGGAGTAAAATAACAGGTTACGATCTAAAGTATTACATTGCTGCAAATAAGTCAAGTCTCAAGTAGCAAGAGGGAAAAGAGACAATTTGATGCATATCATATAGCTTAGCCTTCCACATGCGGTAATCTTCACTGCAATGTGTACTACTTAAAAGACTAAAACTTACTTAAACGTTTACAGCTTTTAATCTCAAGTCACATTATGCAAACTAAAAATCCACTCCGGTTTAGATAGTTAAATATGCACTGAACACAGCATGCTAAGACAAAATAGAAATATGGGACTGATACACGTAAATACTGCAGCCTATATGATCAACTACCAAGGAATGTGTGCAAATGCACATTTCCAATGACAAATGACTTATAACCTCAACAAAAATATTTTGTAAAAGTAGCAGTACTTCACTGCACTGCATTAGCATTAGTGAAATATGCAGTACAATAAATAGTACAGTCGCTACTGTCATGAAAACTTAACTTCACAGAATTAAATTGAAGCATTAAAATTTGGCAGGATGCAACATGAAATTAATTTCATGAAACAAACGGAAAATATGAAAACCTAAGCAGTATAAAATCACAGCTACATTTTTACCACACAACATATTACAGCTGCAGTTACGTAGTTAATTCTGTTCATGAATACTTCGTGGATACAGATTCACACTGGCAAATCTCACAACATCAAGCAAGATCGAAACACGAAAACTTCACAGTATGATATCACAGCTACATTAAATTACTACCATGAAACCTTTTGCAGCTACAGCTACATTTTAGTTGCACATTTCACAGCATCAACAATGTGAGTGTTACGAAAATTAGGGTTGGTTGGAATGGTGGCTTACTACTGCATATTCCTAATTTTTAAATGTTTGTAACTCAGCCCAAATTTGAATGAGGTTGTTTCAGTTGGCCCAAATTTGATTTGGGCTGTTGTAATTTGCCCAAATATTTATAATATATGTGAATCTGAATGAAACTCTTCCAATGTGCCCAGATTGTTTCAATTGTACCCAAGTTTGAATGAAACTGTGTCAATCACCCAAATATGACTGGAGCTGTTGGAATTTGCCCAAATATTTTTAATTGTATGCAAATATAATGAAGCGGTATATATTACCCAGATTGGAATGAAGCTGTTTGAAGCTTCTCAAAGTTGAATAAAGCTGTTTGAAGTTCTCCAAAAATGTGAAAAGCTGTTTGAAGTTACCCAAAAATTGAATGAAGATGTTCCACTTGGCCCAAATTTGAATGGAGCTGTTGCTGTTTGGTCAGAGTTGATTTAGTCTGTTCGAATTTACTCAAATTTTTCCAATTTATGGAAACATTTCTACCTCCGCCCAAATTTGAATGAGGTTGTCCCAATTTTCTCAAATTTCATTGAGATTGTTAAAATTTATCCAAATGATTTCGATTTTATCAAAATTTGAATAAAGCTCTTATACAGTAGTTCACCCAGACATTTCTAAATATAATCTACTAAAATTTCAGCGGTCCTATTCTATACAACCTTGCTTTGAACAACACTGTTTCAAGTTGCCCACAATCGAATGAAGCTGTTGCAAATAGCCAAAATTTAATTTGACTGATGGACCTCACCCAAATGTTTCCAATTTATCTAAATGTTTTTATTTTCACTCAAGTTTGAATGGATTTTTAATCATTTGCCCAGATTTAATTGAAGCTGTTGGACCGTACCCAAAGGCTCCAAGTTTGCTCAAATGTTTCTAGTTTTACCTAAAACTTGAATGAACTTTTTTAGTTGGCACAAATTTGATAAAGGCTGTTGGAATTACCACATAATTCCAGTTCACTCAAGGACAATGCGTATTTTGCCATCAGGGGTAAAAATGAATGGCAAAATAGTCCCAGATTATTTTGCTGTTTTGGCCATTATTTTGCTGTCGATCTGGCCATTATTTTGCCTTAGTTGGGAAAATAGACACTACCTCACTTACATGTGAATGTAGCTGTATACTTTGCCCAAATGTTGAAAATTTTTGCCCAAATATTGGCCAATTTTTCAGTGTTGGGGATGCGACCACATCCCCTGCATCCCCATGCCGTACGCTTATGACTGCCAACATCCAAAACTGACTGCCAACATCACCGTTCCAGTGCAAGACCTGCTGTTACTGAGAAAAAGTGCTGTTTTTTCACTATGTTCTCATGTTTGCATCTGGATGTATACGTAACTTGATCCAGATCCATTGTTGCATGCTTACAGTATTTTAAAAATAAACAAAATTATCCTGCCATAAAACGCTCTGCATGCGAAATTGCGCGTGTTGTTTAGATGAAATGGTTGAGCGTTTCGGTCACCCTTTCACATACTTTTCAGCATGTCCTACAAGTTGCAGCAAAACTAAGTTATGGCGAACTTTTCCAACATGTGGAGCAAATGATGGCACCCCGCACGGCAAACAATAGTTTGCTGTAACGGCTAGTGGCAGCATCGCTTAGATTCTATTCAATACGTAGAGTTTATCGAGGGGTTTCTTGGCAACGAAAATTTTGACGAAAATGAAAAAGCGTTGTTAATCATATGAATGACCTCATCAATGAACCTAACTGGGGTAATACACATTTGTTCATCACAGGCAGTCACCACACAGACCTCAGCGTCATATCCAACGTTCAAAACCTGTTGAACAGCCATATTGTTTAATGGCTTGTTGCAAGACAAAGATTTTGATGTGACAATATCCTGCACTATAATGCTTGGAAACATTTTATATTCAGTGAGAATCTTTCACAAATATTTCAGGATTATTGAAAGCTCAAAGCTTGTTTATCAAACTTATGATCAAAAAGCTGATTGATGATAGCTTCTGCCTATTGTATCTTCCTTTTTTTATTGGATTTTTGTATTCAAACCTATCAAAGAGGTTGCTTTCTAATTCCATACTTGATAGTTTATAAACGGTTGCGGCTACAAAAATCTTGCTTTGGGTCAACATATACAAAGGAGGTTGGACAGTGTTGTGTGAATTTTTTATTTCAGTTGATATAGAAACGAAACATTAACATCACAGGTTCATTTCCCTATGTTGGAAGAGATATAGCCAGGCAAAGCTATATATTCACTCAGAATAATTGTTGAAACTAGTGCAACCTCTCCAAACATATTGATATAATTTTACAGGCGGCAATCTTTTTAATTTCCATCGCACCAAGCAATAGCGGGAAGTAGTATAAGTGCTGTAATGGGCTGTCGTAAGTTACGCACGGAAAAATGTTACCAGCATTTAAAACATCTATTACATCAGGTTTGATTAATGTTGACAAATTTGAAAAATTATCTAGAAAAACGTAATGCTCTATGCCCACGATGCTCTTGAAAAACGACTGTAACAAACAGTTACTGCTTTTATTTTGAAAAACGTATGAGTATATTGGCATTGATGGGAAACTCACATTCTTTGCTCATGTTTAAAATCTAGCAGAAACAGCAAGATAAATGCATGATTTCGCGATTGGCTAATCTCGAATAAGATTCTTTCTGCATTTTATATAGCATTGGCTTCTAAAATACTTTTGTAGTTTAAAATGGCAATATTACGTTTAAATGGCAGTCTTACGTAAAGCCTCATTTCACTTGGATTCAGTTTTGTTTACAGATGCAAATGTTTTTCAGGAATTTCCTTTGGGTGCGTCGTCATTTTAACCTTTCATCTAATTCATTATCTAGTCTTACCTCCAAGCTTATCTTGCAGGAAGATATCCAAACTGGATTATCCCACACACCTTCGCTCAAACACGATCTTATCCCATAAGATTTTCCTTCTGCGAATCGTTAAAAAATTTAATAATACATTACTGTTGCAGTGTAGCATCAACCGAATAAGTTATTTTAGTGAAAAGCAATATAACAACAAACCAGTCCTTCTTGGTTTATTTACTTGTTTGAGCTTTTTGCTATGAGCTGCTTGACATTATCAATGACGGTACAAAAGCAATTTTTCGCAAAACACATAGAAGCAGTCAACAAACTACACGAGAAAAAAGGTACATTTTTGAAAATGCTCACACAAAACACATGAGCTGCATTCCCACTTGATGTGAAACTCCTTCTAAACTTATTTCTCAAAGTGTGATGCATCTTAAGATTGTTAAATTTAATTTTCGTCAGTTGTATACTCACCACTCGCAGTTCCTGGACCGCATTTTTCTATGGATGTGTTTGAAAATCCTGTTAATGTTTCAGGAAACATGACAACAACAGAGATGTTTCCAGGATAAAGTAAGCTTGTTTCTTTGCAGAATTGGGGAGGAACTAATTCTGAAAACATTTGTTGCGTATTGAATTTGCATATATATTTTCAAGTTTTTTCAAATGGTTTCTTGCAAACCAGTGAAAATTTTTGTCATACATGATATTTGATTCGCAATTTGAAGTTGTTTTAACAAAACAGTTTCCATGCTGGAACAGATTGAAACTGAAGTCTTTCAAAATGAAATATTAAAGCAAATACCAATGATGCGAATTATATCATATTGGCAGTTTTGATAAAACAAGGGTTTTTCCATCAGTGAAGATGGAAACGATGAAAACATTGCATCCTTTCTTAACTGATTACACCCAATTGATCACTATATATTTCTTCTTCTTATGTATAGGCTTTCTCAATCATTTAACGCAACAGGTTCTAACTAATTTAACGTCACTTCGTGCTAGATTGTGTAGCCTTTTGTGTGTGCGTTGTATAGCACTTGCTATATAATTTTTGTTTTCCTTTCCTTACGTTGAGTAGCTAACACGTTTAGCATAAACTGTTGTGGCGTCGCTCCCTCCTCCAACACACAATCCTTGGTACAAACAATGCATTGGTGCCCCCCACGAAGAATCTTCCAAATCTCAAAAACTTTATGAGCCCAGGTGTATGGGATAACACAGTTTGGATATCTAGAGTTACACCGGCACACGAAATAAACAGACTATTTTGAGCCTAGAAAGAGCGCGCACATTCCGTTTATGACCGGATGGAACATAGCGTGTAGCGGAAAAACACAGGCGAAGACGATTTGTCGCTGCCCGCCTTTAACATTAACCACCTGAACTGGTTGGCCGCTAGAAGTGCATATTCGAACCGCATGCTGTCACCAGAACGCACCACGACCCTCCGGCCGTGTGCGTAGGTTGAACCAACACACCCGTTAGAGCGCTTGTGGGCACGAGGTCACACGTGTTCTGTTGGACGACTTTTGCACGTTCGCTTATCACTTCCGTTTCACACTTCTGAATCATCCCAACCGCTCCTAATGATATTAAAGAGTACTGTTCCATTGCGATTTTCTCGGTATCCGGATCATAACCACCTGGACAACTGCTAACCGGACAGCGGCCACCTAGGACAATTGCCACCCCGACAACTGCCACCTAGGGCAACTGCAGCCAGGACAACTGCCATCCGGACAACTGCCACCTAGGACAACTTCCACCTAGGACAACTACACCCAGAACAATCGCCACCCAGGTCAACTGCCACCTAGGACAATCGCCACCCAGCACAACTGCCACCCGGAAAACTGGCACCAGAAAAACTGCCACCTAGGACAACTGCCATCCGGACAACTGCCACCCAGGAGTGTAGTGGGGCGGGAACACATTCCCACACTTTTTTCATGTTTTCGTTTGTAGTGCAATGAAAGTGATTACATCATTAAGAACTGATTTTAAAATGGGTTTGAAGTGCTGTTGAAAATGGCTAGATTTTTAGTTGAGTTCCCACACTTCTTTATTAAACACTACACCCCTGTCACCCCTGTGCCACCCGGACAACTGCAACCTACGATAATGCGTTTTACGCATCACATACAAGCTATCAAATTCAGTTTGGTGCATCGCGTTGCAGCACATTTACAGTAGGAGTTCTCGCGGCACAAGCGGTTGACAACCTCTGTGCCACGGTATTATTGCTTTAAATAGTGCAGTAAAGTGAGTTGCTGTTGCTGCCATGTAACACACAAATCAAAAGCTAAGCAAAAGAATGCACAGAACGTAAAATGAGCGGAAGAAAACGCGTTTTATGAGTGCGTGGGATGAATACGATACGATAATGTGTATCAGAGAGTGTCCTGTGAAAAATTTGAAAAGGCCCATAAAAAAATTAAGTTTTGCACTGATTTAAGAATGTTTGTGAAGATGTAATGACATCGATATAACATGCTCCAGCCAAAAGTTTCAAAGTTAAAGTTACGTTTCTAAAGTGGTCAGAGGGAGATAACCTTTTGTTATGCACTAGATCCTTGTGAATTTCAAATGGCTTTAATGGCAATAAACGCAAAGAACTCAATATGCCTTAGGTGGGAGTTTCCCGCGGTGGCGATCGTCCTAGGTGAGAGTTGTCTTTAGTGGCAGTTGTCCTAGGTTGCAGTTGTCCGGGTGGCAGTTGTCCGGGTGGCAGTTGTCCAGGTGGCTGTTTTCCTAAAATCGACTTACTCTGGCAGTGATGACCTACAGAAACAGCTGCACTTGCACCAAAAACGTCCTTGCCTTGCCATCAACAAACGTCTGCTATTATTCCGCGTGCGTGCTAGCTGCATGATACGAAGCGCTGTTTACTAAGCTTGACCCACATCTGCAACGCTGCTATAAGATATAACTAACCCTGTGATTTTTTGCGTTCGTCGTTGTTTTGTAATTTCAAATTTTAGTCGTTCCTTCCGATACTTAAAAGCAACATTTTTGTTGGGAAACAATAGCTTTTGAATAGCTGAGACCAACTCAGTCAACATAGGTCGACTCTGTATATTTCATATGTCCTTGCCTCTTCTCCATAAATGTTCCATTTTACGCATTCGCTCCCGTGGATGCCTTCTTTACCTCGCGTGTTAAGAGTGTTAGGTTGCTCCCTCCTCCAACAAATCATGCTTGGTACAATGTGGTGCTGCGCTCCACCTAGAATCTTCCGAATCTTCTAAAAATACTTTATGTTCCATTTGAAAATTCCTCACGGTTTCCTAATCATTTTTCCCTTCTCTGTAATCATAAGTTAGTGTTTTTCTGCTTGAATCGTTTTTGTGCATTATGACCCTAATGCTCACATGGCCGTTTCGAGAGCCACTCACAAACTTGCACACTTCCCCACCAGTCTGACTACCTAGAAAGTATGCACAATCCTCGTTTGTCTAGAAGAAAAGTACAAACTTTGAAATGTTTGAAGTAGATTGATTTTGTCGTGCTGCGTTCGTTGTTAAACTGTCCCTGGTGGTAAATTTTAATGTGTTGGCTTTCTTTTAGCTCTCTGCGTTATACTTTCAGTGCAGAAGAATAATCACTGAAGCGCAGTGTACGACTTCCGGACTTCTCCGTTTTTTTACGTAACGCATCACTGACTACGGGCCATCCTGTCTTCGTTGTTTTCCACGTTTTTGGTACTTTTCTGCAGCGAGATCGATATACATTCTCATTACTCACGTTTTTAATAAACTGTTCGGTCCAAACGTATTTTTTAGACAGCAACTCAACATCTTTCATTCAATTACATACTCTATGGAAATGCCTTGTTTGTATGTCTTGGCCTTCTGCAAAAAGAACGCAGGGCGTTTCTCGAATTCGGCATTATTTCAAATGTCCAAAACATTCAATATTGTACAAAAAGACGGAAAAGGACTTTTACGGATAAATGAAGTTTTTCACCTAAGCAGGATGGCCGAAACCTTCCAAAAAACGAAATATTAATACAAATGTAATTTATGCAAGTTACCTGTAGAAAGCGATGTTGTGGCAAACTCAGTTGTTATTGGTAATTTCTCGGTAGTATTTCCTGAATACAGAAACCGTTACTTCATTTTGTTACTGGGCAAGCGGAATGTTTTATGTTTTCAGATTCATAACAACAGCTCCAACACAAAATTTGATAATACGACGACAAAAACATATTAATGTATGTAAGGCCATTCGACCGAATTTCCGTGCATCTTTAAATTAGTATATCATGATCGCATGAAACGCCTTCCTTTCGCCTCAAAACCAAAAAGAGTGGATAGCTAAAGACAGTTGGTGCGCCATTTCCAAAATTGTTATTCACCGCTGAGAAAATGTCCATTTTATTAAAATGCTTGTCCTCATGCGTGAGCTAGGGTAATTATTCGATCTGGAAGGATAATTCGTTTGTCGTCATCAGCAGAAAAGGCACACTTTGGTGACAGTTGGTGCGCCATTTTCGATAGGACAGTTGGTGCGCCATTTTCGGCAGGACAGTTCACGCACCAACTGTCTTTAGTTATCTACTAGGGTATTTATTCGATTGTTCGTTTCAGTGCAAAATACCCTGCTTTCAATCACAGTTCGTGCCTCCGAAAGCCGTGGGCAAAAGTTTCTATTTTATTGTCGCAAATTTTTCAGATAGAATTCGTTTGCAGAACTCAGTCTGAGTGCGTCATTGTCATGCAGAGGTTCGCCCAAATGTCTAATCCTGTTTCCACCCATCCCAATCCCTCCCTGCATGTCCCCACCTTGAAGCGACAATTTCGTATCTGCGTATCCTTTTGTAGCTGCGTGGTGATTTTGTTCTGGCGCTCCCAGGTATGAGATGTGATGCCCATCCTAATTTAAATCTCTTGCCATATTTGACGCAGGGCTATTACGATTCAAAAAATGTTCTTCAATCCACTGTTTCGGAACCAATTCGTCTTCATTTTGCGGATTTGGGTTTATATTTCTTATTGAATGTTGGTTCATATCGATTAGCCCCTGCATAGTGCCCCTCCAATTGGTAACCTTTTGGCTGCTACAAAATAAACATATGCTCGATTCACCAAGTCATGATCTTCTTTTGGCCATCTCACGTTTTTTATCAAATTCCCATTCATATCCAAATCACTTTCACTGACACTTTTTGAGTCTACGTAACCTTTTGTCGCTGTGCCGCCTTCGTCAACAGGAGCTAAAACGTTTTTAATCGGATTATTCTGCATATCAACTGGAACATATTTTCTAAAAAAATTTTCATTGACATATTTCTTTCTTACAGCATCAGTTGGGGTTTGTCCCGAGCCGAGATTAGTTATAGTTTTCCCATTCATGTCAATCATTTGGCCTTTTCGTAAAAAATTATTATTTATGTATCCGAGTGAGCTCCTTGAATTTCTATTTGACTTGTCGCAGGACTTCGTCCGAATTTATCAACTGGCATCTTTATTATAACGGTGAATTTTTTTTACCAAAAAGTGTTGATTATGTCTTGGAGACCTCTGCCGTTTGATGAAACAAAACAATCAGCTTTGAAAGGGTTTGTAGACCATCATAGTATCAAACTGCCAAAAGATCAAAAGTTTGATCCTAAGACATTTTTGATGACTGTTAAACAAAAAGCTATGGAAAAATGTAAGACTTGTTTTAAGGGCAAGAATGGAACGAGTTGTCCCAATTACAAATGGTGAGTCTGTGATTGCAATAAAAATTTTTCAGTCAAAAAAGATGATTATTTTAGCATCAACTGATTTAAGTGAATTGTGGACAGAAATGACTGAAAGAATTTTAGAAAATATTGCAGTTTTTCAAATGAATGGATCTGGGTGGACATTTCTGGGTGGACATAAAACCTGAACAATTTGAAAACATAAAAAAACATTTTGATGTAAACTTTGATATGTTGTTAAGAAAAGGAGTTTTTCCATATGATTGGTTTAACTCCCTTGAGAAATTAGATGAAACACAACTCCCAGCAAAAGAGGCTTTTTATTCAAAATTAAATAATTCCAATATTACAGACGATGATTTTGAGCACGCCATTAAGGTGTGGGAACATTTCAAGATGACAACTTTCCATGAGTATCATGATCTGTATATGAAATTAGATGTTTTATTATTAACAGATGTCTTTGAAAACTTTTGAAGTGTTTGCTTGAAAATTATGGGCTTGATCCTTATTGGTATTTCACCGCCCCAGGATTGGCCTGGGATGCATGTTTAAAGAAAACTGATGTAAAGCTTGAATTGCTGAATGATGTTGATATGTTGTTAATGTTTGAAATAGGAATTCGTGGCGGAGTCTCAATGATTCCGAAGCGATATGCGAAGGCTAACAACAAGTATATGAAGGATTTCAATCTGGAAGAAGAATCGAAATTTATCCAGTATCTTGATGCTAACAATCTTTACCGTTGAGCAATGTCACAGC
>Ga0210059_1000216_pt1 | contig 62677 bp, 41 predicted proteins | sample Ectturendosymbi2_FD_188042 | JGI IMG/M metagenome (GOLD analysis project Ga0210059, IMG submission 188042) | Ecteinascidia turbinata endosymbiont from Florida, USA - Sample 2 (SPAdes) (version 2) | ecosystem: Host-associated > Tunicates > Ascidians > Unclassified | place: Key West, Florida... | reverse complement strand
TGTAGTAATAATTAATCACGTGCCTTGCTCAAGGCGCGGTTCTTGGCTTGGCGTCCATCGCCACTCTTTTAATTGGAAGCGTGGCGTTTGTTATTCGGGCAGTTGTGTGAGGCATGAGTCGGCTCGGTCGTCAACGCTTTTGTTCGTTGCATGTAGTTCTGTTCTAAGACCGTTTAAACTTTGAATAAAGTCTTCTATACTGCAGTAGTGTCAGTTCAATGAGACCTTAAAAAAAACTGATAATGTTGGAAGATTTGGTAAATTGCAAAGGGTTGAACTATTATACCAATCGTGAGTATAATTTTAATGCCTACTTACTTCACAAAACATTTCATTCGTTGGAAACCATGTGTTGGGATTTAATCATAAAGGTTTCACCGCATGTCTTTTATAATATGCGCAAATGCTGAGTACATTGAATTTTACGAAATTTTATTTTTAATAAAATTGGGTTGCTTTGAAAAAAGTTTGAGAACAGAATAGGGGCTTTCAGAGAGGGGCGAACCTGGCTACGACCCTAGGATCCAAGACAGAGGGGCATCCAAAGAGAAATTACAAAAATTAAAGTGCTGTAAGTAGATGCTTCTCCGTATTGTAAGGCTACTAAGACATGGCGCATGGGTTTAATTTCTCGAAATTTTTTCTTTTGTCGCCACTTATTTTTACGTATTTAAAATATTTGATTTTCTCACATTTCTCAATTCTAAACTGGAACTTGGTAGAGGGCATACATTCAAGCAGTTGCCCCGGGCATCACCAGACCTCTGCACGCGCCTGGTTGGGAACCACTGGTTCACAGTGGGCTAATCCAAATACCTTGGTAATCGAAACTTGTTGCACTGTGTATGAAAAACAATAGCTTACCTTTGAAACGTCTTGCCACTGACAACTGGTTGCAGAGTCTATGATTTTTGCATTTTTGTCGCCTTCTTCAACAGACAGTTTCGCACCAAACGACGACTGATTCTGAGATATCTTCTTATCATTTTCGTCGCTTCTCTCACTCTCACGTCTGCAGATTTAGGTTTTACAGACTTTTGCCGCAGTGCAGGATGTTAACTGCTATTTTACGTTAATTTTACGTTTCGCTATTTTCCGATGTTAACAGCTATTTTACGTTAACTCGCAACTGCTACTTTTCGTTTCTGCGCCATGAACGCGTTAGGGCCGCTTAGCATTCTTATGTGGCGGATGTGAGTGCGTAGACCTATTTAATTTATTCATAATTTTTAGTCTGTGCAACACCTTGCTCAGCTACTGGCAACCAAGTTCAAAAAACAAAAGCACAGTAACCGATCCTCTTTTTTTGCCCATTACAACGCCAATCAACCAACTCTTACGTCGATCAACTAACTGTCTATGACATTTACTCACACCATTTTTAAAGGTGGCAGAAGAAAAAAAGTATAATCACAAACATGTTTTTTATTTGTGTTTTGCATATCAATAAAAATTAACATTGCAACTTAAACACATTCGTGAAACTTTATCCATAAATAAATTTACTGTTAAATGACATCTTTTTCATTGGTCAAGGCGAAGCAGACAGTTTCACACTATCCAACAGCTGAAATGATCAGAAAAATCTTATGCAACGAAAAGAAAATTGTGAATATTAATTTATTTTCGCTAAAAGTTTTAGGCAGAGTTAACATCAGTAACGTTTTGCTATGAGTGGACTGTCAAATAAAAATCCATTCGGTGGGAATATCATTTGGCTGTTGGTTCTTGCTACACATTTTTGCTTTTGGCAAATGGTCTAATTGTTGCATATTGCAGTAATAGTTGGAAAAATTTTAATGGGAATTACTGGTGCACAATCGAAGCAAAATCGGCCTCTGTTTGAGTGCATCTTATGTCGGCGATTTATGAATGACAAGTAAGCAGTGCACAAGCAACATAGAGCACAACTGTCCATAAACTATTCGCGCTTAATTTTGTGGAACTGCTTGTTGTCTCAATGGTTGGCGCTGAGGTTGTTTCTGCTTCAATGAGCGTATCTTTCAATACTTCCAGTGATCCATTATTGGGAGCTGGTTCCAAGCCCAGAAGGTGACACATCAGCGAGTAGATGTGAACGTTTTCAAACGGCTCTGCAGTGTAGTTTTTCTGCCAATGAGATACGTAAAACTTGATTTTATGTAAAGCATTGCTGATTGTTATCAATATACAAACCAAAAGCTAGGGTGATTCGGTGTAGAAATAATCAGTCAATCAGAATATGTTGAAGAACTGACATGATTGAATTCAATCGGTTTGTCGGGCATATATATTGAAATAACTAGTAGAATGTTTTGTAAGAATGCTTTACTGAAAAAATAGAATTTTTACAATAGTGATAAAAGCTTCTACGAAAACATTCAATTAAACATCTGGTGTTGTTTGTACATGTCTGGTGATATTGATGTTTGTACCTTGAAGGATGGACCAATGCTAAAATAAGATGTTCTCATATTTTCTAAGGCATTGTCATAACCATGCTCTCCAGAATTGGGATGTATGACGAACCTCTGCATCATAAATAACATTTGTTAGTAATAATCAGGTCATTGTGTCATACAGAATTGGCTCCGATAAATAAGACTTACAGTACAGTTTGGTGTTGCTACATGAAAGAAGAAACTTTAAAAAATATAACCACTAAGGAAGCTGTTTTGTACCTGATATACTGAGTATCCGGGCTCCGCCACAACCACAATTGATGTCACTCGTTCGCTATTTTTGTAGTGCCATCTTTCGGGCAACTCCTCTTTCTTGTACACTTGCATGTGTGGGCTTCCGCCTACAAGCAAATTTTTTTGGTTCACTGGATGACATTCTGCATATTAAACGATCAGCTTTGACAACACTTGAACCTTTTAGATCTTGATAAACTTCTTCTTTGCACCCAGGGGCAGGCTCGACCAAACCCAAAGGACCGTAGGCAAACATGAAGTCTACTTGTGTTCTGTTAACATAGTCGTTCAAAGATATTGCCTCTGACCTGTTCCTTAAAATCGTTTCAAATCCGTGATCGCTGAAAATAAAAAAAGCAACATATGAACTGAAAAAAAGTGAAATTACTATAAAGTAAGTTTATTTTTGTCTAAAAATGTTTGATGTAAAAAATACTGTATGTTTTGCTGCTTTGCACAATGTTGTTCAAGAGTAATTTTTTTCAACCAAACTAACCGTAGGCAAACATGAAGTCTACACAAGAACACATTTGTGAAAAATAAGGGGAAAGTATAGCCGCTCTGGTCAATTTAGTTTGGATTTTTAATCTTTACTGATTGTTGCTGAAATTTTCCAACTGGTGATTTCTACAAGCAGGTTTTCCGGTCAACAAAAGATCTTGCAAACAAACGAACCGTCAACTAAACCTATTTTTAATTACTGAGGGCAAAATGAATCGTTTTAAAGACCAAAGGTACGTGAAACATGACGTGCACAAAGTTTCAAACAAAGTGAAAGTAAAGATGCGGTGTGAGAACTTTTGTGACCAAGACCAATTTCGCGAAACAATGAAATAACCTCGTTACAATTACTACAGTTCTAATAGAAGTTTAATTCTGATTGCTTTATATTTCGGTTAAAAAAAAGTTTTTCCAATATAATGCAATTTTGTTTGGTTAGCACAGTCTACCTCGTGTACTTTTTGCGAAAATATTAAATCTTGTTGCCTATGTTTCAGAGATCTACCGTAAAAGAAACATTGCCAAAAATTGTACACAAAACATTAGATATATAAAAGTTCACGAACAATCGGCGAAGCTTGCAAGTTGTTTGGTGGGCCTATATCTTTAAACACGGAGAATAGTACTAAATCAGGCCAGTGAGGCTGAAAGGCAAAGTAACAAGCAATCCATCTCAGTTTTTATTCTGAATTCTGCAATTGCAAGCTATTTTACTTTCTGCAACAGTAGCTACTCGAATTATGTATTTATGTGAGTGTAGGAGACATTCCGTTCACTTGAAGATATTGGCAAGGCTAGGTGGGCTCGAGAAAAACTTGTGGCTCATCTCAACTGCACTCGAAAAAATTTGAAATGATTCGAGTTACAAAAGCTTATGGCTCAGCTTGACCCGTGATTCAAAGGATATGACGCAATGACCTGTTTCGGTCAAATATGACGAATTCAAGTTCGAAAAAAGTTTGCCTGCAAATCTTTAACAGAGTGCACTGCGTAGACCAGTGTTTTGCATTTTGTAACTACTTTTATCTTAGATATCTCGGCAGGTTTGAAAATTCTATACTTGCTTGTAAAAGCTGATTTCCAGTGTTGAGAAAATTCAGATATTAATTAAATTTTCTCACGCAAATATTTTGAAGTTGCAAGCTTTCAAATGTTATCATTTCCGTATGTAAGTCAAATTTTATAACAGCATATAAAATAGAAAAAAGTGTTATTCGATTTCGCAAACTTACAAAGAAAAACTAGACTTGTACAAAGTAATGAGATATTTTGTATCGTTTTTTTCTAAATACAAGAATTTGTAACTCTGACTCCACTGCCGTTAATGTAGACACCCTCCACCCAAGGACCCTTTTTGCTCGTTTTAGACGTGCTCTGTAGTAAGCTTTCCAGAAGTCTTAGTTTTGCTGCGTCTCTGTATTTTGTCATGTTATAATTCATACATAACTTGCTTTCTTTTGTGACGCTTGAGCAAGTTCTGTCCAAAAACGTAGTTTTTAGTTAAAAGGAGTTTAGTTCAGCGATATTAATCTGCTTTGTGTACATGAACTAGCGTGCTTGCTTCAAATCTAATATAAATTTTCTTGCAATTTAATAAAAAAGTTAGTTTTGTCACACAAGGCACACGCGCATTGGAAATACGAGTACATTCACAGCTTGTACGGTATAACTTACGGTGCATCTACAAAACGATTTTTTTTCATTTGAATCATAATGCCCAAACAGTAATGATAGCTCTTCGTGCACTTACCTTGGTTAAAAATGTGATCGACCGGTAGATTGAGTTGCGTGTGAAGGAATTAGTTGCCACTCTTTTATTTTGATGAAACTATAATTTTGTTTTAGTCCTCCAGGTAAAATCACACGTTTATCAGTCATGCTCACATAACACCTATTGTTGGTAATTGCTTTGCTAGCTTATGACTAAATTTACTTTCAGGCTTTAATTTCCTGAGCACCAAAAGTAAAGAAGAAATTTTTGTTGAATCTTTTCTTCTGATGCGTTTTCTTTGAGGTGTACTTTAAACTAGACCAAAGTTTCAGAAATTTGCTTAAGTACCAAGCTATCTATATTCCAAGTTATACCCGCCTGTAGGGATTTTCGCAGGAAAGCTCCAAAATTTAAAAGTTCGATTTTCACCTTGTAATAATGACATTCAGGTTGTCTTTCAGACCGTGATCTTCGATCATATCCAACAGATAATCGATGGTTCGACTGGTCGTCGGAAGTGTTTCGTTGACCTGTTCGCTGTCAGGGCCATAGGCGTGGCCTATGAGATCTGGCTGTTTCAAACCACACAATACTGAAATAGTTATTTTGTTTACGATCAAGTTTTTGCATATAGGCAACACCGTTAGTGCCGCCAGATAATGTCGATTTAACATTTATTCAGTGCTTTGCAAACTAAGTTTGGTTCTTTATCTTCTAATGTAGAAGAAAGTTTAGTTCGTTCTGCTGGGTTGCCCTGTGTAACAAGTTTTGTTGTTATGTGCAATGAGATTTGCAATCACGCTACTATCAACATATCATGTTTTCAAATAAATCGACAGAAACTATGGTGTGATAAACAGAGAAACACAGTTTTTTTTCCTATTTATGATGGGAGACATACTGTACCTTGGCGCGTGGTCATAATGGTATTTAAACTAAAAACAAAATGTTTGACAAAGGATACTTGTATTGCTAAAAACCAAACGATATCGTGGATAAAGGATAAAATAGTCAGGAGAGGTTTGTGAAAAACGTGGAAAAACTGTTTAAAACTTCTTTATTCTAATGTGAAATCAACTGTTGAAGAGAATGTTTGAAAAGTTGAATTTGAAACAGGAACAAAATATCACAAACATTTTGACACAACCAGACCTGTTCGAAATATAGTGCAACCATATCAAGATCCTCCTCGGTGAACCATCTCATCGTTTCGTCAATGCGCTCGTGCCACGCCTGCTCATCTGTTGGAGTCTGCTGCGTTTCTAGAATTGAAATAGTTGCGCTGTCTCCACCCATGGTAGCGTTGCTTCCAGGATAGATGTTGCCTCCACTACGCAGGCCCTTTAGAAAAATTTTCTGTTTAACTTTCAAAGTACTTTTCATCGATCGTTAAGTTACATTTTTCAACGAACAATCGTTGCGCTTCTGCAGTGGCGGATCCAAGGGGCACTTTCGGACAACTTGCCCCCCAAACGTCTGTGGCGACCCGTTAAAATTGCACTCCGCTGATATAAATGCGCCTCTTTTTGGTGCTTAACGCAGTATGAACAGAGCTGAAAAATGCTCTAAACAAACATTATTTTGCACTTCCTTGAACTTCATGATTGCGTGTCGGACTCCACACCAAGACAGGACCAAGCAAGGTTGGAGGTGCAGTTACTCCACCTCGACCTTGAACGACATCTGGGTCGCTTTCGCTTTCGCTTTCGCTTTCACTTTCACGGGAGATTAGCCAGCAGGGCTTGCCTCACCAGTCTTTCGTTGGGCTTTCTGGATACATGGCCGAATCGAAAGTAGTTGTGTTCTCTCAATTAGGAGTAGCTCGACATTCAGGGCTCTGCGAATTTCACAGCTGCGGACTTTGTCGCGAAGTGTCACACCAGGGGCGTAACGAGGGGGGCACAATGCCCCGGGCGCCGAATCACTGGGGGACACCGAAAAGTCGCAACAATGGCGCAAGTTTTTCTTCAATGCAGTACATTTATTCCCAAAATACCTTAGGTTCAAATATGGAGGCGCCAAACCTCTTTTTTCCCCAGGCGCAACCTAACCTCGGTACGACCTTTTGTCACATTGTGAACTCTTCGCAAAAGTCCCATCTTTGGCGCTTGCACCTGAGTTAATATTCTTTCGGTCATTAACCAAGGTTCATGACCATAGGTAAGGATCAGAACACAAATCGATTTGAAAACTGACAGCTTTGCGGTGTTTGGAAGCTCCCGTTTTGTGGCCACAGATCGATAAAACCCACGCATAACAATGTCAGCCTTATCAACCCGTGTATCAATCTCATGGCGCTCTGCCTCCCGTCAATCGTAAACACCACCCCTAGGCGCTTGAACTTATCCACCTGCTGCAGTGTATTGTCGTTCACTTGCCGCATGCACTGCCTTGGGTTTGTAGAGAGACATAGTACCTCGATACTTTTAGTGCTGATTTTCATTCTGGCTCGGTCACACGCAGCAGAAAACCGATCGAGTGCATGCTGAAGAGTGTTGAAGTGGCTAGTAGTACCAAATCGTCCGCAAAAAGTCAACTGTTGATCCTGCAGCTCCCGACTGCGGCACCCTCATAGACTCCGCTGTCGCTGTCTATCCAATTCATGAATACCAGTGGTTCTCAAGCATTCGGCTCTCACGCACCCTTTGTGCGACCCTCAGCAGTCTTTCCATAAAAAGTCTGATATTTTTTTGTAACAGACTTCGTTTTACTGTAAAACAAAACGTGTCAATTGAATTGTGTTAAGAAACTTTAGTGAGGCTCTCCGACACAATCTTAGGTATGGATTTGGCTCCCTTCAGCGAAAAGGTTGATGACCATTGATGTAGAGTTCAGGCCTGCACAACTCAGAAAGCTCGAAGGGCCAAATTGATCAACATAAACTCGCCGCGGGCCGCAAAAGTCTATTTCGTGGTAGTGTGGAAGAAATTCTGAAAGGACAAGTAATTATCCGAAGTCGGGCTTTTGCAACATTTTCTGCAACTGAGTTCTCGCAGGCCGCAAAAAAAGATCTCGCGGGCCGTATGTGGCCCGCGTGCCGTATGTTGTGCAGGCCTGTATTGTAGACTATGAAAAGTAGCGGTGGCAGCACACACCCTTGTCGGAGTCCAACACTAACGGTGAGCGGTCGTAAATTAACTCTTCCAACACGGACACAAACGTCTGAGCAGGAATGCAGTGACTTGGCGGCCAGTAACGGCGGTCAACACCGTGCTCACGCAACACTCCCCGAAGCGGTCGTATGCTTTATCGAGGTCGACAAAGCATGTGAAGACGTCTTTAGCATACTCCCAAGATTTCTCAAAATTTTGCTGTAGAGTGAAATGTGGTCTGTATTGCTACGGCCAGGACGAAAACCGCACTGGGTATCATTCAGCTTTGATTCAATTATTTCGCGGCATCTTTTTTCAAGGCACTTTGCAACGTAAGTGTTAATTATTTGAAAATTCCCAAAACGCATCGCGGGCCACACAATAGGCCCTTGCGGGCCACATGCGGCCCGCGGGTCGCGTGTTTGATACCCCTGATTTAGAGGTTCCGGAATATTCCGGAATCTTTATTTCGAATCCAGAATATCCTATTCCGGAATAATTGTTAGGAGCAAAATGAGCTGATCGCGCAGAGGTTTAGAACGCCGACCAGCGATCACATGACCTGTTAATTAACTCGTTACGTCACTACCCAGTACCCACTGCCGTGAGCTTGTTGAGTGTTTCTTTCTATTACTCAAGAGCGCAAAGAGTGCCACTGCAAAATTTAGTGAAGTTATTTGTTTTGCCAACTTTGCAATTTTTCATGTTTATTTAATCCAAATTTGTTTCGAATCTAAATATTCGAAAAAACTCTGCTTTTGGATTCGAACACTGCAGGATTCGAATCCATACGATTCGATATTCCATTATCTGCATCCCTACTCAGCAGTCAACTCTAACGCATAAATCTCTGCAAAATACCAGTTATCTACAGCCTGATGGAGTGAATTCTCTTTACGCTGTCATGAGAATTTCAGCACAATGGTTCAATATTTGCAGTCACATTTGAGAGGGAGTACGGTACCTTTCTCTTCCTGGTTATGCGCCTAGCAATAGTGACTGGCCGCCATATGGCAGGGGTGGGAAACCTGTGGCCCGCGGGCCAAATGCAGCCCGCGTAAACATTTAATATGGCTCGTATCAAAGTTTTCCTTGTCCAAGATGGAACTCAACATCGCATCAAAACGAAACTCCGTGATAAACAGATACTTGGCAAGTCAAGACAAGTATCTCTTGCTCATAACAGTTTTCTTTCCATATTTTTCTTAGGAAGACAAGGGAAAAAGCGCAAGATAAAATTAATAATTTTGGGACCTGCCAGCAATGTTCCGCATTATATATGGCCCGTGATAGTAAATATGTTCCCTGGATCTGCCAAATAGTTTTATTCTTTTGGTTGCAATTGCAAACCCGCAGACAGCTCACGCCGGCCACGAAAAAACAAATTTGGCGTGGCTAGTGAAATCTGCCACCGACATCAAAATGCGTAGCTTTTGTTGGTCAAATCATTCCGTGTGAATCACATAAATTTGAGCAGAAAAGCAAAACTTCTGGTGCACATTTTAATTTTGCTACTGGTAACTGTGGCGTTGGCTGAGATTCGAGGTTTGAAATTAGTTATAGGCTGATTCTTACCTGCACTTAGCCTGGACAGAAGCACATCCATGGCCAGATCAGTAGCTGGCTTTAAGCGTGTTTGGGGAGGGTTCATAGTAGTATACAATAAATTGGAAAATGACTTTATCGGGGAGACTAGAGCTTGAGTTTGGAGACAGTGACTTCGAATTTAGGGGATTCATCTCGTCTGCCTCACTTCATTTCAATAGTGTCACACCTTGTTTTATAATCTGGGCTAGTAAGATTGATGTTTCTCTATTTACTTCAACAGTCCAATGTTCAAATATATGAAACCAAGGGCGTCGGAGCAGCGGTAGGGCAGGGGGGGGGTCAAACGAGTTGAAGGCAATGGAAACGTATAAAAAACAAAACAATCATTGCCATATTTCGACCAACAAAATATCCACCTTCGTGGACTACAAAAGGCAACCACGTTTATGTGATGCCCACGATTGTCACAGGGTACCAGGGGTATTTAAACAAGAGAAAGCATTTGGCGCTCCTCTATTTGACTCCCCCCAAAACGCCTGGTCTGGATCCGCCAATGCTTTTTTGCCTGTTAATGATCTGCTGGTATTAATCAAAGTTTTTGTAAGACTTATTTAGTGCAAAACTTGTGAGAAGTCAATTCCTTGCCTGTCGGACTGCAGTGATCCAGATAGGTTCCGCGCCATTGTCCCACCATTCATTGACTGCCAGAGTTGTGTAAAAAGAATGACCGAACCACGAACCCGGCTCACTGATATTGTAATTGCAGTTATGAACCACTCCGTGGGATTCAGGGTAAAGACCTGAAACAGGCAAAAAAGAGTAAAATCATTTCCCGACACACACACACAAACTTATTCTCAGGTGAGCGTGCCTGGAATATCGGATCGCAGCAGCTAGAGACGTACTGTTTTAAACAAATCGTTTTTCTTTCGGCTTGCACTTTAAAACAAGTTTTAAAATTTGATTAATTATTGAACCACAGACGAGTATGCAACGGATTCATACCTTCTCCATGGGAAATGGGATTCCCGGTACACAGGCTCTCTGTACTCAGGCTCCCGGTATACAGGCATGAGAATGGATTCCAACTGGATTTTTACCACGGGATAGGACATTGGACTTATGATTTGTCCATGTTTCATTGTAAATTATTTTAACACTGGCCTGTGACCGTTGCAGAATTCACCGCGAAAATAACGACGTGGCTCGCGGCGCAGAACAAGCGGAGATGGTGGCCCGCAGTGGCCCGCAGACCACTTGTGACATTCCAAAGACAGTACAACGCAAATACAATGTATTATTTCTTATAGCAGGAATTTTAATCGTCAAAATGGCAAAAAAGGATTGGCAAGTGAGATTTATTTCAAATTAAATTTGGTAAAATACGTTGGACACTCGTGCTGCACTAGTTTTTATCCAAGCAGATTAAGAAAATCTAAATTACAAAAACTTGTTCTTTAAAAACGATTGTTTTTATTGATCAGAGTGTGATTTCCATAAAGTCGTGTATGCTGTTGTGTCTTTATTTTATTTACGTATTTCAAACAAAAGTTCAAACGAAAAACGTTTAGATCAGGCCAGAAGCCGCGGTAAGACATTTGGGGGCAATTGTCTAGAAATTTTGTTGTGTCCAGAAAATCTTTTATTATATTTAATGTACATATAATATGAACAAATGTTCTTCTCCCTAAAGAGGTATACTGCCCTCCCAATCCTTAAACCCCTGGCTACAGATTTGGTTTACACAATGACCATACCAGAGAAGTTGATGCTGAATACACGCAAGAAATACCGGGATGAAGCAAGCAATGAAAAGATACGAAAGCGATTACACCAATCTCTCACCCTCATATGGTAGTGTCATGTAACAGGCAAAAAGCAAAAGACAGGGACAAAAATCATCGTGCTTTATGTTGTACAAAAAATGTTTTGTTGTTTCTATAGGGCACTACGAGAATAATCAGTGAAATGTTCAGTTTGCCAGTTAGGTCATTTGTAGAAAAACTGTTCTTGAACCTGTCAAAATCGTTTAAAAGAATAAACGGTAAATACATTGCAATATTTAGACCTAATGGAACATTTTGCTAAAAAAATATGTTTTTGTCACATCCACAGCATAAAGTGCCTTGACTCTGCAGTTTCACTCTTTCACTCATTTTTGGTTTGAAAATTTTTACACGCACGGATTCGCCAATTTCGAAATAATTTTGGTGGAATAGTTAGACATATAGCCTACATGTAGTTTCGTTACACATAAGAAAAATATTCAATTTTCTGCAATTTTTTTGAAAGTTTGAAGAAACAAACATCCAATTCTTGATGATAGCTTGTTGTATTAGTTTTTGTTGTTTGCTTCCTGAATGAAATATATTTTACTGTTGGAAGGACATTTGGCAAAACAGAGACTTCAGTCATGGGCGTCCGCAGAAATTTTTCCAAGGGGGGGGGAAAGTCGACATTTTACTTATGCTTTTCAGGTTGTTAACGATGCAACGCAAATGGGCGTACACAAAGCGCTTCACCCTTTCTATACCACAAAGAAAATGCCCAATGTTACGACAACAGTTGCATACAGTGTTTTCCCTCTAAGAAAATTGTACACTAAGCAAATGTTTGTTTTAGTGAACATGGATATTTTAAGACTGAGTTAGCAAAGTTCTATATGAATCACAAACTTTGTGAATTATTAGAATAAGTATAAAAATTTTATCAACGAACACAATGCGTATTTAATTGAAATAGCCTCCCTTGTTTTATTGTTTTTCCAGTGTTTTGGAATGTTGCAAGTGCGCGGTATGATATTTCACTGCGCAAGCAATTGGGTGGTACTGCGCAGTTGCCCACTTTAGGGAGAGCATCAATTGCAAAAAATGCGCTTTGTTGGCAGCAATGCTTCTTTTTCACTTTTTCACTCGTGTTTCTTCACCTAGTATAAACCAGGGTGGACAAACTTGTTTAATGCAACAGCCATTTGCAGAAAACCAAAAAAAAACAGCGAGCCGCAAAAACAGTTTGTATGTCTACACAAATACGGGAAGAATGCAAGTTTTACATGAATGACGTGCAGTTATTGTCACTATTAAGTTTTTGTTTGATTTTGTAGTCCCCGAAAATTTGGACATTACGTTGTTAAATGTGTGCGAATTAATTCACCCAAGGGTTCATTTTTAGGGTTGCACGATGGTTTGATTTTACGAACTTCATTACAGAGAAAAAAAAGCCACCGCAATATGTCGTGCTGTATAAAGAAATTAGTTGTACACAGATCGTTTAAATTATGTATATTTTCTGGAACCTGTGCGCACACAATAACTGTAGAGTGGCATTGACTAAAGTTTTTTTAGAGCCAATCAGTTTCGTTTCTGCTGCAGACAAGTTTGTGACAAACGGTTGGCGAAACTGGATAGACATCACTGACTTTATTAACGTTGAATGGATTTACAAGGAATGCAAAGCATGGTTTTAACTCTTAGAAATGTTCAAATCTTTCTTGGAGCTCCTCCAGTAGTGTTACAGTTTATTTTTGTACTCTTCCACGTGGTGGTCCTGCAAATGCCTCTTCGCAAAAAGCATTTATTCTTATTCTGACATTGGGAAAATAACATAAATCTTTTGACTATATGTGTCTTTGAAAAAATTGAATTTTCTTCTTGGAACTTAAGTAGCGTAACTTGAGGTTTAGGTTTACTATCTTTGTTATAAAATCGCGTAGACTCTCTGGTAGCTAACCTTATGACAGGGGCTGATCCAGGGGAGCGATCGCCCCGTAAAACCTGAGAAATTAATTTTACAATCCGGAAAACAACATTCGCGATATAAGGCCATTTTGCCATCCGTTGTTTTTGTCACAGCAGTGTTGCGAAGTATACTTCATCTCTCGGACAGTACGAAGCCGTTGTGAGACTTGACTTGCAAATATTACTGAAATCACCTCCTCTAAGTTAACTGACTGGATCAGCCTCTGCCTTACGAGCTCGCGTAAAGATGTCTGCATTCAACAGTTATATAACATGCGGCAAAACGGCTACTACCCTAACTTACAGTGAACCGTTGAAGATATGCTGCCATGTTATTGTGAAGCAATAAAGGCTAATAGCAACAATTCGCTCCCGACTTTCGCAACCTGCATTTGCAGCCAAAGGGCCGGAGTGAATTGCAATTTCATGACTGCATTATACCAGAGCAGTGAACTGGCTCTTTTGCAGTGTGAGTGTCATATCGGCAAACAAACTCTCATTTGTAAGGATTAACGCAACTAATCGGAATTAAACTACTGAGTTTACATTTTCTAAAAATTTGTGCTTCTTAGTTCCAATTTACAGGTGGGGGCAAATGCCCGTTTTGCCCCCCCTGCGGACGCCCATGTCTCCAGTGATACTGTTGCGATCGGAAATTCCGAGGGGCATGTGCGCAAAGCTTCGCACCGTGGCAGCAAGCAACAGTAGAGATCACCCGACGAGATCACTCTCGTCGTCACTGTTAGCAAGCACAATCAACTGTTCACCAGGCTCACAAGCATCATCAGAGGTCACTCACCAAGATCACTCCATCCGGATCACTCTATTATTGCTTGTTCGCGCCACATACATATATTTTTGTTCTTCGCGCACATCCCGTTCGTGGTGAATCATACAATCAACACAACACCACCGGAGAGGTTGCAACAATACCATACTTTGCCAATGCAACCATGCCTTACGGACGAATGTTCATAACGAAGATTGGTACTAACCTTTGGATTTCAAAATAACCTTCTCCCAATATACATTAAAAAGTGACTGGAAACGTTTGCAACATGGTATCTCGATGGTAAAGTTACAATAAAACGGCTAAAAGTATGCACAACATTCCATAACATGCTTTTGCATATTTGATCTTTATATATCATAATTGTGAGTTTGGGAACTTCCCAGTTACGAAAAATATTTGTAGAGTAACCTTCAAAAATTCGTATGGTTTGTGTTTGCGTTAATGACAATAGTTTCCGACTTGCACAAGAACTGTACGTGATGCGCACAGCCGTTAAAAGGTAACACGTTACGCTTGAGTGACCGAGCGCGAACTCTGAACACAAACATCTCTAAATATCTTGAAGTGTTTCAGCAAAGTCGCTTAGAGAAGTGGTCCTCAACATTTCTTACAAATCTTGTCCTTTTATCTAACAAGATTACCAGATTTACTCCCGATACACTCAGTGGTGCTCATTTATTAAAAATACGAAATTAACAAACTCTTACAGTTTAGAATGATTTTACATTTTCTGCAATTTATGGTTCGGTAAATTTACCCCCTTGGAAGATGAAATTTACCCCCAGAGGCAAATTTACTCCAGGAGAACCACTGGCTTAGAGAGACACGCCTCTTGTTCTGCTAACAGACCTGTAGCAATAGAAATGTGGTTGGGAGACGTTTGTGTCGGAAAGACTGGCTGCATGTACTTTGCTCTCACACCGTTCTCCAAAAGGCGTTTAAATCCTTTCGCATGAGGTTTTCTGTCTATGTAGTCCCACCTGCAGAAAGCAGCAAACTCGATGCATTAACCAACTTACCGACTTTGTATACCAAGTAATTGTTGTAAGAGGTTGCGTCTACGAATAAATGTTAATTTTTAATATTTGTCAGATTGTTTTATTGAGTAGGATGAACACAAATGAAAAATAACACTTTACTCCAGTAGAAAAGTATAAACGTATATATTTTACCACATTTGTACAAACAATACGTGATAAATAAATTTATCACCTTTTTTGATCTCGAGCAATTTTGAATAACTAGAAGCACGGCCTAGGCGAAAGAACAGTGTCCTAACCAAAAGATACAACACCAAAAGTGGACAGATAAACACAAAATGTTTTTACTTGAAATGGTTTTTACCTAAACCCGTCGAAAGATACAAGAAGCAGTTTGTGATGGGCAGTTCTTTGTTTGTGTTTATGCACCCTCAGAGATGCCGAGAAACTCAAACAAATCATGAAAAATACAAGGCAATGAGTCGTAGAACTTCTCATTTTGACAAAATGATGATTTCGGATATCAATAACAATACCTTATTCTGTAAAACCTATGTGCAAGCATCACAAACAGAGAAAGCACAACTAAGGTGCACATTTTTGAACAACTACTTAGAACACACTAAAATATGTACTTGAAATGAAAAACGAAATTATCTAACAACTAGAAGTTAATTCATCAAGTTTGATTCCAGCAGCCAACAATGGCAATGAACAATTCAGCGAGTTTGAAAACTGAGCAAGCGCAGCCACAAGGATGGAGCGGCCAATTGATTTCTAACTGAAAGATGATATATTGCATTTACAATATGTGTTGGAGAGTGAAAAGCACCATGAACGAATAGTTTACATTTATAAATTAGATGCATGCTTCTTATTGCAGTGAAGATTTTAATAATACTTTTAGCCACAAAGACTACTTGAGTGTTCCGTCATCGATTCCAATTATTTTTTGGTTGCCCCCCTCATTTTGAAAGTGAAGTATCTTCACCAGACAGGCAGGTGATGCTAGCTGGCATTTAAATTAACCAGTTTATTGTGACTTCACAAGGTGTTCCCAAAATGAATAATAACAAAATGAGTAGTACAGTCTGTCGCAGGCCAACGATCAAAAAAACAAAAATGAAAGTTTCCAGCCCCCGTACGTTTTCTTTGAAAGTCTTTGCATAATTATTTGTTGGCCCTGGGGAATGTAATCAAAATGTGCAGCGATGCAATGAGTGTCCCTGCAATGAAAATTACGGAAGCTTAGAATAAGGCGTGCAGTCGTTCGTTCGGAAACCGGAGTTTAAGTTGATGTGGCGACTCATGAGTGGGAACTGAAATTTGTTTACTGTTTTGCTCGGTATATGGGGCGCTCATGAATTGCAAACTGCCTACTGAATCTTTCAAATATATTTGAAATTTACTTGGTAAAAAGATCTACTGGTGCTTTCAAAAACATTCTCAAACTGTGCAGAAGTGTGACTTTGGAACAAAAAATTTTCAAATTTAAATCAAAACGATGACTTTAAATAAATACCTATGATCATGCATGGCGTAATTATATTAGGCCGTGAAAACGAGCTCCTTCAAAATCTAGAATAAAACTGTCAATCATTTGAGCTCTATTTCACTGTGCCTTAAAAACCATTTGACCACTTGTGGAATTTTTAATTTGCCTTGAAACAGCCAACGAGGGTTCAATATGCCTTGAAAATCACGTGAACTTTTGTTGCGCTTTATTATGCCTTACAAGAGTTACAGAGCGTGTTGTTTGAGTTCGATTTCTTATTTATTTGAGCTCGATTGAATGGATTGATGAAACGCAGTGGCCCAAGTAGACTTCTGAATCTGTGTAATTAGTTTACATTTCTTTAATAATTTTGAAAGCATCTCATTATTTTTTTATATTCACGTTAGTCGTAGTTTTGAAGTGTCCTATATTTGTATAAAGACTTGTCATTTTTAAGACTGAGCTACAGTAAGTGGTTTGTGTCGTTACCAAAAAACATAAACGAATGAAAATGGAAGTATTGCAATGGTTTTAAAATATTTATGGAATTTGATAAATATGCCTATAATGATAGCTTTGCATTTCTACGACACTGCACGTTGCCAAAGAATAAACCAAAAACTTTTGTGTACTAATTTTTCTGAAGCAATAGCATTTATTTTCTTATGCAAAATGAGTAAAGAGAATAAAAGACATATTTTGAATATTTACCTGCTTTAGTTTCCTTGCTGACTAGTGTTCAGGTGTTATTGCGGAAACTAGCTTTTTTCATCTGGGTAAACGATTCTGTTTGCTATTACCTTGTGTACGTATAACGCTGCTACATGATTTGATAGAGATCAACTGTATTGAGTACTGTATGCAGTTGCGCTTTCCTTCTGTGTTGTGTGGGTCATTATTGGGTCTATGCAGGTTCTCTGCTTTGGGAATTCATACATGCAACCGTCTGTGTCAGTCATACTGAAGATCAACTTAACTTTAGAAACTGAAATTGAAGTTAAACAGTCTTACAAAAGACACAAAAACAAAACGGTTTTAGCTGTATGACCTAAGCCAGCGTGGTCCAAACACTGGCACGCGGGCCGCATGCGGCCCGCGGACAGTTTTTGTGCGGCCCGCGAACGCTTTCTGTATCCCGCATATTACACAAAGTCATAAATACATTGTATAAGCCACACAGCCCTTGCAAGTCACACATCATTGAAGTGCAGGTCAATACTATTAGGGGGTAGCAATATCTTTTTATGACGTTACAACTTACAACAGCTAACCTCCAGGCTAGGCTAACGCTGCAGTACTCAGCTGTGACCAAAAAGCATGCGTTTATTTTGTCTTTTTTACAAACATAGACCCTGTAATGAATTTTCGAGTTAGATAGGGAAATGTACATTATGGAAGTAATGAATTAATATTTAGTCAAGTATAGCAATTTAACAAAAAATAAATGTCAAAAGAGAAATGTCAGGGGAAAACAGAAAGTTCAATTCTAACTGGAAGGAAGGGTATTTTTTTGCCAATAACAATGGCAAATCACAGTGTCTTTTAAGGTTGCAAGTGATATCCGCTCCGAAAGAGTTTATATTTAAAGAGACATTACAGCACCTTTGGTACACGAAAAGCGGAAGTGCTAAATAGCCTTATAATGAAAATGTGCTGTAATATCGTTTCATTACTTATATATTTTAATTTTTCGTATATGGAACCACTTTTTGTTATATCGAAAAGAACAGGATTACCTGGCAAAAACGATTGCTACCTATTTCATTCAAAATTGTTTTTAGTGTGATTACGACCATTACAGTACTGTTGCATTTGGCAACGCACGAATAACTTTGTCACGTAAGAATGTGCTGTGCTTGTAAAGTAGATATGAATTTAATAAATGAGTCTTTGTTTAACATGGTTATAACGTAACTTATTTTTTTGTCATTGTGATTTTCTGTTGTGCAACCACAACTGCATTTCATATGACTGACCGGAAATGTCCGGAAGGGTTCGTTAGGTTAAATTGGTTTGGAGAATAGGTCGCTGCATGGAAAAGGTTGAAAACCACTCTTCTAGCAGAAAACCTCTATTTTGAGTCGCAAACAAACAGAAAACTTAATAGTTAACCTGGAAACAAAAATTTGGTTAGGCGTGCAAGAAAAATTAGGTCTATTTAGAACAGAAAATGAGCCTTTCAACTGCAATGAAGTTCCCTTCTTTGCGGATTTTTCCTAAAACCTTAATGTGGCCCTTCACGTCCGCAATCTTGGACCACCCTGATCTAAGCAATTTCGTTTCAAGTATTTGTGGGAAAAACAAGTGTTTGACTAAATAAAAAATTCAGCTATTTTTTTATTCAAAAAGAATCTACAGGCATCGTGGATCTATTAAGGACAAATTACTGTTTTCGCATAAGGGAATCGACACTGTCGATGAAGTTCGAACATGGAATTTTCAGAATACCGGCCCCATGAGTTCTCAGCCACTTTATTCAAACAATATGATGGCTGCATTGGATGAATCACCCAAATAGCGCATTCTCATTGTGCAACCGCTGCAAACAATTCTAGAGTTTGCTAAAGGTGGAAGGGTTATGTCAACCCGGGCAGTCTCATTTCAGCTGGGTTAATACTTTCTCTGCCACGCCCAGATCTTTTACCGCTCTGAGCACCTGATCCGCCGAGAGAGACCAGTTGCATCCCAGCACTCCCTGCGCAACTGTATTGGTCATCTGGCAGCTCTTTCCCATGTATACGCAACACTTCAATCTGGACCTGGTTTGTGATAGAGATTACCAACCAGTCAAAGGGAAACCGCTCGATAACCTTCCGTTTTTTTTCGGTGCCCTGTTGTTGTTGCCATGATTTCTTTGTCGTGATGTAAATTCCCAATTCTCGCCAAATAACTTCAACTCAACGCAACTCAGCACTGAATTCAAATTTATGAGTTTAATAGTGTATCGGAACCAAACATGAATTTTCAGAATATTACCCACCACAACCAGTTGTTCACTTAACCAACTAACTGACCAAATTTAAATGCTTTAATACTTCTGACACAAACAAAAGTTTTCTTGGTTAGCAAAATGACGCAAATAATTCTGAAAACTTTCAGTTTCTGAACAAACAATATACACTAAAAGTATTTGCTCAACTGCATTTAAGCGGTAAGTGCTCCTAGGTTTAAAACTTCATCAAGCAATAAACTATGGTCTTCTTTCCGTAACAGTTGCTTAGGAGTGATTTTTACTGCAGCGATGATCATTGAGCCAAGAAGCAACCACAGTTTACAACCAAGGACAGTTCCTCTGGTAGCACCAATTGCTGTTTTTCATTGCATGTAAATCATTAAACCCTGTTTCAACAAAGCTGAAACAATAAAGCTTGTGACGATGTTATACCGTAATATCCTGCACATGCTGTATAAACGAAATGATGATGACATAATAATAGGAAAAAAAGTGTCGCTTCAACTCTTTCTTTTCAGATAACAAACCCAATTTTCCGTAAGAATACATTGAATAAAAGTTCGAATCAACTTGGGCCAAATGATCTTATCGAATATCAGGTGATTTCGAATTCTCTTTCTAATCCAGTTTTGCGTTTACACACTTTTGGTTCGTTATGACGTGACTGATTTTTGGTTGTAATTTCCGTACTTGTTTTCACGGCTTAGTTACTGATTTTCTTTTCTTTCGGGGCCCGTTTACCTTTGGTAAATCTGCATTTTTTATTTCCCTTTCGTTTTTTTAGATTTTATCCCTATTAATTTTCTTTTTCTTCAGTTTAACTTTTCCGGTTTGAAATTTAATTACGGAGGTTTTTTCTTTCAAAATGTTTTTGCCTTAATTTTATTTGTTTTTGTTTTTAAGTGCTTTTTAACTTTGTTTGTTATTTTATGCTGGCAGGTTTACCTGTTTCTTTCTTAATTTTAGATATTTCTGTTTATTCTTATTTTCCTTGCAACTTTGTTTTTGTGGTGTTTTATTTGACTGCTTTGCAGTATTACTGATGATCATATGCATATACACGGGTACTCAGTAGTTTTTATATATGCTTCAGGTTACCACTGATAAGCGTGCTACGAATAAATATACTACACAGCAAAACTCCTCGAAGGCAGTCTAACCGCAAAATCGTTTATCAAGGCTCTTCGCAGAGCGTAAATGTTGAAACTTGACCTACAAAGCAACATGGTTTTCATTTGCATTGTGTTGAGATCTCCTGAACATGGTACCTGGCAAGACGTGTTATTTGATACTTCGCTTGCTTCATATCGTAGTTACCTTTTCATTTCGCTAAAGGTTGTCGAGTTTTGTATGGTTTTTGAAGGAGTCTTGCTATGTAACGGAAGGTTTTGGGATGGTTTTACTTTAGCTACTTCGGCTTGTTTGTAGCCCTTGTTTAGTCACTACCTTCCATATACCTACAACCTTGCTGTCACTGACGCGACCTGTAGCCTACTGGACTGTTGCGACTCCGTTTTTGAGGTTGTGACCAGGCCTGTAACCAAGGGGGCGCAGCCACCTTGGATAATTCTTCGCCCCCACTGGAAAAATGTGTTGGACATAGTTTAAAACTATTAGACATAGTTCAAAAAAATTGACCCTCTAAGAAAACTCTTCGCCGGCCCCCTGGTGTCCCAAGCTAGTTACGGGCCTGGTTGTGACCATGTTGTCCGTGATTGGTATGAAGTATAAGGATCTGCAATAATTGGCGTCAGAAGAACGGCAGGGGACTTGGAACGCCTGTTTTTTTTAATGTCAGCAAAAAAGGTTGCTTTCTTAGTTTCTAGTGGAAATAAACAAATTTGACCACTTTTGGCCATCCCTAAAAATTTTTAGAGAAATAACCTAGTGGTTCCCTTGAACAAAAATCCTTCCGACGTTCTTGTCTGCAGTGCAGAAGGATAATTATCAGATTTTACATTTTATTGCAATGCAGCAGCTTCGAGAGTTTTACTGTTTTTTTAGTCTGTTGTACCAGACGGTGTCATATGCCGCTTTGAGGTCTAGAAATATTGAGTCGAATACTTGGCGGTCGTGGAATGCCCGCTCGATGTTTTGAATCCAGCGGCAGACTTTGTCTACGGTTGATCTGCTTTTCCAAAACACTGCTTGTTGCGTAGGAAGGACCGGGTCAATGATAAGGTTGATTCTGGATAAGCCTTTCAAAAAGTTCGAATGGGGAGCATAGAAATGATATTGGACGGTAACTCTGGAGCTGGAGCTTGGATTACCAGGTTTCAGGATTGCAATTGCTTTTGCTCGCCGCCACGTTTCAGGAATAAGGTTATTAACTAGGCAAGCATTTACAAAGAAAAGCAGAAAGCAGCCAGTTCTATCTGATTTCCCGCAGTGTGTGAGGAGTTCGTTGGAGACACTGTCAGGACCTGGATATCCCGGCAGCATGATAAGCAAATTTGAGTGAGCGTACAACGCATGTAATTATTTGGGCGAGAGTGCTCTGTTGCTTGTTAACCATTCTTTGCGATTATCTTGATCGTGTTAAATCTTTTATGTGCAACTTGTGTTATTTACTGCAACAGTTTGTACAAGTCAAATGTGTCAAGTTTTAGTTCATTAAACTTTTACTTTTTGTTCCCATTGTAAAACACATGGTGCCCAGGCGTGTAGCCAGAAATTTCAATAGGGAAAAAAACAACCGAGCCTTAACATTCACATATCATTCACGAGCCTTAACATTCACGCGGAGAGTATGTTTTGTCAATCAGAAGTGCCTAATGGCCGTTGCGATATGGGTTCGTTGAACAGTGTTGTGGCTGTGTTTAGTGGAGGAGTTACAATTGTGAAAAATTTTGTAATCTTCAATTTTTGTAATCTTGAGTTTTAATCTGAGCAACAGTGCGTAATGTTTTCTTTTTGTTTCATATGTCGACTTTTGCGCAGGACTGAAGATGTGTAACACACGAAACAACTAGTTTCCTTACGCAATAAATTGCCATCAATTCGCTTGGTGTGGGTCACTGTTGTGGCTTTCCAAATATCACATATTTAATGCTCCTTGTTTTTAAACGCACCATCCATCGATGTGCATTTGTCTTTTCTTTGAACAATAGCCTTCAGATTTAAGCCGGCAAATAAAAGTCTGCTTTCATTGAATTGACCAGTTTTAAAAATTGTTTTTAATGAAGTTGCAAGCTTCTGCTTTTAAATTAAAACTCCCATTTGCTCGTAACATTTTCCTGTCAAAGCGACTGCGAAAATATCGCTGCTATAAGTACAGAATCTGCAGTACGCTTTCAGCAGCCAATATAACAATTCAGCAAGAAATCATCGTGGTCGCCATTACCATTATGCTTTGTGTATTTACACGCTACTGGTGTGCACCAACACACAGGGTCGCACGCAATTGAAAGTTAACTGTTGAGGAAAATGATTACCACTTGTTGCTTAGGTGCTTTCCACAACAGTTAACAAGTTTTTGGCGCATTCAAAATTTTTTTGAAACTTTTTGGGGCAATTGCCCGGTTGCGGGCCTGCCAACACACGTTCAATCCAAGCCAAATAATGACTTTGTTCTGCGACACCGACTTCTGAAGTAGGCCCTCTGCAAAACGTATGCGCATATAGGACGTAGATCCTGTTGTCCACCAATTCTTGAGCGACTAATTGACGTATGCAGCTGATAAACGTAAACAGTAGAGTCTCTCAACGCGTTTGAAAATTATTTGGCTTTTGTGTCATTAAACGCCATGTAATGCAACTGCGGCGGCAGTTTTGTACGCTACTGCCACCAAGCGTGCTTCCCAGAAACGATTAGGTTTTTAACGAGCTATTTAGAGGTAACGGTATGATTGACAAATATGATAAACACAATATAGTAAATTGGGGAAGGTTACAAATGCCCTCTAAACAATCTTGCGTATGTCTGACCCACTCAGTCTACACAAAGTGTGAAAACAGTTGTGCATTTGCGAAAACAATGCCACAGTTTGATATAACCACGGCTCTTCAGTAAAGTCAAGAAATATTTGTCGCCGAAGTACACACAGGTTTGTTGGTTGGCCAGTCATTATATGGTAACCGCTTGAAGTCCTTTTTTAATCCATTAGTACAACAAAATTCTAACTTTTGTCACCGGCAAGGTAATGGGAATCATTGATGAAAACGTTAACCCTCCACGGAATTGTGATTGAAACATCATAATACAATTTTAATTGTGCCTCGAAAAAAGATTCCGCAAAAAATTGAATCAACGCTGGAAGATACCCAGTCGGTTTACTTTTTGGCTATAGCTCTGCAGACCACATTTTCACTCTCCAGCAAAATTTCTAGAAATTTTGCGAGTATGCCAATGATGTCTACGCAGAACCGTCGCCAGAAAGTTTTCAATAGGGGGCTTTGCTTTTCTGCGACGAGGCTTTGGGTTTGCTGCTGGGTACTTGACACCCTAAAATTGACAAAAACGCAACTGATTTGTGGTGTTTTATGTTTTAATTTGGGGAGGCTTGGAGATTTTTTTGGGGAGGCTAAGCCCCCAAAACCCCGTAGAAACGGGACTGTGTCTACGAATTTTTGTTGATCTCGAGAAAACGTAAGACGGGGTTCCTCGTGAAAAACATTTGTGAGTGTTACGACAGTACAGTGTTGACGGCGGCTGGTTACTGGCCGTCAAGTCACTGTATTTCTGCTCAGAGCTTCGTGTCGCTGTCGGCGGAGTCGAATCACAACCGTTTACCGTGAGTGTTGTACTCCGAGCGGTGTGTGCTGTCACCACTCCTTTCCACATTCTACAGTATATGAACTGGAAAGACATTTACAGCCACATCGACGATGGTCTATTAAGTTTCACTGTTGGAAAGTGCAAGATCATCCGTTTACTTTTTGCTGACCAATCAATGCTGTAAGCATCATCTTATCAGGGTCTCCAACATGCGCTTGATCGGTTTGCAGCTGCGTGCGACCAAGTGGTAATGAAAAACACCATGAAAAAGATCGAGTTATTATGTCACTCCAGAAATCCAAGTCATTGTACCCTGCAAATAAGCGGCAATGCACTGCAACAGGTGAAGACCAGCCCACAAGATCATCCACTTCTAACAACTATTTTTCCAAAAGCCAACTCTTCATTCTGGGCAATGTTCTCTTTATTTATTGGTCGAAATAAATGTGGCCTTTAACGCCAGACTCTTAAGGAAATGCATGAAATACCTATTACATTAAAATGACATATAACTGCACATGTTCACTTAACATTTCACTCCATGGGAATCATAATGCTGCCTGTACTGATTTTAGGAATTTGAAGATTTGAGTTGTCGTTTTCACGTATATTTTTTGCTTGTTTGTTGTTCTCGCTCATTTTAGTTTCAACTGTTTATCAAAATGTTTCAAACAGGGTTGGTCTTGGTTGACGAGATGACCTCAATCGCTCCATGGATGGTCTTCCACCAAGCCTATGTGAAAAAATCGTTTTTTACGTTGAACAGTTCATTTACCATTGTATTTTCATTTACTATACGTTCTGCCTATTACTTTATTCCATGATTGATTTTTGCATTGCATGTGCTTAGCCTATAATCTGATTGAATCGTATCAAACATTAAACTTCTCTCACACAAACAAACATAACGTCTGGTAGTGTTGTGGCTGTTTTTGCTTTGGCAACTTACTATTGTGACTCACCAATGGAATTCGGAGTGGGCGGTCAGCCCCACAAGACTGCGCATTTTCATCCCCGACACCGGCACCCACCCGGAGCTACCCTCCCAAGAAGAGCCTGTGTCCGACTTAACCGCCTCCGCACCGGCGTCTGGCGTTTCCGCTCATGTTTGTACAGATGGGGTATGGCCTCCTCTGCGGCCTGAGTGTGGTGTAGAAGAACAAACCGTCGACCATGTTTTCTTTCAATGTCCCATCCATCGACGTCCTCACGGACTGCATGGCCTGACGGTTCTGGACGATGAGACAATCGAATGACTGCTCAACACCTGCCCCGAGACATAGTGCGGTCAAGCAGTGGTTAGAACAAATCGCTCAAAGGAACAAGAAAATTGTTACTTTACGTCTTGCATACATATAAACTTTACTAGTGCTGTCAATTGCCAACTGCTGTGACTATAGGCCTATGATATGACCACAGCAACACCACGTCCTATTCCATAAAGCACAATCTAAAGTCAGAATGAGGCCAACAGTTGACCATGCGATCACGCACACATATGATCACGTGATCTCGAGGTTTGATCATACTTACTCCAACTTGATGAGAAGAGAAACGAACGAGAAAAACCGGCAATCTAAAGTCAAAACGAACCTCAACATCTCAGCAACACTGATACAAACTATGCTCTTTCATAGCAAAATATTTCGAAAATGCAGTCCAAAAAAACGCACCCACATTAATAAAACTAGCCCAAACACCGCAACCCGCAACTGTCAAAAATTTCTCGCAACGCAACAAAAAACGGCTCAATTGCGCGGAAAAAACGCCCAACTGGCAACACTGCGGTTTATCGCATCCTGTAACTACTTGGCTGTTGCTTTTGTTTCTTACGTCACTGTACATTTGGTAGTTTGTTTTGCTTAGTTGTTCTTACTGTGGCCTTTTCCTTCTTATGTGAAGTGGGCAGCTGAGGTTGCAATTTTTGAATTAGATTCTTTTAATGGCTAGCTTCACTGTTTGTAAGTTTTGGTCTATTTTATATTTCATGCACTACGCAGAGGTGATGTTGTCTGCTTAGTAGGCGAAATTCTCTACCATCTTAGTGTCTGAAGATCTATTGACCTACTCTGTAAGGTCTTAGTGTCTGATTGTTTGCTGGAAAAGGATTCCCTTGGATAGACATTGTATCACATTATATATTACATTATACATTATATACACATTATACATATGACGTGAGCATCACAACATTGTCTGTTCAACTGCACACATATGCAACATGTGAGAAACTTCATAGCAAAATGTGTTAATCCAATCACTGTAGTTAAAATTAAAAACAAAAGCTTTTCTATGCTAGTCTGGCATGTACTCTACTAATATGTCTAGGTGCCCTGCAGTATGCTCGATTACCTCATTGTAGCCTACAATTGACAAAGCATACAAATGAAATGCCTTTTTTTGCCAAAACTTTCAAGTGAGTCAGTTACATATCAACTCTAACAAACTAAAACACGAAGTTACTAGAAAATATTTGTTGATTTTATATAATTTGATGTGCTTTCTGTGGCAAAATAAGCTTTTTTTGGTACACTTAATAACAAGTCAATATAATGTAGTTAATACTGTTAAAAGTGTTGAAGCTTCTTTGCCGGAATTGTCTGAGTTTTTGCCCAAATTTTTGAGAAATCAAAACCTTTGGGGGTGTGCTTTCAACTCTTGCATCCCCAGATCCTACACAACTGACGCAGTACCGTCTGCATTTCAAACGGTTTCCTGTTTCGGTTTTACACCAATTCGATGGCGTGGGCATGGAAAAGTTATGTTTACTACTGCTGCAGACTTATTTATTGTGGGAAAAACTGGAAATCTCTACAATACTATATCTGTAGACTCGAAATGCTCGAACTGATGATTTATGTGAAGCATGACTCGAAACGCTTGACTCAAGGTGTTATTGCAGAGCTATTGTGTAAATAAAGCGACAGGCGTTACGAACACTGTTGATCATTTTCATCTAAAAACTGATCAGTTGTGTGATAAACATGATGCTGTGATAACCACGGGTGGAGGAATCTTTTTCAAAGTGGGGGGGCACAAGTGCAAGTCAAAAAACTATAGAGAAATTCTGTGGTTTGAATTGGCAATTGTTACGTCACAAGCATTGAAATGTGACGTCATTAACTTTTGTCAGCATGTTTAAACAATTTTATGCAATGTTTCATAATCCCTCAAACACCTCTATCTACAGTACACCATGGCCTAAAATAAGTAGGTAACTGGGCAGCAAAAATACCGCCCAGTTGTAAAATTTTGCCGCCCAGCATCAACGAATTTTAGCTACTGGACGGCACTAAACTTTTGCACTGCATTTCAGCACTTACTAAATTTTGTGTTTATAACTAAAAACCATACGTGTGTCAGTCCAGAAGTCACGCATTCCTTCAAACTGAAACGGAAACGTTTGCATTACATATTTGATGATGCATCAAAGAGTATTATTTATCTTCCAACATTAACTTCGGTTATTATTATCGGATCATAATCAAGAAAGGGGCCAGAGATGCTGACAGTTCGATTGTGCAGGGAGTAGTCGGCGGCAAGTTGCATTCGCTTCAGCCCTCGAGCGTAACATGTCTCACAAGCAGCTAAAACATAAAAACATGAGTAGGCTACTTTGTTGAAAGGTACCGCGAATAAATTGTAGAAGCAGTCCGGAAGAGCAAATATTGCAAGAGTAATACTTGCTCTTCCAGACTGCTACTGCAATTTAAACGAGGCATCACTCATTCCCTGTGATGCCACTGGTCTCTGTCATTTCAACATCAAACTTTTCAGGTTTCAACATCAAATTTCAATTATAAATATCGAAAAATGACAAGTCTGTGCCTTGTCTTTTTGAAACTTTCTTAATATAACCTACAGAAAAAGACATGATTTCGTTTAAATCTAAAAGCTAGATCGTACAGATGTAACTGCAAGTTGCAATTGCACTGATGATGGTAGCAGGAGTAATCGAAATATCTGCAAAAATGTCGTTTACATCATTTACTTTGGGCGTTATTTTCATAATCACTGCAAGTTCTTTTTCCAAACTGTTTGTCATAAAAAAATTCTTACTATCAATAAATCATTTTACTTCTTCAAACTGATAACGATACTTTGACATTACAAGTTTGGTAATGCAAGCAAAGAGCATTGTTTGTCTTCAGTTATTAGCTTCTATATCTTGCAGAACGCATGCGACTTGGAGGCATAAGCGTTAACACCTTTTTCTGCCACTCATTTGTCCTAAGAAAACGTAACTGACGAGGGGGGTAAGGGGGCAAACCGCCCCCTGGAAAGCTAAATATAAAAACTGTGCCCCCACTTACTTTATATTTCGATATTAGTACTCTTTTGGTTTTCAGCAGGTTAAGTTTTTGCGTCTTTTGTAGTGTTTTCCGATGATTTTGGGTTCCAGTATAGACCTCCATATCCGGATTCACTATCAGTTCTCCACTTTTTTCTTCCCCTCCGGTGGCCACTGGGCTCCGTTCAACTAAATTTTTGCCCGTTGGCTCAGACCTCTATTTCTGCCACTGGTTGAGAAATACGCGGAAAATGCAGTGGGCTTGTTCATTGTGCAAGGAGCAAGACAGTTCGGAGTAAATGACGTAGCCACTGCCAAGTTTTCTGAGTTGGTAAAGAAATCGATGTGAGGATCAGCACGCAACAAGCTTGCTCAGTGCTGTTTGATTTCTTGTCCCCATGATTGCAGAACGAGCTGTCAAGGCAACAAAGACTGTCCATAGCTCGCAATGGCACAGAAACTGCCATTACGAATCCAGACCCGCACAGTCTCGTCGACACGGGAAGGTTTGGTGGGCTTAGTCCCCCCAAACAAAGCTCCAACAATATCAATCAGTGGAGTTTTTAACAAATTTTCAGAATGTCAAGCCGCCCTGCACACACGAAAAGCCACGCTATTGATGACTTTCTAGCGACGGCGCTGGACCCGCAGTTTGTAGGCCTAAGTTTCTTACCACGAAGAATAGAAGACTCAATAACAGTGATTTGGGTCTATCTTTACGCACAATGCGACTTTGTCAAAACCTTCTTCCAAAGGAAAAACATTGTGTGAAATTCTGCAACGATTGGGGTGTATTTTCCAAACGAATAAAATTCAGCGAAAAAAAGATTTTGTTATTCCGTTTTCACGACATTAAAAAATGCATCACTGCGTAATCCAGTTGAAAGACCATCAGTTTGTCGAGTCAGCTGGGCCACAGAGCAAGCAAAGCAAGCAATTTACACGAAAATCAGTAAGCTTCAATTTCCCAGCTTTCTTAAATTTTCTCGGGCTGATTCCTGTCACGTAGAAATCAACTGGGCTGTCCACGGGACATGTTTCTATTTCCAAATAACAAAAACTTGTTCTCTTCACAGAGTATGTATTCTATAAATCTGCCTTGCCCTCAGAGGCGTTTTCAGTAGGTAGGAAATTGTCATGAAAGTATAGAAACATCGTGCCATATTCGGTGATTTTGCCTCCTCCCAGTTGGACGAATATACCGTGGCGTACGCAGAAAATTTTCATGGCGGGGTGTTCACTCAGTGCCATAAGGTGGTCATTTGTATTTGATGTGCGTTGTTTGTGACGTCACAATTGACGTCATATTCATGTTTCCAATCCAACGTTTTGGCGAAGTTTGTTGACATAATATGCATATTATCATGGGTGACGGAACCTTTTTCAAAGTGGGAGGGCACAAGTGCATGCCAAAAAATTATAGCAAATTTTTTTGGTTTGAATTGACAACAGTGATGTCACAAGCATTGAAATATGACGTTATGACATATGCAACCTATGAAGGTCAAAAATCTAAATTACACTATTTTAGACAAAATTGCACCACTATGAAAACGTATCGGTGAACCACCTGAAATTCAAATAGGCTGTTACAGGGGTGACCCAGGTCATTACCGTCACTCGGGCTCATCATACGATTTATTCTAACTGTATAAAACCGTTCGACGCTTGCGTCACTGAAATTTCCATTTGCTTTCATTCTGGCTGGCGTTATCGTTGCCCTGTCAGTGACGTTATGTTATGTAACAATAAATGAGAAATTATAATGATAACTTCTCCATTGTCGAGTAACGTAGGTCACAGAGCAATGATAACGCCAGTAAATCCTCCGCTTACTAGGCTTATCCATGTTAGCTCGAGTTGTTGAACAATTTATCGTTCGTTTGAAATTTATCTCTAAATGGGAACTTTCCACTGGATTGAACTTCAAATCCAATGCCCTATAGTATACAAATCCATTGCTTCAAAAAAACATTTAGTCCGATATGAATCATGTTTTAAAAAATACTTAACTGGATAGCACAGCTCGGACTCTAATGGATGAACCCGTCTCGAGTAAAGCGTGAGCGAACGAAGTCGTGAGAACGCCTACTACCAACGATATTGTGTTATTCAGGTCACCTGCAACATGAACGCGAAAGGTCAGACATGGAAGGAAAATATATGAACAGTGACAAGGCCCAAACAAAAGAGCCCGAGTTAACAACTTAGTGAAGTGGGACCGTGAGTGGTTGCACAAACATAGAAAGCGAGCGAGCAAGCTCGCGTTCTCCGATACAAATCGTAATCGAAGACTCGGGCAAGGCTCGAGGAGCCCCCATGCGCCGGAGTAGCCACTGGGCTGTTAAAAACATCAAGAACACAGCTTAAAAAAAGGCAAAAATGACACAACATTGATATCTGTCTTAACCACATTCAAAATCAAAACTTTTTCACATCTTGAACGAAGAGGTATCATGACTGAATATTCATTCTACAACTGCATTAGATACCGGAATGCGAAGTAAGACAAAACATACGTGGCAACTAGCAAGTTCTTCGTAAGGATGCCAACTGTGTTGCCAATGCAGAAGTAAAATATAGCTATTTGGTGTTGCCAATCCAAAAACAAAAACACAACTGAAATTGATCTGTCAAATATTTCATTTTGCGTATAAGATTCAGTAAAATTTCATTATTTAGAATGGTGGTAAAATGCTTGGAATTACCCAATTTTCCAATTGTGTGGAACGAACGTTTCGTGCACACAAGCATGGGTGTTGGAAGAGGGGCAGGAATTTGAAAATTTCAGCAAAAAAGGCTGTTTTCTTAGTTTCGAGTGGGAAAAAGAAATTTCACCACTTTTGGCCACCCCTAGAAAAACTTTTGGAAAAATCCACTGGTGCCCCCCCTCGAAAAATTCCGTCCGACGTTCCGACACCCATACACACAAGCATGTAAAATTACACCATTTTTGTAAAAAATTGTGTTGTATTGCACCATCTGGCAACACTGTTCAACAACATCAATACGGTAATCAATCCACAGCAGGGTGACAGACTGTGCACGGTGTATTCCGCCAAACAATTACGAAATCCTGCCAAATTCACTCCCAATTTTCAAATAATATATTAAAAATAATATCCACAAAATACTGCCAAAATTCTGCAACATTTTTTTCATTAAACGATTTACTTTAACACTGAACCCAATACTGATTGTGTTACTTAAACTTACGATATTTAGGAAAAATTTAAAATTTAAAAGTGGGGGGGGGGCAGGCCCCCACAGAAACAAAAATGGGGAGGCCTAGGCCCACGCGCCCCCCCGGTTCCGCCACCTATGATGATAACTGCATTAAAACGAGGAGTTAAAAGTGCTATTGCAGTGAAAGCCAGTTTCAACAAACAGTTTTTTTCGGTCGGATTTTGTGCTGATATGAAATGAATATTGGTGTAAAATTAAGACGCCAAATCATAGCAACAGGGATTTATTGTAAAGAAAGCTGCGATTCATACAAAGTTGTTATACTCCATTAAAACTAAAACAAAACTTGACAAATAAGTTTTTTTGGAAATGTTTTTGTTTAAAATAGAGAAAAACTTTGCAGACCTTAATCAATAAATTCATCCGGCAAGCATAATTGTTACTTCTTTCGAAATGTGTTGCTAAGTAAGCTAAGGTTAAGTCTTTGAAACTGTGGCCCTATGAACAACCAAGGCTGGCATTTATTCAGACGCTCTTCGTCATGCTATATTCAAGCGTTTTTGCAACGTTGAGAGACTCACTTTCAACGCCGACTTGATCTGGTTGCAGAGAAAGAAAGTGGGAAGCACGGGTGTCCGCAGGGGGCGGGCAAAACGGGCAATCGCACACCCCTGGAAATCGGGATTAGAACCAAAATGTTGAGTCAGCAACTTAACTCTGATTGATTGATTACATTCTTGCAATCACAGTTCATTTGTTGGTACGACACTCACACTGCACAAGAGCCAGGTTCACTGTTCTGGTGTGATGCAGTGATGAGTTTGTAGTTCCTCATCTCCGGCACTTTGCCTGCAGAGGTGGGTTGCGAAACTTGCGCGCGGATTGTTCTGCTGTTGGTCATTATTGGGTAACACAGAAATAGCAAGAAATTTTCAAAGGTTTGCTCAGTGGTTCTCCAACGGGTGCCACTCACCTCACTAAAGGAGGAATTTTTAATTCCTGAGAGGAAATTTATTCCTGGGAGGAATTGGAGAGGACAAACTGTGGGTGAAAAAAAACTTCCGTTTTTATTATTTTTTTATTTAACACATAACAAGCTATACAATGAGGTTGGTTTATTAGATGGTAATGTCTACAGTATGCAAGGACAAGTTGTCTTAACTGCAGTGACTGACGTTATAAAATAGTTTGTTTGTTCATAATCTTCAATACTTTATTGCAGAATCTCAAACTCAATTTGTCCGGCAGCCGAATAAAGACTTGCATAGTAACCGGTGGGCTGCCTGATGACGCTGACGTAACAATGGCGGTATCTGAACCTTAGTGGAAACAGTTTTACATCTTATTTCCTGCCAAAGGTAACGTGAGTTATAAGCAAATCTTTTCTAGCCATCTTTATGCTCGTTTAAAAGAAACTTGTTGACTCGCTGGGCCAGTACTTTTAAACATGGTGAATAAAATAAATAACGTATATGTTTATTATGTGAAAATTTCCAAGAAGGATTGTGGGTCGCACAAAATGTACTCGTGGGTCACATGCGGGCCGCCTGTTTGAGACTCCTGCGCTATTTTTTCTTCACAGTAGATAGTGTGAAAATTTTCCAATTAGCTTTTTTCTGATTTTTGTTGGCGAGGAATTGACATTGTTTGGGTTTGTCAGTGGGGAATATGAAAAAAACTTTGCAAACCACTGGGTTAACTTGTAGTTACGGTATTAGGCGTTTTGCCGCATGTTACTGTTGAACGCAGCCATCCTGGCAGGCAATGCAGCGAGACAGTGAGGGCTGACAGCGCTGAGCCACGGAGTTCTATACTGTGTGAAAAGTAGCAATGCTGCCATAGAAGCGCATTTTTGTGACTGTTGCCGTGACCAGGGCCGGTGCTGAAGGTGCTTTGGGGCCCCTTCTAAACGTGGACTTCGGGATCCCTAATATACAATATACTGCATTTAACATATTAGCACATAATATTTATATGAACAGAAACATGGACTTTTTTGAAACAAATGTTTGTAATAGCATGTTTCAGTGCATACGCATACCGGATGGCATAAGAATGGCTGCATAATGTATCTAAAGTATTAAATAGGAAGAACTAACGAACATATTGCGTGTTTACCAGCAGGCATTCTTCAGTCAACGTTTTTGCTCTTCTGGTGTGAATTTATTAGGAAAACATCCCAACGTTTGAACTTATCATACGAAAGGTTATTTTTAAAGGAAAACCAAAAATGGGTACGAATTAGCGATAAACAGCAATAATAGCAAAAGCTGCGCATAAATGAAAAAAGCGCTTTTGAAAATCAGCGACGAGACCAAAGAGTTCAACATTTATAGCAGTACTGTCAATCAAATTTTAGAGGTATAGTAGTTTAAAAGCATACAGCCAAAACAGGAAACTACCATAGCGTAAACGTACTTGAAATTATTAATCAAATAAAATTTAATTGCATAAGTGCCGGGAGTATTCGTTAACTTTACTGTTTCAAAGGACTGGCTATCATAAATTCATCGTTTAAGGAACACTATGATTTCACGTCAGGCTGTTTTCTCTAATTTATACCAGAAGAGCAAAAGATTTGATTGATCTAACCAGCGGTTAGGCTGCGATTTCCCTAACCAACATAATAGCAGTGAACCTTGCATTACAAGACCACATAGAGACAAACACGACGATGATAAAAGTCATACCACGCAAAGAATATAATATTTGTGTGTATTTCTAACTCAAAAATAAGTAAAAAGCCTTACCTCTCAATGGAATATCGTTGAAAAACAGGGAAATATTTGTAGACTAACACACAATGTTAATTTTGACAGTGTGAATACAATTAGCGCCATCTTGTGACAAATGCCTCTTAACACTGCTGTGAACCGATCATTTGCTAAAATAAGTGTACTATCGTGAAAGATACCGTGCTGTTGGTTAAATAACTGGATTTCTCGTTGGTGTAACAGTGTTAAGTTTCCACTAGACAGCTCAGATGCAAGATACTATGGATATTACAGGCGCGGGCTACGAATACGATTTTACCTGACTGCATACCTTGGAAACCGGCTAGTTTATTCTTGAACAGTGAAAGGATACTACGCAGATCTCCAAAATAATTTCCTGAATAATTACGCACTAGATTATATTTAAAATGCTTACAATCAACCTGGATTCAGTAATATTGCCTGCACAACTGCTTACCAAGACAAATGCTGACAGCGAAGCTATGCACAATGCACTTCGCAATGAGAAGCTTAAATAACGGGAAGCTATGGGTAATGGAAGATTGCATAAACATGGATTTCAAAAATAGAAACGTGTGAAATAACTTCTGGTGTGTCTATATGCCCTTACAAAGGTCCTCAGTCATATTTTAAGGCCCTTTTTACCAAGGACCCCGGTCGGGATGTACGGGGTAGCCTCAATTCCACTGGCTCTGGTCTTAACACGGGGACTTCTGTTTGTGCTGCAGAAAGTGTAAAGCTTTTCGTGAACGGCGCTTTGCATTGCATAGTCACCAACCTGAAAAGAATAAGTAAAATGTCGACGTTTTCACGCTCGGAAAAATTTCCCATGGTGCGTAAATATTTTGACATTTATGTTGGAATGTTGGAGCTGAAGACTACAACACACGCTTTTGAAACTTTCAGTTGAGAACAAAACCTGTCGGACGGAATTTTTCCTACGTAATGAAGTGAAGCAGATCAGCCAAAAAAATTTTATTTTCAATTTAAAACTGTAAAAGATGACGTTCAGAATAACATATACAGTGAAAGAAATTTTGCCGTTCGCACAAAATTTTCTTATTTGCCATCTCACCTTTGTTTTATTCCATTTCTTTGCTTTAAATATCGAGCGCTGTTGCAATATTATAGGCCATCGCGTATTTTATCATACATTTTATCGAGTTTACATTTCCCCAAAAGAAAACAATGATACAGGAGATGTCGCGATGACAATAGATATGGTGAAATAACACTAACTCATATATGCACGTGCATGATGTGCTTTGAAAACATTATGAACAATAAACATGTATCTATCTAATCAGTTCGTGTTGCTTGTTTGGATTTTCCAAGTAATGTAACTGGCCCACTTCTAATCCAGAGGTGGCCAAACCTGCTCTATCTATGAGCCGCATATTGTAAAACCCAAGTTACAAAGAGCCGCAACATAAAAATCTAAAAACACGATTTTATTTGCAATCTACGCTTCTGTGACATCAAAATTCTTTTTGGAACGACTTGCAAAAGTAATACTGTACGGCAGGCTAGCTGCCACAGTACCATTTTACAATATGTCTACACTTTGCAATTAAAATAAAAAATAAAAAACAAATTTATAAATTTTCGGAAAGCTCAAAGAGCCGCATGCAAATGTTCGAAGAGCTGCCTGCGGCTCGCTAGACGCAGTTTGGCCACCCTTGACCGTCACCAAATCCCTTAATATATCAAAACGAATCTGCTTGGAACATTTAAATCTATTGTTTGTGATTTTTTCTTAAGCAATTCACTATTTAGGTTATATGAATTTTGACATATTCGTCAATAAAAACGCAAGTGTTTTACTCCACTTCAGGAAAAAAAATGAACCAAATTAACTAATAAAAAGCTTTGTAAAATTGGTAACTTTCTATTATTTGATATCTACAGTACGTTGAACACTTTTCACAATAAGAAAAAAACATTAATTGTGTCTTTAATGGTACTAAAACTCTAATTGTCTCATAAAAATATGAAGCACACGCTGTGAACGTTTCATTCATAATTTTTAGCTAACTTCAGAATAATCCGCATATATTTACAGGAATCTTTGTTCTGATGTAGAGCACGCATTTCACTTGTAGGCATAATTTTACAGACGTCTTCAGCCATGAAGAAATATTTGAACAAGTTTTTTTTCAGTACTATAATACAAGCTGTTTCCAGAAATTGTGTTTCCTATCCACAGATATAATTGTTGTTTTGCCATTCCCGGAATTCTTGCTTCCATTTTTGAAAATTTATTTTCCACATCTGCAATTCTATCGAATTTTCTTCCAGCTGACATTCATCTGTGGAAACAAGTTTTCTCAAAGTTGTTTCTTAATATTCTGTAAAAAATTAACGAATTTTCAAGTTTACCAACCACGTATCCACATGTGACTAAATTCGATTGTCAAAGTAATCAAATATAAAACAAAAAAACTGTCTCTCGCGTGGTTTGGACTTTTACCGGCCAGCTTTGCCACAGAGAGCGTCTAAAATGCGTTGCTTCCAACAATTCATGCTTTAGTCAAGCGTATTTTTTTCACGTCGAATTTTTCTAGACAAGAACAATCAAGAAGGCATCAGGGGCGTATATTCCGGGCGTGCCAGGTGATGTGGCGCGCACAACCAAACAAACTGATAGGTTTTGACGTGGCGAGAATTTTCTAGATTGTGTGATCAAGGGATAACCATAAAGAAGGCTCGAAAGGCAATTATACACGTCGTATTGATTTTCTGAGCTGAATTTCAAAGCTGTTCCATTTCAGCTTTCTTGATTTAGCCGAGTTTTTATGCATCACTAGTTACTCGTTCCGGTTTTTGATGTGGCAACCTTGGGTGTGCGATTGTGCACTAACACAACAGCACCTGCATAATATACCATGACGCATTCGAGATTCGTCAATAATTGGCAGTTCAGCAGGAATGAGCATAACTGTTCAATCAAGCCTGTATCTGTTCTGCCCTACGGTAGTTGTATATATCCCGACGGCAGTTATGCAGCCACATATAAAAAAAACGAAAACTTTTTTGCGTGCTTCATGCACTTTCTCAATTCATGTGCAGTTTAGCAAGGATCGATCTCGCAGTCCTGGGTTTGCGTCTTTGTAATCGCACACCTGCCGTGTTCTGATTCGACAAGCATTCGAGGTTCGCTATTGGTTGGCAAGTCAGAAGGGTTAGACCTGATGGTTTCGAGATATGTTTTGAAAGATGCTCTTTGATAAAAATTTGCTGAAGTCGTCTCATTCTCAAAAATAACCTTCTTTTTTAAACGTGGTTCTTTAAATTGCGAAGCTGATGAAACCGGCGTGTTCTGATTTATTTCATCTATAGATTGACATTTACTTTTATCAAAACAAAATGTTTTTTGTACGCATTTATTAGAAATTCTGCAGGTATTACGAGAGAATAAACGCGTGTTAGACGTTGGAATCAGTACCATAGTGCCAAAGTGGCAGCAAACATATATCACAAATAGGCTACTCCTGTATTTTGACTGGTAAGGCCTTCACTTCAACTGATAATGCCACTCTGATCAAATGCTCATGTGTCTGGCTTTTACTCGATATGGAGAATGAAACGTTCGAAAGTATTGCGATTCTAGCACAGGGGTGGGCTAACTACTGCCCTCGAGTGCATTTTGTGCTGCCCCATGGCAGCCACACGTGCATAGATATACATATTTCGAATCTATGTTGAAGTAATTACATCGATTAGATTAGAATTGTCTATGTGTACTCAGTGGCGGATTAAGGTAGCGCGGGGCCTGCAGCATTTTGAGAGCGCGGGACCCCCTGAGTTTCAAAAACATCTCAACACCTGCCAAATCATAAAGCGTGTGGCTAAGGCAACCTTGTTACTGTGGCTTTACTCTCTATATGCTTTCTCCAGTTTGCATCGTGACATGACAGTCTGAGTGTATCGTGCCGACCGCCTGTGTTGCCAGATGGTTTTGACCTAAATCTGCTAAATGGTGTCACAAAAACTGCTAGAATTTGCTAAAAGTCTTGTACAGATTTTCAGCTAAAATCTGCTAAAAGCAGTGAAATTCTATTGAAAATATGTTATTTGAACATGATTGAAAGAAACCTATAAACTTATACAATTTAATGTTTCGTTTCACACTCGCTTTCATTAAGCATGGGTTGAAAATGCCGGTCTTGGCCAACACACTTTTTGGCCCACAATTTTCTTTCAATCCACATTTTCAACAACGTAACTGCAGCTTACTTTGATTTCTTCTGTATGACACACAGTTCTTGACGATCTCTTTCAAATGGTTGCATGTTTTTATAGAGTAGAACAATGCACAGCGATAAACAATCCGAGTATAACTTCAGCCCTACAACTTTTTAAGTCTGGTCTTTGTAACTTAAAACTTTGCGTCACATTCGTGAGTATGCAAAAACTTCTTTATTGTCATCTGAGTGCTTTTGCAACCAGTTATGCCTTTTAAGCTCACAATATTTCGCTATGATTGCATTACTGCAAACTTTGCAAAAGACTTCTTGAATCAGCAGGTTAGGCAGTAGGACTATAGACACGAACCAACTTTTACGTTCTGAATCTTGCAACCATATATGTCGAAACTTTGGGTAGCTTTGGTTTACCAGGAAGTTTTTTACCAGACGTTACCACTACTAGTGTAGCTGAACCACTTGGAAATATCGTGTCGTGGAATAAAAACATATTCTACCAATGTTGTCTTTAACCCAACGCGCTCACTAAGCACACAAGTAAATCATTTAGGCTTCGCCAGCCATCTAATTACTTGTTTTATGATACATTTATGTGAAGCAACTTCTTTGCATCATAATAAAAATTCCAAATGATCGCAGGCGGCTGGTTGTGCTTTGTCCTGGTGTTACCCAACTAATAACGTCATAAAGAAAAAAAGTACATTTTTGATGAAAAACTTGCAAAAGTTTTCATCTTGAAAAACTGTTGAAACAGGTTTTTGGTCAGAAATTTGTTAGCTGTTAAACCTGCCAAGCAGTTGGTAAAACCCTCCTAGAAAACCAGCTAACTACTAGATTGAAAATTTTACAGCTATAGTGAGAAAATTCTGCTGGATTTAGCAGCATATCAGCTAAAATGGCAGCACTGCTGACCGCAATCTTATGCCTTTTGTTACGTAACGGTACAAAAAGAATCAAACAAGAATTCTGGACACAGACAGCGTTCAAATGAAAACCTTCGCTTACTACTTAACGGCAAATTTAGCAGACTCTGACATTTTCGTTCCTCTTTCCTGCAAACGTTTTCAAACCTATAGATGTATATCTATCAATTTATACCGTTTTTCATTTCAAATGGAAAAGGAAATGACTGGCATGCACGTTTTTGTTGCACAATCTTATTGAATTGATTGTGTTCGTCTTCTCCCTCACTGTTTCTTGAACTTGACCATCCAGACGAATTAAGGTTATTTTAAAAAACTAATGTCAATCAAAAAGCTACGATATTATGTTTGATGTAATGTATGCGTTCAACTGTTATTCTATTTCTGTTTCACCTGTGCAATTCTGAGTTTTCAGCGTTGTTTGTGCGCATGTATACAAAATGGTAATTGAAATTTTATAATTTCAGTGGTTTCAGTTTTACCTAAACAACTCTTCACTCCATCACCAGTTGTCCCTGCAGCACAGGTGCACGTGTAGCTTCCTTGTGTGTTTGAGCAAATGGCGTTCGAATGGCACGGATTGACGGCAGGCGAAGAACATTCGTCGATGTCTGAAATTTCCATGAATCATGGTACAACAACATAGTGCTTTACACAGTTAGCAGACTAAAATAGTGTTGATCAAAAATTATAACTTTCATTACCTAATTATCCGAGATTTGACCCAAAACTTAAAACATTATACCGGAATTTTTCCTAAGCTAATTCGAGAAACACAAACAATCACGTAAAACGTTTTTAAGTTTTTTATTCGCGAACTGACAACAACACTTTGATTCCTGTTTTAACGGACGGTGATTATCAAAACAATCCCAAGTACAAGTATTCTTAAGTATCCAAAAGTTAAACGTCCATAGTGGCATCAGTCATGATGACTTCTCACCCGCACAGTATGTTCCATCCCCTGTAAAACCTGGCTTGCATGTGCAAACAAAACTTCCTTCTGTGTTTTTGCAAGCCGCATTTCCGTCACAGTCGTGTGAACCATCCATGCATTCATTAATGTCTGTTCAAAAAGAAAAGATTGAATTTTAATCTTGTTTCAAAAACTGACAACTTTAACACAAATGTTTACCAAATGCTGTTAAACGTCATTTGAGACACAAGGTGACCCGCTCGTTGCTAAAGTTAAGATAAACAGAATTTTATGGAAGAATAGCGGACACATTAGTGCTTTACTGTTTTGTTCATTCCTACTGCAATATTCCCAGTAATATTCCATTCGTGAATCAACTTAATGTACTAGTAGTATATGTTTAAATTACAATGTGCATATTTATCTGCACGCTCTCTCCTCATTCGGTGTTGAACAGTTTTATGTGTCGTTGAATTCACTAAAAAATATTTACGCTTTAAGTTAGAACACCAGAACAAAATACACTCACCGTCACGACACAGTAGTTCACAACAGCAAAAATATCAGGCTGCACGTCAAAACATCTGAGTTAAACACACTTTTGTGTTCGTCTGTAAGTTATTTGATTTGTTTGACAGAATGAAACCTTCATTCAGAGCAGGGGTCTCCAACCTTTTTGAAACCGAGAGCTACTTCCTGGGAACTGATTTTAAGCCAAATGCCTACCAGGTTGATACACATTTTAGAAATAGCCATATTTTCAGTACACTTTCAACTAGATATTATTATTAATGATCTTTATTTGTGTGAAGACACTGACCATGTTAAGGATTTCTCATCATAGATATCAATAATGATTTAACAAGATAGGAAACAAATAAAAATCAATATGCAGCACCTTATTTCTGTACTTTTAAGTGTTTTTCAAATTAAGCGTTTTGAAATGATCATTTCTACAATAGTCCTCGGAAACCACAATGTCCCATTTTCACTAGCCACTCATGAATTACTTTGCCCAATGTTTGCACAAATAATAAATCATGTGACACACAAAAATAAACTTTTAAATTTTTTAATCAATCTGATTACATTTTGAACTTGACACCAAATCTGCAGCATTTTAACTATTATCTTGTTATCAAATGTTACATTTTACAAAAACATTTAACAAATCGTGAAGTACACATTTTGAACTGGACACCAAATCTGTTATCTGTTTCTTTTTCAGTTAGTGGAAAGGCTGGCAGTGCATGTTGTTCACCAGTGTGTTGTGCTCTGGTGTATAACTTGACACTGCAACCTTGAGTGAGTCTTGGAGATGTTCATCAGTGAGGCGTGTTCTGTGTTTGTTCTTGACGAAGTTCATGTCAGAAAAGGCTTATTCACAAAGACAGGTTGAACCAAACAAGCTTGCATACTTCATAGTTGTTGTGCATACACCACTGTACTTTTCTGTGTCAACAAGGCACCATACGTTTGATGCAGCCTGCGAGTCTTTGAGGTGGAGGTGATTTTGCAATGTTACAATTTCAATCTCTATCCGTCCAGCATCCAGGCTGAATATTGCGCTTAACTGCTCAGCAATGCATGATACGTCCACGTTTATGAAAGGATTAAAATGAACGACATACATGGCTCAAGCTGATCCAGGTCACAAAACCTGTTCTCAAACTCTTGTCCAATTCTTTCTATGACCTGAGAGTACTTTTCTGCAACTTTGTCAAAAGCCTCAGATGCAGAAGCATTGTCTTTCAGCACTATCTGCACAGAGGGAAAGTACATAACCTTTTTCTCTGTAAATGCACAGAGAAAATGTTGATCTTGCTTTGAATGTATTTAAAGCAATTATCATATCAGCAACAATCTTATCTTTGCCTTGCAACTCACAGATCAAACTGTTCAGTTTCCCAGTAATGTCCGTAAAAATGCAAGGTCAAGTGTCCACTCAGTGCCTTTCAACAGCGAAGTGTATTCCCCTCTGGACTGCATGAATTCTTTGATTTCACCAAAAGTGACCAAAAACGAAGCAGATTTCGTTCCATGCTGAGCCATCGCATTTCTGTGTGTAGTAGCAGGTCACCATATTCGGTTGACATCACCTCCAATGGCACCTTGAATGTTTTGTTCTGTCAGCTCTGGAGCGGGTGCTGTTTATGATCTTCACGACGGGAGTCATCACGTGCTCAAACCGATCAATTTTGCACATAAGGCCTGCTGGTGGATGACGCAGTGGTAATGCAAAAGGTTTGGGTACTCTGTGTCATCTTCACAGTGAGCAATGAATCCTGTATGTCGGCCGATCATAGTAGGTTCCCCGTCTGTACTCACTGAAGCCAGATTTTCTAGCGGCAACTTTTTCTCCACCAAAAACTCCTTCACAGCATAATAGATGTCAGCTCTCCTCGTAGTTGTCTTTAGGGGCAGTAGTGTCAAAGTTATTCTATTGCGAGGAAATCATCAAACGCCATCTTGATAAAGACCATCAACTGCGCAGTACCGCTGCTGTCCACCGACTCGTCACACTGGATGATGAACCACCTGCACCTCGGCAGATCACGGTCCAGCTGGTCGGCCAAGTTCCCGGACATAGCCCACACTCTTGTTAAAATTGCACCTACCCCCAGCTGAACATTGGAGAGAGTGGAGATTTAATCGATTCCATGTTTCTCGTCTCCAAGAACAGTTTTAGCAATTAGCATCATCCGTTCTTTGACAAGCTTCCCGTCTGAAAAGACCTTATTTGTCTTAATCAAGAACTGCGTAGCTCCAAATGAGGCTTCGGTTGCTTTTTGGGAGTTTTTAACCTGTCTCGTGAAAAAATATTGCTGTTTGCACAAAGCAGCCTTTAACTCACGGGCCCTTTCTGCTCGTAGTGCACTGCCCGGCGGGTAGTTAGCATGGTAGCTTGTGTGACACGTTGTGACATGTCTCTCCACATTGTGCTGGTTTGCTGTCGCCACAGTTGCCCCGGAAATGAGACGCACGCAGTCTCCTTTCACAGTGGTAAAAAAACTCTACCTCCCATTCACCGTGAAAATGATAAATTTTCTTTCTTTTTCCTGCCATCTTTTTGGAGTCAGCCATGTCCTCATTTTCGCTGCGCCGCTTACTTGTCTCCACCTTGTTTGTATGATCTCGCAGAGCTGTGTGTGTATTACTCCACGAGGCTCCTGACTATGTTGCGGCACACCGAATCAAACACCGAATCACCCGCACAACTTTCAGTTTTTTCTACTCAGTCTGGCGGATTACATACGAGGAAGTTTAATCTGTCACATATGCCTATTCCGCTAGACACGAATAGAATAAATAAAGACTGTGCGCGTGTTTCATACAGTGCGCACCAATGTGCTAGATCAGTGCTTCTCAAATTGAGCGGAATCGCACCCTTGGGGGCGTTTTTTGAGGGGCAAGGGTGTCGAAAAAACCAAAGGGGATGATAGGTGGGCAAAACAACAAAAGGGCGAAAATGCTCAACCACTAATCGATCATTGAGTTTACTTCAGTAGCCTACTATTATGACTTGTTAGTGTCTTGAAAATATTAATTCATTATGATAATAATCGTTGGAGGTTGTTCCTAAAGCAATTTATCCGTTTAATTTTTACTCTGGATTGTCTATGTGCCCGGCTGCAATGTGGATTATTTTCACAAGAATTCTGAACGTAATATTAGCGTCGTAATACAATTGCTTAGCTCAGCTATTTAATGGCTTGGTTCAGCTATTTAATACTTTCTTTAAATAAAGTTCTTTCAGGCATGGGGGGCGAAAACGACGTGTCGAGAGTGAAAAGGGGGCGATGGAATAAAAACTTTTGAGAAACACGGTGCTACATGCTTGCGGAACCGCATGCGCTGCTCATCGCAATTGTTGGTGTAAAACACGGTAAGTGTGATTTAAACAAAAATAGCAACCAAAAAAATTAGATGTATCTCACTGGTAAGTGCCGCTATTTGAGCTATTTTTGAACTAGCTGGCGAGCGCCTCATATGGTCCTTAAGCGACGACCTGGCGCCGGCAAGCACCGTGGTGGTGACCCCTGATTTAGAGCAACTGTAGAGCAAACTGACTTATCTAGAGTTTATTCAACAAGACCATCTCATTCTCTTAAATCAGAGGCGACAGTCAGTTGTATTGTATAACGTTTTCTCTCCCACACGCAAAGCAGCAGACTAATACATGGCAGTAACAAAGTACAGCACGCACTAATACGTGAAAGAACACGGAGGTACGTGACGATAGTAGAAAAGCATAAGCTTGTTGGCGCTAACACAGTTACTTTGATGACACACAAGCATAGATATGTGATTTTAGCATAACATTCCCTTCATGCATGCATGGCTCCAACACGATTGTTGTAATACTGTACTACGATGAGTTCGCAGTACACCGATTTATAAAATGTATGGGGGAGTGGGCGGCTGCGAAAACCAGGGTTAATTTGGGCTACAGAACTCCTTAGTGCGAAGCCACTTACAGTGCAAAGGGAACAGTTCATTAAGTAAATGAAAGTAAAGTATATTGCCCTGAGTATATGGTAATAGACGCAATGGGGTTACATGATGAATGGAGGCAAAATGCTTTACAGTAGGGTTTCCTTACCTTTCTCTTAGCATGTACCCCTTCAGCATTTCGACAGATGAGCATGTCCCTCTAAAGGTTCTTACTTATGACAAAAAGGCTGAGTAAATTAACAAAAATCCACTGAATTTTAACACAAAGTTTATATTTTTAAAACTATAAAGTAGACTACATTTTATGGTTTAAAGTTGATTGTTGTGGCTGCACGACAAATGTACACCTTGATATGGGCAAATGTACCCCCAGGAGCACATGTACCCCAGGTTGGGAACCCCTGCTTTACAGCATACAATAGCTCTCAGCTACTGACTACATTTACCAAGTATTTTAGACTGATAACAGATGCTCATCCATATAATACGAGACAAACTTTAATTCGGCAATTTGCTTTACCAAAGCACCTTCCAACTCAGGTGCGGAAACGCTGAAAAACAGTGCAAGAAAAATCGTGACATAAATTCCTTCAGAAATAAAAAATAAACCGTGTTTGACACTTTTTACAACGGAATGTGAAAATGTGTTATCGGGGTACTAGAAATATTATTGGTATACCTATTTGGTAGAATACAATGTGCTTTAAGCAAGGGCGCTGATTTAATTATTTAACGCTATTACTATGAAAGGTATCGCTGTTGTATCTTACTCAGTTTGGATATATTTTGTTGCGTTCACTAATATTGGTCGCATTAAGCTCTTGTAAAAAGTAGTGGGATGCCTTTGGTCTTTAATCGCATTGCGAATATTGTGTCTACAGAACAGTGAACGAAGTTCTATTGACCGAAAATTCATTTCCCAAGCACATCATTGGACCCCTTGTTCTCAGCATTCTTAATGTAGAAAATGTGCATTTTCTTTGTTTCCCACCCCTGGACGTATATTGTGCTGCGCGTCTGATTAGCATTCTCCGCCACTGGCGCTCTTGGCCGCCTTCTTTCGTTGTAATTAGTAGCACTGTCCGCTCACTAGTAGCACTGTCCGTTCACTAGTAGCACTGTCCATTCAGTGGTAAGTTTGACATGAGCGCGGCTGGTCGTGTTGAGGAGCTGCCTTGTTCCTAAGTTGATTTATTTGAATAAGCTCGCCGAACGTTAAGGATCTTACCAATGCAAAGAAAAATCCTGTCATTTTTCGTTTGTATGTTAAGAGTGAGACTCTACGTTGACGAAACTGTGAAAGGCACATGATTTGGTGAGTATTTGGTTTATTTTTGGTTGTGTAGGCAAAGAAATTTCGCTCACAAATGTCCTTTCTTTATATAGAAAACATCGACACTCAATTATTGCTTGGCATCCTGACTTAATGCAGGATTATTCAACTGTTGAGAAACCCAGTTGCAAATTCAATGATACCGTTGCAGCGCTGCACTAGTCCATAACTGTCGACGCATTTCCTCGTTAGCTATAACGAATAATTCCAAAATATGTGAAAATACCAAACGCCGTCAGTAGCAATGCTATACCAATTTTCTGGAGGTTGAACTTGCCTGCGAAGAAGTATTTTGCTTCCATTAATCTTATAACCGGGTTGCATATATTAAAATTGAACGTACTCGGAGCAAAATACTGTACTTTCACATATTTACTGAACTGTTCCCTTTACACTGTAAGTGGCTTCGCCCTAAGGACTGTATCCCAAATTACCCATGATCTTCGCAGCCTCCCACTTCCCCATGCATTTTATAAACTGGTCGTTGTACAGGAACTCATCGTGGCACTGTATCACAACCTTGTTGGCATCATCCATGCCTTAATAAAACCACATATGTGCGTTCATCAAAGTAATTGCGTTAGCACCAACAACGTATGCTTTTCTGCAATCGCCACTTATCTATTTTCGTGTTCTTTCACGTATTTGCGCGTGCGGTACTTTGTTGCTGCCATGCATGCATAAAGTCTACTGCGTTGCCTGTGGAAGTGAAAATTATACAATACGATTAACTGCCGTTACAAATGGGGACCTCTGATTTCAAAGAATGAGATGGTCTTCTTGAAAAAAATCCAAACGAGACAGTTTGCTCTAAATCAGTGTTTCCCAAGCGGGGTGCTACGAGCTAATATGTTTTTCAATATATCATTAAAATACTTAATCAAAATGTCATCAAACCTTACGCAAATTGTTAGGGGTTCGCCACACAGGGCCCCAAATTATATTTTTCTGCTGTAGGGTGCCTCAAGCCTGAAAAGGTGGGGAAGCGCTGCTCTAAATGAAGCGTTCTTTCTGCTAAGCAAGCAAAATAAACTGCAACCGAACAGAAAAGAACCTTGCAGTGTGTTTTACTCCGCTGTTTTAACGTGCAACCTGATATTTTTGCTGTTAACTGCTCTGTTGTAACGGTGAGTGACCGTATCTTGTTCGGGCGTCCTAACTTAGAGCGCAACTATTTAGTGAATACGATGACACAAAACTGATCAACACGGAATGGGGTGAGTGAACGCAGAATAATATGCATATTGTGTCATAAATCACGCCAAAACAGTTATAGATATCTGAATAATACGTCACATTGTGACGTTACAAATAGCGCGCATCCAGCATTAACAATGACCACCATACACCACCGGTTTCAGCAGCATTCAACTTCTAGCCTTCATCAGGGCAAACAACGTGCAATGAAAACAAGTGAGAAACACCTCTGGTACGATTTTTCCTTGTTCGTTTCACAAACTCCTAATAAACTTCAAAACCCCTACCAACCCCTTTTCTAAATGAAAGTTATATCATATTGTACAAAACATTAGATTTTTACATCCACCCGAACAGCTATGAAAATGGAAAAACTTTTTTATATCAAAGCAACCACCGCAAGGATTCTTGCACTCACGATAAATTCCCTTCTCTGCAAAGATTGGGAAAATTAAGCTCAACAACCTGGGCGTAATTTGCGCAGATTAATAGACCTACACATAATCTGCTCCAACTATCACAGATAAAAATGAATCAAATTTTTGTTCGTTTGTTTTTCTACAAACGTTTTCAAAATTGTATGTGGATTTCTATCAATGTACATCGTTTTTAATTTCAAGTGGAAAAAAAAGTCTGGCATGCCCGTTTTTATTGCCCACAAATATTGAATTTATGTTTATTTTCTTCTTCACTGTTTGTTGAACTTGACCATCCCAATGATTTAAGGATCATTTGAAAAACTAATATCAATCAAACAGCTACGATATTTGATGCAATGAATGCCTTTAACTTTCATTCCATTTTAAATGCTTCACCTGTAAAATTCTGAGTTTGCAGCACTGCTTGCAGGCAAGCATACAATTTGAAGTTAATGTTACCAGTGTAATTGAAAATTTAGAATCTTATTGCTTTTAGTTTTACCTAAACAACTTTTCACTCCAACTCTTTCACGCGAGTAAAAATCTGGCTTCAAACACTCGTTAAGATGTTGATGAAAAAAGCAATTTATTTCAGATTCTTCAGTTTCGTCCAAGATTTGAATGATGGCATTGTTCACAAACCATAAAACATAATTGCAATTAAAATTTGCTGCAAGTTTTAATGGATTTTTCCGTTCTTCAGATATATATCTTAAATGCGAATTCGATTTCATTGCGTGGAAAATCGATATTCAGTGTGCAATCAATACTAGACGCAAGAGTTACTATGCAGATTCTTCACCTGAAGCTCATGTAAATTAAATTTCCGTAAGAATACCAAATACCAGCACTCTTAAGTATCCTAAAGTTAAACTACACTAGTGGTGTCAGTCATGTTGACTTCTTACCCACACAAGTTTTTCCGTTGCCTGTGAAACCTGGCTTGCATGTGCAAACAAAACTTCCTTTTGTGTTTGTGCAATTCGCATTTCCGTCACAGTCGTGTGAACCATCCATGCATTCATTAATGTCTGTTCAAAAAGAAAAAATTGAACTTTAATCTTGTTTCGGAAATTGACAACTTTAACACAAATGCAAATAGTCTCCAAGGGCGACACAGTAAAATTAAATCGCAAAGTTTTTTTCCAGAAAATTAATTTCGCGTCATTTTCCCATCTTCAGTCCTGCAATATGCAAGCAAAAGCTCATGGTCGACATAATGAAAAACTAAAGCAAGATTAAGAAAAAGCACAATAGCTGTGGTTTCAAACACACGATATGACTATAGAATAGATGCTGAATGCGAAAAATGACGTCAATTGCGGAACGGTTATCTTGATGGAGTGCGGTGACGAGACAAGCAAAAAAATGTCGGCGCTATGAACTGCTGGTCACCGTTACTGGGCAGTGAATTGCGTAACATGTTTCGTTTTATAAGTGTTTTTCTTCCTCGACCAGTTGTAAGTATTTCACTTGGTTCAGTATTTGTCAAAGATCTCTGCAAGGCTGATTCAGCAACGATTTCCTCTCCGTGTCGTCGAAAATGTGAAGCTCTAAGTTCCATGCGAGCTTTCGAGGAATCAGCCTGCCGTGCTCTGCTTAAACAAGTTTGCGATGATTCAGACCAAAGGATCAAGTGGGGGGTTGGGGTTAAAACCCCCCACTTGAATGAGTTTGATATGTTATTGCCTGCGCAATAGAGATTAATTGTTTTCGCATACTTTTTGCTTGTTAAATTTGTCGACTTAATGCAAATACCACGGAATGAATTCGCATGCTAATTTCAAGAAACAGTGTAAATGGGCCAAAAAGTAATAATTAGGTTTTGGGGGGAATCTGGGTTATCGTCTGCATCCATGGAACCATCTCATCACTTTTTGCAGATCTTGCGTACACATCGTACACTGCTCATGTTTAAGATTGTGTTCGGCGATAGTCCACTTTATCCGAAACAATTGTCTTTATTTTGTCTGTTATGGCCGATCAGCGCATGGGCTGACCGCTATGGCTACATTTCCAATTTCTGTATCATGATACACGAGCTCAAAAACAGCAGTTGTTAAGGGGAACAATCAAACACCCATCACCGTTACATTGGGAAGGGCTCATTTAAAACGGTGAATCCCGTTTTTTAGCCCTTTCACGAACTTCCAACATCAGGCCTAGTAATTAATGCTTTTGGTTTGTTTAAATGCCTGTTCTCCATATCCGGTATACCATTTGAATGGTCTTTCATTTTCACATGCCAGTTTTTACAATTTGAAATTCAGTAAAACATATGTTTCTCGTTTGGTCACATCGTTTCATAGTTTATCAAATCGAAAGTTAATCTTAAACTGAAACAAATGTAGAACAAACATCTAATGAAAATATGCATTCCACCTGTTCGTTTGCACGGGCCTTTAAGTAGCATTTGAAAAAATGTATCACTTGTCTTTTTTTGACCAGATGTTGAAGATCACAAATGTGAAATATTTGAAGTGCAACGATCAAACATGGCAAAAGTTCGGGTTAAATCAACAAACATGGCAAAAGTTCGGGTTAGATCAAACATGGATTAAAGTATGCAAGCAAACTGATTGGAAACCAGATATTTTCCTCTATTCGATAAAACGCTCGTTTAAGTGTTTTCATGCAATTTGTTGTAAAGCACACTTGAGCGTTAACATTGTGTAGATGATTATCTGGACGCGCTATGTACAGGCCCGTAACCAGCTTTGGACACCAGAGGGGCGATTCTGGGAGGAGCCAAGTTTCTTAAACTATGTTCAACACATCTTTTTAGGGAGACAAACATTCTTAGGGGGGGGTTCAGGGCCCCAACCTGCCTCCCCCTTAGTTACGGGCCTGTATATGTGTCCAATAACTTGGTCGAGTGCCGTGAGACGTGAAAGTCAACAGGAGTGCCGCGATCAAACTGATTGCCCAACAGACCGTGAAGCTTTTGCACTTTTTGGGCAAGTTTATCTTATGTGCCTGATTTTTGTAAAAAATTTTATGGGCAAGGTTGATTTATGTGGCTGAAAATTGCAATGAAAGTAGAAAAATTTCGTGTCTCAACCTAATTTACTTTTATTGCAGATAGAATCACGCGCTTGAAGTTAGGTTCGATTTAAACCTTACACCGACAACCAATGACGTCTATTGGCGGAATTTTTGGATTTTACTTTACTTTTTCGTTCATTTGTTAAGAGCCCTTCCCATATTTATGTTTGGAAAATTGTTTTTGCTCGTAATCATATAAAAAATGTCCAAAATCAACACGTTGTTTTTTACCTGATCAGCTGAGCTTGAAAACTTTCCAAGTTTCTAAGCCTATCAGTTAGTCCAGTATAAGCGAATGAAGAAAATCTGCCCATTTTGGTCAAGGACAACAACTGTGTTTGTGTTTAGTTAGAGGTTACCTGGGCAGGGTTTTAACGAAACGTCAGATATGTCACTACTTCCAGGCTAAAATTTCTTTAGCAAAAATTATCACACACAATGTGGGTGTGTACGTGCCTACATAAAATATATTTGAATTTTCTTCAATGACATGGCGTGCAGTTCAAAATACGTGGATGTGAAGGAAGAAAAAAGGGTTTAAAAGTAATTTTCGGAATAGTGTACAGGCAACCTCAATGAGCTCTCAATCGTTATCTTAAGCAATAGCAAAAATTGCAAAGAAAAACTGTGAATGCTATGTACTAGGCATTATTAACATAAATCTACTTAGTGCAAAAATGTCGACTGAATTCAACAGTATATACTGCAGATCGGGGTTGGGGAGCCTATATCACGGGCCGCATGAAATGTGCATTTTCGCTGACGGGCCGCAAAATCGATCGATTTTGTCCTAAAATTCAATCTTTATCTAACTACACTACTACAGTAGGCTATGAGGTAGATTGATTTCTCTTGACTTACTATCAAAGTACTTGCATATCATGGAGCTTCGTTTTTGACACGATGTTGTACTGTAACTTGGGTAACGAAAATTCTGTTTCGGGCCATATCAAACGTTTATGCGGGCCGCAGGCTCCCCACCCCTGGTGTAGATACTCTATGTAGATTTTGATGCTACCCTATTTTGCTTAAATCAACTAGAGTGGTAAACGAAACAGAATCATGCTTCGACCATATTCATACAAAAAATTTGTCCAACGTTACGAAGTCTTGTATTATGCTGCATGACATTAGTGTTCACTATCCAGTTGATTTTACTCTGAGTAAGCCCGACTGAAAAGAGATATTTAACAAAGTTTCTGAAGAGTTATGCGTGATGTTGATAGCACTGCTTTTGAACGAGATCTATACATAACTCTAGATTCGTTGCCGATACAAAACCCAGAATGAAATGTTAATGAAAAATTTGATTTTAGTGTAAGTCTTTTGAAACGTCTTGCGGATATACACATGCCTGTTAGCAAAATGAACTAGAAGGGAATATAAACAACAAAAGTCATGGATAAAACAAGGGTCATTTCTTGTATCAAACATAGAAACTACTTGTTTCGCATTTATGAAGGATCAAAATTACTAGCAGATTCGAAATGTATAAAACGTCCGAAGCCATTTTACTCACGGCAACGATTTAGCCATGTGCAAATACTATAAACGAAAGACATGTGACGATGCCTTTCCGGACAGCGTGAAAATTGCTAAAGTTGTAATAAATTTTATTACATCAGCATATTGCGAATTTCCACTAATTTTCCAAACTAACATACCTGTGAAACAAATTTGAAAAAGTGCTGTACGCAGGACTGAACTATTATTTTACCCAAAACAGCTTGAGCAACAATATAGTTTTGGCAATAACCATTCCACATCCCTATCCATTACACACTTGTACGAAAACCTTCTCCAAAGCATTGATAAAAACATAACTTGTGCAGTTTTCTCGATCCGATCTAATAAAAGGCTTTGATTCCAGTGAATCTCTCCATATTGCTGACAAACTCTAGCAGTGTGCAGAAAGAGGAAACTTGTAATATAGTCTTATATCTCCAACAGAATATAGTAAATTCAAGAGGAAAGCACTAAATAATTTCTTAAACATTTCATTGTAGGGTACCACGAGGCTCGATTTTAGGCCAATTATTCTTTTCTTTGTTTAGGAATGACTAACGCAATTCAAATATTACGAAAGCTATACTTTTTGCTGTTCATGCAGTTGTAGTTCAGAGTAGCAATTATCTTAAAGCATCAAAAAACTCGGCTGAGTGTGAAATGAAAAGTATAACTGAATATCTATCTATAAACAAGTTCTCACTAAACATTTACGAAACACAAAATATGTTAATCACAAATAAACTTAGCACAGATTCTTTTAAACTAAATGTAAACGAGAATCGTATTGAAAGAACTTTGAGTTACAAGTACTTTGGTGTAATTGTAGGTGAAAAACTGACATGGAAAGAAAATTGCAAATGATTGTGTTTTGCTACATAAAAATATGTTGATGTAATGTATAAAATTAAACATTAAATTATGCATTGCTTATGCTGTATAACCAAGCATTACGTATGTTGTATCACAGTCTAATAAATTCACGAGTACAATATGGAATTATTGCCTGGAGAAGAGCAGCTTCATGTCATCTACAGCAGTGCTCTTCAATCATTTTGTCATCGTGGAACCCCTGATATACGTCCGCGTTTGTCATGGAACCCTCATTAACAAAAATTAAAAAAACACGAATTACTTGCAAGAAAATCACATTTTCTTTATTAGACACTTCATCAAATAAACAGTTATTACACAAGTTAAAAAGCAAGAAATTTAATGACTCGGTTGTTCTTGTATTTCGGAAATGTATCTGCTACATTCAGAATTTGGCAAATCGAACAGGGATCTCAAATATGCGTCGTCCCCGGAGCCGGATTCACCTAGGGCCTCAATATCCAAGGGGCCCTCCAACAAACTGTGGTACGCATAGAGTCAATGGCCGGTATAAGATCATTTAGATTAAATGTCGTCAAAAATTTGTCTTAGTTATTATTCACGAAATTTAGTTTGATCAACTTTCGTGGTGATAATGCCAGAGTTTTCCAAAGAGTTTCCAAGAATCTCAATATGACGGTTGGTCAAGCCGCATGCCAACTGTTGTGTCAATATACTCAAAGAACCCTGGCTGCGTTCTGCGTTTGCTGAATCGCACCAATTGTTACGTGTGACTGTATCCAAGAAACTTGTGGCTGTTCATGTTTGAAATGCACCTGATCAGTAGCATAATTGACGGATGGCAGGGGTGCGAACCGCCTCCACCCCCCCTGCCAAGCTAAATGTAAAAACCGGCCCCCTACTTTGCTTGCATTTTGGTATTTACTATTCTTTTGGTTTCAATAGATTGTTGTTTTTCGGGTTTTTCGGAGTGTTTTTCAGTGACTTCGGCTTTTTGTATAGCCGTTCAATACCGGATTTGCTATTGTTTCTCAACTATTTTCTGAGTGTTAGCCAGTGGGCGTCCTTCAGCTAACTTTCCCCCTGGCTCAAACCTCTAGTTACGTCACTGCACCTGATCAAAGCTAAGGTTGTACTGCAGATAAGAGCTATGTGTAGGGCTAGCAGCAGTATCCTACAATAAAAGCATAGTTGTTTCTTAGGTGACCGAGCAATACAGTTGTTTTTGTCAGCGTTTGTATCGCGTAAAGCCCGATTGGTATATTGAAATAGATACGCGTGCAAGTTTTAATCGTCGCAGAAGAATGAAAGCAGAAATCAGGCAGATTCCTCAGAAGCTTGCCTCAAGGCTAAAGTTTGTTTGTTGTCTTCGATAGGTTGAGAGAATCCCTGCCACTACTGTTTTCCGCAAATGTTGACATTTACTGAAAGAACTATGAGACAAGAAAAGGGAGAATTGACGAACTGTCCCACCATCAAAAAAGGTTGTGTTTTGAACAAGGAATAACTAGAAATTGGCTTCATTGCACGCTTCCAATGTACGTTGAAAGGCTCGGCCTTTCTTGATTTTTCGTGAACGGTTACGCTCTGTTTAATCGCATGGCTTCTCTCTGGCACTCGTCACCGCACACGTGTGTTATCTCCAGAGGAAAAGTGTCATTCTTAGACCGCTACCAAACGCAGTTTTTCTTAGCAGCGACTGGTTTATGAGGCTCTGGGAAGGTCAGCCTTTTAGCTTAGAAAAATATTGAGTAATGTCGTTGTAACTAGCCACAGTTTGTGTGTTTTTCTTAATTTGTTTTCAACTGCCAAGATTTCACCTGTAAGATTTGTCTTACATTTACAGGACTGATGATGTGTTGGAAAACGCGAAAGTACTTTCCCCGTCAATAAACTGTGACTGATTTACTTGTCGCCATCTTTGTGGCCTTTAACTATGAAAAATAGATACGCTTGCAAGTTTTAATCATCGCAGAAGAATGAAAGCAGAAAGCAGGCAGATTCCTCAGAAGCTTGCCGCAAGGCTAAAGTTTGTTTGTTGGTATATTTAGATGTGATTTTTTCCATTTGAATTTTCTTCGGTAAAGCCATTCCGTAATCAGATTGCTATTGAGTACTTGCACAAGTTTGTACTGCTCCCATGCTAGGCGAATCAGAGATCTTGATGAGCTTGAATAGCAAGTAAAAACCACTTTGCCAACTGGCAACCGCAGAACTCTTCCCCAAAGAGACAGAGAAACAGCAAAAAAATGACCAAAGCGCGTTTGGGTCTGATGCCTCAGATTAGTGGTTCTTAGTTTATCCAACCACGCGAAGCCTTATTTCTTAGCTTGATGGTCACTAACTGCTCAGGCGAAAGGTCGTTTTCAAGATTCAAAAGAATTAAAAAAGAATTAAAGGGTCGCAATGTTTCAGGAGATGTTGACCACACTAAGCATTCGGTACATTAAAAGTGACAAACTTCGGCAAACAAATTGTAATGAATTCTTAGATAATTTTGTCAAAAAGAAGGCCAGGACAAAACCTTTTTAACTGTTTACTGTGTTATGTTCAGCCTTAATTGATTCGATGATTGTAGCTTTTTATTTCTTTGAACGTATTTCAGTAATGACAGCATAAGCGAAATTTAAACCACTCCAGTCGCCACGGTGGGCATTGGTGAGCTCAGCCGTTCCAAATTTAAATATCGAACATTATAAATCAGTAAAGATTTTATCAAATTTTTAGAATCTCAAGTCCCATTGCGCAAATTTAAATCCCTTATTCAAGACGTTCTGGCGACGGTTCTGGTTTTTAAACCTCACATCTTTTCACGCGACAGTTAAGTTGCGTTCGATTCTTACCAGTCTGAAAAAGTATAACAGCTACAACCATTTCGGTGCGTTTTACGTGATATGTTTTGCTCGTGTGTGTGAGATTTTTACAGCAGTGGTAAGCGAGTTGCAACGTGGTCCTCACGTTGTGCTTTGAAGTCTTTATGCCGCCACACATATTATGTAGGTGCAGTGTTTTTGTTTGTTTTTCTTTTTTTTTTTGAACAGAGATAGGAAAAAACAGATGTGATTGTTATAGAAGTACGTTGGTTGCAAAGAATACTAGATGTGTGCCAGGCGTATGCAGAATCGCATGGGATTATTTTCAACTGCAACAAAACTGTTTGTATGACGTTTAAGGCTAAATGTGCAAAAAGCACAGACACTGCAGTCTTGAAATCGGGTGGTCAATACGTAGAATCTGTTGACCAATACAAATATCTGGGGATTGTATTGGATACTGAGCTCTCAGATGACAAAGACATTCAGAGACAACTGCGATATCAATATTGTGCAACAAAAAAGCTGCGAGCCTCTATTTCCCGATGTTCAAATGGAGTTAACAACGTACTTTTCCGTTCCTTTTGTACGCCCATGTGTGCATCTCAATTATGGTGTAATTTCAGGAAGTCATGCATGCAGAGATTGCGGGTGGCATATAATTTTGGTTGCAGAACTCTATACAACCTGACCTGGAGAGCGAGTGTTAGTAACCACCAAGTTCAATGTAACATTCCTACCTTTGAGGCTCTGCTACGTAAATACAAGTACCTGTTTCTCGAAAGATGCAGAAAATCTAACGACATATGGTTACGTGTTTTGATGCAGTCAGATTGTTTGTACTCGTCACCATTCTTTGAACACTATAATCGCATTTTACTCTGTGATTGAGTGATCGAAATTTGCAGTGTCCGTTTGATCGATGGCGTGTCAAGCCACAACGCTTTCGCATTTTACCTAGACTAGACCAAGTTAGGAATTAGCGCCCTACTCCGCAGTAGTGCTGTAACAAGAGTTACGTGTTAGCTAACAATAGTGTTAAGAATGAGTCTGTAACGCTATGGTTCTGTCTTCAATGCAGTTGCAAAAAGTGTCTGTAACCCTGTGATTCCGCCGGCTTCAATGCCTTGTACTACGTTCTGTTTTGTCTGTTTTCATCAACCTGCGTTCTGCAGAGTGTGTGTGTTCATACTATGGACTACGTGTCTGCTCATAAACAAATAAATTAAATTAAATTAAAAAACGTAGGCTATGTGTTTTGTCAAATATTTCAATTGTGGTGATTTCGGTCGGTTTTCCTTTGGCAGTTAATAATCCTGTTCTCGCCAGTCAAGTGGGATTTCATCATTTCCGTGCAATTTAACGCTTTTGCGTCGAAGGCAGCAACAAACGCAGTGATCGTGGGCACTCCAGTTTTGATTTAAAAATTTTTACTGACCGTATTTTCAGAGCGTCATTTTCGAATTTTCCCAAATTGATTAACGTTTTCCATTTTTTTCTTCGCAACAATGGGAGAGGGGGTCTCATAGGTGGATTCGCCTAGGGCCTGACATCCGGCCCTGGTCGTCCCATTTTTTAACTTTGGCAATTTAATTACATTTGGTCCGCTTCCGATTAGGTGCCTCTTTCACATTTGAACTACATTGCTCATTACCGTCCACACCCTCGCTGTTGTTATTATTTCGCTTCACATGAGAAAATATGCTATTTTGCTTCGTCTGGCTTGACTAAACAGTAAAAAGTTGGGTTTCACACCGTTTTTGCTTTATTTCCACGAAGACTGAACAGCAGCTCTGGCCCGTTGTCCACTCTCTACTATTCTGATGTACAGTACTGTGAACTGTACATTAGCAACATCGTATGACTATGATGCAACAATTGCACAACAATGAACAAGTGACGCAATAACTCGCAATATTTCTTGTTTCGCTATCTGCACTCAATCTCATGTACAACTAACTGGCCTACATGGAGTCTGAATGCGGCGCGGTGATCTAAAAATTACACAATGACGCATCAACACATGATGGTGGTAGTAGCGGTAGGAGCAGGCAAATTTTGGGGGTGAGGAGGAATTTGGCCGAATTGTCCCAAACTTGCCCGAAAATACTTCAAAAAATGACCTCTAACAAAAAACTCTTCATTCCATTTTGGGCGCTATTTGTTTCAAATCAAAGGATGTTGGGCGACATTTTTGCTCATGTTTTCAGGGAGTTTGCTTAGATGTTCATGGAGTTTGTGAAGATTTTCAGATATTTTGCCCAGATTTTGAGGGATTTTGCCCGGCTTTTCACCAAATCAAAACTTTTGGGGGTGCGCTTGCACTCCCTGCTCCCCCGCCTCCTACACCACTGTATCAACATACTGAAACAAGAAATCATTTTCCTTAAAAAACGAGGAACCCTCATGGAACCCTTAAAACTCATGGAACCCCGCTACGTGTTTTACGGAACCCTGGGGTTCCGCGGAACCCCGGTTGAAGAGCACTGATCTACAGCCAATATCGTTTGTTTTAAATCGCCTGATGAGATGTTTGCACACATGTGGAATGGCAACTCGCAAAGTTACTAGCATTTACAAAATGCAAAGAATTCCAGAAACAAAAGACATTTACAGTCTTGAAAAGAGCCAATTCATGTATAAATACAATAACTCTCAGTAGATGATTACATTTACCAATTACTTTAAACTGACAACAACTGCTCATCTCGATAATGCGAGACAAACTAAAATTTGGCAATTTGCTTTACCTAAGCACATTCAAACTCAGGTGCGAAAATGTTGAAGAACAGTGCAGTAAAAATCTTGTTAGAACTTCCTTTAGAAATAACAAACAAACCGTGTTTGACACTTTTTACAGCAGAATGTAAAAATTTGTTATCGGGGTACTAGAAACATTTATTGGTGTACTTTTTTGGTGGAGTGCAATGTTCATTAACCAAGTGCACTGATTTAATTAATTAATGTTATTACTGTGAAAGGTATCGCTGTTATATCTTACTCACTTTGGATTTTGTTGCCTTCACTGAAATTGGTCGCGTTAAACTCTTGTAAAAAGTAAAGAGATGCCCCTGGTCTCCAATCACATTGCGAATATTATGTCTACCGAACAGTGAACGAATTTCCATCGACTAAAAATTCATTTCCCATGCACATTATTGGACACCTTGCTCTCAGCATTCTTAAATTCAGTGACATCGCTGCAGCGCTGCACTAGTCCATAACCTTTGACGCATTTCCTTTTCAGCTATCACGAATATTTCCAAATTATGTGAAAACAGCAAACATTGTCTGTGGCAACTTTAAATTAATTTTTTCAGGAGTTTGAACTTGCCCGAAAAGCATTTTGCTTCCATTAATCATATAACCGGGTTGTGCATATTAAACCATGTACTCTTAGCAACATACTCTACTTTCACTTACTTAATGAAGTATTCCCTTTACACTGTAAGTAGCTTCGCTCTAAGGAGGTCTGTAGCCCAAATAACCCCTGGTCTTCGCAGCCTCCCACTTCTCCATGCATTTTATAAATCGGTCTACTTGGAACTCATCGTAGTACTGTATCACAACAACCGTGTTGGCTTCATCCATGCCTTGCTAAAACCACATGTCTATGCTTGTGTTTCATCAAAGTAATTACGTTAGCGCCAACAAGCATATGCTGTTCTACTATCGCCGCTTATCTATCTTCGTGTTCTTTCACGTATTTGCGCGTGCGGTACTTTGTTACTGATAGGCATCATGAAAGTCTACTGCGTTGTATGTGGGAGTGAAAACGTCATACAGTGCAATACAATTAACTTCCGGTATAAACGGCGACGTCTGAATTCAGAGAATGAGATGGTCTTGAATAAACTCTAGATAACACATTTTGTATGTTATCTTAAAACTGTTGCTCTAAATCCGGGTTACTTAATCTGGGGTGCTAGCTCCCCCAGGGGATGCTGAAATCAATTTCAGAGGGTGCTGGGGAAGGTCACATATGTGGTGGTCCAAGGTAAAAGGAATAAGTTTGGACTAACGTATTTTTCCCGGATATTTTAACAGTTCATCGACTGCACTTGTCTTTACTTCATCCTTGTAGTAACCAGGTGTTAGCCAATGCTAAGGGCTGCTGGACTGCTTAGGCGCGACCAGAAAAGGTGCTGAGGTAGAAAAAGTTTAAGAAACGCTGCTCTAAATGGTGCGTTCATCTTTCCAAGCAAACAAAGCAATTTGCAGAGAACGAGAACCTGACAATGTGTTTTACTCCGCTGTTGTGACGTGCAGCTTGATATTTTTGCAGTTGTGAACTGCTGTATCGTAACGGTGAGTGTCTTTTTCTCCGGTCTCGCCGCTTGGAGCGCTAATATTCTATAGCAAATACAATGACATATAAAATTGATCAATACCGAATGACGAAAGGGCGTGCAGAATAATATGCGTGTTGTGTCAAAACAAATCGCCAAAACCTTGCTTTGAAAATGTGAATAAGACGTCACATTGCGACATTACAAATAGCGCACATCCAGCAACAATGACCACAATACCCCACCGGTTTCAACTGTGTGCAGCACCTGCCTTCATCAGGGCAAAATACATGCAATGAAATCAAGTGAGAAATTAGCTCGTGTAAAGCACGGTACGATTTTCCTTGTTCATTTCACAAACTTCTGAACAAACTTTAAAACCCCTACCAACCCTTCTGATAAATAGGAATATCGTATTGTACGAAAAACTACATTTTTGCACCCATGCTAACAACGAAGAAAATGGAAAAATTCTTTATATCAAAGCAACCACCGCAAGGATTCTTACACTCACGATAAATTCCCTTCGCTGTCAAGGTTGGGAAAATAAAACTCAACTCTGAACACACCAAGGCGCCATTTCTACACAACTTGTGCTTAATTTACGCCGATTAATGCACATAATCTGCTGCAACTATCACAGATAAAATAAACATATTTTCATTTTTTCCACAAACGTTTTCAAACTTATGTTGATTTCTATCAATGTACACCGTTTTTCATTTCAAATAGAAGAAATTTCTGGTATGTAAGGTTTTGTTGCCCGCTAATATTGAATTAATTTGTGTTCATTTTCTTCCTCACTGTTTGTTGAACTTGACCATCTCAATGATTTAAGGATCATTTGACAAACTAATATCAATCAAACAGCTACGATATTATTTGATGCAATTAATGCGTTTAACTTTCATTCCATTTCAACTGTTTCACCTGTGGAATTCTGAGTTTGCAACATTGCTTACGGCCAAACATGCAATTTGAAGTTAATTTTGCAAGTGTAGATTTTTATGAATTTTAGTTTTACCTAAACAACTCTTCACTCCATCACCAGTTGTCCCTGCAGCACAGGTGCACGTGTAGCTTCCTTGTGTGTTTGAGCAAATGGCGTTCGAATGGCACGGATTGACGGCAGGCGAAGAACATTCGTCGATGTCTGAAATTTCCATGAATCATGGTACAACAACATAGTGCTTTACACAGTTTGCAGACTAAAATAGTGATCATCAAGAATTGTAACTTTCGTTACCTAACCAATCGAGTTTGGGTCCAACTTGAAATGCTTCTCAGGAACTTTTCTAGGCGATTTCGTAAAACACAATCACGTAAAACGTTTTCGTTTGATTTTGTGTTCACGAAATCAACAGCATCAGTCATGATGACTTCTTACCCACACAAAGTCTTCCATTGCCTGAAAAACCTGGCTTGCATGTGCAATCAAAATTTCCTTCTGTGTTTTTGCAATTCGCATTTCTGTCACAGTCGTGTGAACCATCCATGCATTCGTTAATGTCTGTACAAAGAGAAAAAATTGAACTTTAATCTTGTTTCGGAAATGAACAACTTTAACACAAATGCAAAGTCTCCAAAAGGGCATGCAGTACAATTAAATCGCAAAGTTTTTTGGCAGAAAATCAATTTCGCGTCATGTTCCCATCTTTAGCCTTGTAAATTGCAAGCAAAAGCTCATCGTGGAAATAATTAAAACCTAAAGTAAGATTTAGGCAAAGCACGATAACTGTGGTTTTAAACACACGATGTGACTATAGATGATACTGGTCCTAGCCAGGGATATAGTGCTAACAAGAAAAGGTGTGGGAACGCATCCAAAAAATAGCCATTTTATAACTGCTTTAAAGTCATTTTAAAGTGAAACGTGAAGAAAGTGGGAGGACGCCGTTCCCATGCGTTCCCGCCCCACTACACCACTGGTCTTGACAATGCCGAAAGACAAAACTTACGCCCCTTTTGCGGGACCGGTAGCTTCATGGAACGAGTTAATGAGACAAGCAAACAAAATTTCGGCGCTTATGGCGTTGTCAGCAAAGAATTCCTAGTCATCGCTACTGAGTTGTTAATTGCGTAACATGATTCGTTTTTAAAGGTTCGTTTTGCTCCACCGGTTTTTTTTTCTCGTGCTTCAGCACATTTCAAACATTTCTGTAAGGCTGAGTTAGCAGGGATTGTCTCTGTGTGTCGTCGAGACTTGAAAGGTCTAAGTTCGCTGTAAGCTTTCGAGGAATCAGCCTGCCGTGCTCTGCTTTCATTACTTTGTGATGATTCGGACTTTGACATATCCACATTCAGGGCCGGCCTTTCAGCCGATGCAAC
>Ga0210059_1000215_pt1 | contig 62793 bp, 46 predicted proteins | sample Ectturendosymbi2_FD_188042 | JGI IMG/M metagenome (GOLD analysis project Ga0210059, IMG submission 188042) | Ecteinascidia turbinata endosymbiont from Florida, USA - Sample 2 (SPAdes) (version 2) | ecosystem: Host-associated > Tunicates > Ascidians > Unclassified | place: Key West, Florida... | reverse complement strand
GCTTTTAGCTCACGTTTGGCTTCCTATTTGTTGAGATGGAAGACTGCCGACACCGTTTTCGTGGTGCTTAGCTTTAGCTTCCAAGTCAGGAGGTATTCACCTAGTGTTGCCATGTCCTTGCTCAGCGCCCCTTCCACTGCCAGCCAATCTCCATCAGCATGCATGATTGCTAGGTCGTCAGCATATGTATACTTTCTGGAGATGGTGGCTGGCAGCTCATAGGTGTAGATGTTGAACAGAAGGGGCGCCAGGACAGATCCCTGTGGGACGCCGTTTTTGAGGCGTCGTAACCTGCTCCTTTGGCCATTTCCGGTGGTAAGGGTAAAGCTGCGATTGCTAACCATCTCCATCATCATGTGAACCATGTGTCTGTCAGGCAGCAATCGCAGCAGCTTGCAGGTGAGGCCGCGGTGCCGTACAGCGTCGTAGGCTGCTGTGAGGTCGACAAACACAGCTCCGGCGTTCTTTTTAGCTGAAAAGCTATCCTCGATGTCCTGTGTCAACAGGGTGACCTGATCTACAGCCGACCTCCCGTGTCGGAAGCCCGCCTGCTCCTGTGGGAGCAGTGGGTCAGTGTCGGTGATTGTTTCGACACGAGCGTAGATGAGTCTCTCGAGGATTTGAATGGGGACACACAACAGAGATATAGGACGATAGCTCTTTGGGTCCCCAATGGCTTCTCTGGCTTAGGAATCGCAACTACTAGCGCTCTTCTCCAGATCTTTGGAATTTTGAGTTGGCGCATGCAGGAATTCAGGAAGTCGCAGAACCAAGATTTGAGAGCCGACCCGGCGTGGAGTATAAACTCCGAGAAGATGGAGTCCAATCCCGGAGATTTTCCTGGCTTCAGGCGTCTGAGGGCAGCAGCAGACTTTTCCAGCCTGAAAGGTTCGGAGATACTGTGACCCTCAGGTGTTGGAATCTTCCATAGGTGGGACAGCTCCTTGTTGACGAGCCTGCTGGGCTCGCGGTCGCTAGTCTTGTGTGCCCCGTTCTTTAACAATTGCGCGGCAATGGAATTTGCCGAGATGGGGCACACGCGAGAGGAGCGTCCAGACCTGCCAGTAAGTTTGTTGATGGTTCTCCACGCCTTGCGGCTGGAGTGCGAGAAGTCGATGGAGTTGACAGTTTCCTCCCATCGCTCCTGACTCTTCTGTTGTAGTCGAGTGAGTAGGGAAGAGGCGGCTCTGTCAGAGGCAGTCCCCACTGGGCTCGGATAAAGGAGCGGTAGAGGGTCTCGCACTCTTTGTCCCAGCATGGCACATAGTTCTTCCGGCGGCCACGTGGGATACATTGTTTAGCCGCAGAAAATAGGCTCTCACAGAAATCCTGGTATGCCCTCTCAATATCTGGTGTGCCTGGAGGTGGCAATCTCTCGACGGATTCACCTGTGAGAAGGCAAAAGCGCTTCTGGGTGCGTGAATAGCTGCAATAAAATTGTTTTAAGTCGATCTTAATAAACCATGAATATAACTACAATAGGCTGTTATGAAAAAGCACCTCCACCCCCTTTGCCCCCCTTTTTAAAGCAGGGGGTATTGTCCCGTTATGAGCCGTTCTCTAGCGTCCCTGGTTACTAACAAGCACAATCCTTCGATGTAATAATAATCATGCAACATCATTCAGTTCAATTGAGTTTATCAAGGGCAAACTTTATATGACAGCATTCCATTGCTTTTATCACTAAGAGCAATCTACGTTGTTTCGCCTGTTCTTATGTGTCAGGAAATGGGGAGCTTCTGTGAAGGCTTCAAAACGTTTTTGTTCACAAAATAGTCACGCTTCTCAGCAGGAAATCACTGGTTACACAATGAGGTTAACCGGTGGCGACTACGTCACTCGGGCTTAGCCTGAGTCTGCGATTACGATTTATATTGAAGGTGAGCTTGCTTGCTTTGTATATTTGTGCCACCACCCACTTCACTGATTAAGTTTGTTAACTCGGGCTCTTTTCTTTGGGCCATGTCACTACTCACATATTTCCGTTCCATGTCTGGCTTTTCGCGTTCTAGTGCAGGTGACCTGAATCAAAAAGTGTCGTTCGCAGTAGGTGTTCTCTCGACTTCGTTTGCTCGCGCTTTACACGGGATCATCCGTTAGAGCCGAGCTGCCTTCTGAAATTAAATATTTAAAAAGAATATAATTCATATCAGACTGAATGTTTTTTTGAAGCAATGTACTTGCATAGAACATTAAATTTGAATTCCAATCCAATGGACAGTTCCCATCATTTGAGAATAATTTTAAACGAACGATAAATTGTCTATCAACTCGGGATAATATGAATGAGCCTAGTACAGAGAGCACTAACTGGCGTTATCCTTGTTGTGACGTAAGTAACACAACAATCGACAATGTCTCATGAGAACTCCTCATTCATTGTCACGTAAATGACGTCACAGAGCAGCGATAGTGCCAGCCAGAATGAGAGCAATGAAATTTCAGTGGCGCGAGCCTCGAACGGTTGCATTCAGTCAGTATAATCACGTGATGAGCCCGAGTGACGCTTTTGACCTGGAGTCACCTCTGAGGTTAACGTCAATCAAGTTGCAAGACAAAAAAGTTTCCAAAGCATCTTCACACTGCAAAACGTCTATTAGTCAAATGTAGTTACGAAAAGAATACAAGTTTGAACAATTTGTGATGCAGTTTTGACAGCATTAAACGAAAAGCGTGAGTTCATATCGGATTTATTGGATGTGGTGAAATTGTTTAATTAAAACGCTTAAAACATAAAAGTTAAGAGAAAAAATTGTTTACTCAAGAGTTGTTTAGATTTGAAAATCAGGTTTTTGATTTAAGTGTTTGTCAGAAGATCAATGTGATAAAAATCGTGTTCAACTCACTCTTTCAGCTTCGCCTCTCATGCAAAAGTTCGAAATATTTTTTACCCTAAATTGACTATCAAAGAGCTGCAATATGGTGTATTGGAATGTTCACCACAGCGTAACATCTACTGAAACCACGACATGTTCCCTCTTTTTTAACTTCAGTGATTGCGTAATTGGTATTTTTGTCTGCATCAGTGCACTGAATGATCAACTTTCTTATTTCAGATATTTGAAATCATTATTTTCGATAATAATTAAAATTTTTGAAATCAAACCTCAACAACTTTTTTATCATTAAAAGGAAAGTGTTAACCGCGATCATCTTTGTTTACAATTTACATGTTAATCTGACAGAGATCCGAGTGACTTGAACTGATGCTGAACATAGTGGTTGTAATATAAGACAAAGATTCTTTAAATTAGAATTAATCACTGGATTTCCATGTTGTTTATCTGTTTGCACTGTGATTGAAAAATCTATTGTGTCTCACGCATGAAACAGTATGTGAAATTCACTGCTGCTAAATAATTGCGACAGTCAAATGCTTTCACATTCGAGTAAAAACCGTTGGATTGCTGACTTGTATTTGTAGTATGACACGTTCTCTGTCGTTATACTCTTTGTTTGCGATTCGTCACTTCTTTTTATTAGTCTCGTTACGCTTGTTTTTCTTTGAAACGGTCGTTGCCCAGCAACATTATTACCCTCTTTTGGACGCAATATCTCCAAGATATTGGACATACATGCCTGCTTCGTTAAACCAAGTTGTGGTTGATGCCACATCAGACCTGACTAATAGTGGTCCCTTGGGAATTCCTTATTGCAGACATTGAAACAACAAATTGAGAAGATGTTACTATAGCCACGTACGTTTGTAACAATTCTGCCAACAGTTGCTGAGATATACATCAAAAGCTTACTTTTCTTTTAGTCTCTTTTCTGAAAAGGTTTTAAGAAACCATTTCCATGGCGTTTGGAAATGTCAAAAGTTGTCTACTGTCTGTTGTTCTTTGACTAAATGGCACTTTTTCCCGAGAGGTTGACGAAGTCATTGCCACAGTTACCCCCCCCAATGGTAATATTGCAAAAATATGTACCGTACATCTTCCCTAGGGGTATTGTGATCAGTGGCGTAGCAACATTAAGTGCCGCCCAGGGCCGACCATAAAAGTGCCGCCCTTTCCACCCCTCAAATTTGCTTACAAAAATTTTAAATGGAAGTCCATGTTTCGTCCTAATTTAAAGATATAAAGGATTAATAAAGCATCTTCAAAATCGCAATCAAAATCGAAATCGCAATCAAGCATCTTCAAAATCGCAATCACTAACAAACTGAAATGTGCCTTGTTTTTGAGTGTCGATTATGATTATTGCTTTTTCTGCTTGTCGCCACCTTTCTCATCATTAATTTTTCTATTTTTTTCTTTGTTTGCATAGGCATATACGAACCCAACATGTTTCGTCAAACTTTTCTCCCTGTTGATTTTTAAATCTCCGGTTAGCTCACCGCATGACATTTTAATAGTTTACTCATTCCAGGGGTCAAACGGAAAAAATCAGCGATGTGGTGGCGGCATACCTTCCTTACAAATGTAAACATTTATGTATGTTAATATTTCGTGTAGTATCCCCGGCTTTAACTAAAAATAGTACATATACTGCGTATAGCAGGCTGGATAATCAATCTGATAATATGATCGCAGTGATGTAAATAACGTTTCATTGTTCACTTCACGTTTCAGTAGTGGTTTAATCCTCTGAGAATATATAGAAAACTTCAAACGTTAACTCTGTGGGCACTTGCGCGGAGCCCTCTATAGGTGCAGGGACCCATTTTGAAAAAATATTTTAAACAGGTTTAAAAGCTATGGCTGAGAAGCGCTTGCTTGCAATCTTCATCGTGACCTGCGCACTTGGTCTAGCTGTTGTGTTGGACCTCTTCCAATTACACGTGCATAGTGTCATTTCTTGCCTTTGTTCGTTACCAACAGAACCATCACCAGAAGGTCTTCAATTGGGAGACTACGTTTGTACAGGGGGGACTGACATTCTAAAAGCTGACAAAAAATCCACTGATTTATAATGTTTCATATTTCAATTTTGGGGTCTTGTAGTTTTTTGGGGGGCCAAGCCCACCAAAACCCCCGTGGCTATGGGACTGATTACCAACAGACATCTACCACGAAAACTGTATTACCAAACCATGCCAGCTGGGACATAGGCCTTTTGTATGCTCAGCAGTGATTACAACGTCTTACGTTCGACGATTATTGCAATGAACAACTTTATTCAGTACACCCATTGCCAACCTGCACAACCATTTCGATTAACATTCTTTTTAATAAAAGCGTTAACCACAATCATATCTAAGCACATAGTTTACCCTTGCGTTAGGTTTTCAGACTAAGGTTCTTGCCTCAAATTCACCAAAATGAGAGCAACACCTTTTTTAAACTTTTCTTGTTGAAATAACTTTTTCAATGACTGCCAATGTTTAAAGTGTACCGTTGAACAAAGGCGACTTCACGAAAACCACATTTCCTATTGTCTGGCTCTTATTCACTCTACTTACAGTTGAAACCTACAATCTGAGCTCAAAGTTACCCACGAAAATACACCAACTGCACTACCCCGCTTCAAGAACGTCATTTTCCGGCACCATTACGTCATGCAGAAAAACAGCAGTTGTATTGAAACTGAGAAAAGTTATCTTTGCAAAGTTCTTCACTTCAACCGCCAAAACTTAATTTTGATAGGCCCACCTAATGACTGGGTTACAGCTTATGGCAGTTATTGAAAATACCCCACTAAACACTAAAAAATAGCATGAGATGTGCCAAGAAATGTTTTTTTTTATAATTTTGGCGACGACAATTAGCGGCATGCCTATGCCGGAAATATGCTTCTTACCGGGGCAGTTTAGGCAAACGATCTTGCCCAAGGAGCACCACGGCGAGTCACTCAGTGTTTGTGAATTGGACACTCAACCTTCCAGTTGAGAGGCGGACACCCTAACACTGAGCTACCGCCGCCGCAGCGGAATCTTCGTCGCCAATGCCGAGGTGTCAGGAGATGTTATGACGTGCAGTTGGGGCGTTACTGAGAAACCAAAGGTACGAGAAAAACGTTTAAGCTAGCCTTGATTATTTAACGTGATTTCATCCAAATTTTTATCAGATTTTGAGGAGGGCAATATAAACCGAAAACAACTAGGAACCCTAACGTTTTTAGTCTGCAGTCGAATGTCATCTCTTTCCTTTGTGCAAAGGACTTTTGACTGAGATGGCTGAAATTGGTTTGTCTGGCGAGGAAGGTGTAGGGACTGGGGCACAATTGGCCCCCAAGCAAGCATACCCGTAAATAGGGGGCGCAGGAAAATTTTTCGCCCCCCTTGGAATAATATTTTGGACGTAGTTTAAAACTATTTGACATAGTTTAAAAATTTTGGGCCCCTCTCAGAAAACTCTTCGCCCCCGAACATTTTATCAATCCACTCACTCCAAAGCCACATGTCGTGTTCTTTTAGGCTAGCCTACCAGTCTAGAGCTTCTAAACATGAAATTTGAAAAGCGTTAGAACATTTGAAAATGTATTTAAAATAATAACGAAAAACTAGAACTTTCAAACTCCTTTCAAAAATTCATTTTTTGTCAGCGAAGTGCCGCCCCCTTTAAAGTGCCGCCCCTTGCTACGCCACTGATTGTGATTGATTGCGAAAGGCTGGATGAAATTTTTGATTTTTCGCTCCATTCTTACAGAAGATACTTACCTCGGCAGACGAGCAGCTTATCGTGGCCGTAGGCAATCTGGACATTCTTTACGTCATGCTGTTTCATGACGCGCCGGCAGGCTTTCCAACCTAACTTCAGTGTTTATAGGATTTCTCACGAAATGCTGAAATGTTAGCGAAAGTCTTTGAAATGAATCTGTTGCGGCGAAGTCAAGTTGCAAAGGATTTTTTATATATGGCAAAAGTATTTACAAGCACTGTCAGCTGGGCAAAGACGCAGCAGAAGGTACACACTTGCTTAGGCAGGGTGTTTTTCAAATATCTTGAAGAAACAACTCACGCCTTCTTAAAATTCCCGTAAATTGAAATCTTTCATGCAAACCAAGAAAGCAGTGTACTTTCCATATGTCTAGAAGCCTTCCTGAAAATTTGTGACTTCTAAGCTAGTGCTGCGTGTCATACCCAAGAAGTAAACACCGCCTTAGGTCACGACGGTAAGAGTGCAAGTAAAAACGATACGACCACGTTTTCGGCAGCACCTACTGTGTATAGCAAATATCACCAGCAAAATGTGCAGTGCATATAAGGTCTTTGCATTTTGCCTCACTGTCAAAACGACTTGGTTCCTTTCGTTAGCATTGAGCTTTTGTGCTGCATGGAGCAAAGAACAAAGTCACTAGCAACCCAGAGTGTTTTCGTCCGCCACGGTGACACTGCGAACAGTTGATTTATCTCAATACAAACCGTGGTTCTTATCTTGAATAAAACTGATCGCCACTTCAAAGCTGCCAAATTTCCAGGCTCGAAGTACTTATAGAAGTTCTCTTGTACAAAAGATTTAAAAGCGGTTGTCAGTAGCTGAGCCAAACACGTTAAAACGCTCTTTCAAAATAAGGCTGGAGAAGAAGCAAACCTTTGAGTAAGTTTTCTTACCTTGGCCAGAGTAAACTAGTGTTGGGATAGGGGAATAACAGAATGATGAGGATTGTTTTCTATTCTGTGCATCCACTTTGCTGAAGAACTAGAGATATTTCAGTTTTTTTCCAACGCTTCCCTTGCGACAATAACCAAGGAGCTATTCCGAAAATAGCCTGAAAAGGTGAAACAATCAGCGTTAAACGTGCTTGAAAAACATTTGCACTCAGAAGCTCGCATTAAATGTCGGCAGAGTAAAAGCATATTGCTGTGTAAAGGCGTGGAGCGTGCAGAGAGACGAGTAGATGAGTGCAAGCGATCAACATTTGCTGACATGTATGAAAAACTGAACCAGCGGCAGCAACACGTAGAATCTTTTGCGATCACTTAAGCATTGCGAACGGAATCCCTTCTTTTGAATTCAATTTGAGTAAGGTATTTGCAATGCACTGATGGTGATAACAGGAGTTATCGAAACGATTGCAATATGTCATTTGTATCAATTTGAGTATTTTGAGAAATGACAAGAATAGCATGTCCCGTCCACCAAACAAATAAGTTTCAGTCTCACCAACGTTTTCTTTTGTTGGCGGCTTTTCAATCTTTCTACAAGAGGTAGCAGAGGGGCGGGTTTATGCTTAAAGATTTGATGAATTTAGATGCACTACTACAGTAAGCTAAGCCTCAGCATACATTGACTTATTTATTTGTTTCGCTTAAGACACCCTGACTCACAAAACCTCCACGCACCGGTCTTTGAACGTGCCGTGGCCAATGAAAGCTTCAACTCAATGCGAAGTGATAATGTTCTACTTGTAACTGGTCGAAGCCTGTTTAGGAATTTTTCGCGGAATAAGCAATCCTCAATCAAACGGGTTAATCTTTGCACTGTTTCGGTAGCCTGACAAATAAAGGTAGCCTGACAAACATGAATTTGTGATCATTCCATAAATAGGTTTTCATCAATCTACCCACGGTGAAAGCAGCCAACTTTATTTCGTTGTCAACCCAGGGACCGAGTTTATGGGGGGGACGGGGAGGGCAGGTCCCCTCCAACTTTTGCACAGGGGGGAACATAATGTCTTTTGTCCCCCCCATTATTTTGTGATAAAAAATAATGTAGTTGGACAATTTTCATGGTTGCTTCACTGTTAGAAACGTTTCCCCAGCATTAAACCAGGGAAATCAATAAGTAAGAAAAATGAACATTATCACTGGGTTATCTGTGGACACAGTATACAGATTTACTATATATACTGAATTGTCATGATTGTTGATAATTGTGTTGGTTAATTTGAATTACCAAATCGGTGTGCACATAAACTTCGCTCAGTCACGAATGCCTGCGCTGGTCTGCAACCTGCAATCAGAATACAGTTGTCACCAAGCACGTAGCGAAGGAGGACAACGGGGACAATGTCCCCCCTTTTGCAAAGTTTTCGGGTTAATAAAATATTTGAAGTATAAGCCAAAGAAATACTTCAATGCAAGTTAACGAAACTGCCTCAAGCAACGTATCCTACTTCAGCTTTTAGTCGAATACAAACTTGTATCTGACCTTTTGTAATCAATGACCGCAAGTAAAACCAATTGGAGTAACGCTTTTCGCAGCTGTTCTGGCGCATCAGCTTGCTGTATTCGGCCTAATGGTTACGTAAGCTTCATTTCAAGACCATCGCAAACTTCTTGATAGCCGTGGGTGTTACAAATTTTACATATCCTTGTTTCCAGTGTCAGCGAAGCCTTAAATCAATATTGTAGATTTTTGTTTTTGAACAGTTCTAAAACTAGATGCGTGAATATGACGGTGATATATATTTTATATGTCTTGAAGCTGAAAATATGGCTAAGAAGCGATTCAGTTTCAAAGTCTACCTCATTGCGCCATAGTCACTGTTTAGCAACAATAGCATTCATTCTAGATATTTATTTGTGATGTCATGTATTGTGACGATTCAATCACAATGTTGAGCCTTAATCATTTCATAAATGGTTTCCCATTGCCTTGCCGGCGAGTACAACATCAATCTTGTCAAGATATTAGACTCTGACCTACTGTGCATAAGCTCAGTGTTTCAACTTTGATCTGATGTTAACTGCACTCACCCTACCCCGCAGAAAATAATTTGAAATCATTTAACTGTAACGAGAAGAGACAGTAGCAAAATCTAACGTAAGTAGCAAGGTGCTTTTTATTTTGTAAGTGCTAAGGGAATCGACACTGCCATTATCTTACAGATACTGAAATAACTTGCACAGGGATGGATATCAAAATTTAGGGGCAAGCTCTCAGAAAAGGGCTCCAAAACATCGCCATTGCGAAAGGTAGATGTGGGATTACGTAGATAAAAGAGTTAAATTTGTTTCACATTTCAATTTATTAACTAAATTCAAGAGCATAATATACATACGAAAGGAACACAAATATGTAAAGTTTTCCAGCTGGACACTTGAAAACTGCCTCCTTTGGCACATGTTCTCATAATTTTTGCTTTATTTTGAAAAACATATGACTGCTTCAAAGCTTTTTTAAATGTGTCTCTAGAGTGGCACATAATGTTTTTGACTAAACAACGGTGCAAAACTCTCAAGAGGGGGCACGGTATCTCTGGAAAAGGGCCCGAGGCGACTGGCTCGTTATCCTTCCTAATATCCATCCCTGAGCTTTGAATCTGTTTTGTTGGCAAAGCGCATGTGACTAAAATTAAACTATATTTGAATTTTTTCCCATTAGGGCTTCAAATCCCGCAGGCATGTTATTGTATTTTCTAGATGCCCGTGATTTGTACAAATTTAATTACGTGCAGCGCTAAGCTATCTTCACATGCAGCTGAGCGTGGTCTATAAGTTTTGTAAAATTGTGGTTACGATTGTGTTTACAGTTTAATTCCATTTTATATTTCAATGAGGTCAGTTAAATTCAACAAAGTCTCATCAAACAATTTAAACGAAGTAAGTTCAAAGTAGCTACAAGGTTTTACGGAATAAGTTGAACGTAGCCAAAAAATATTTCGGATTATCAAAAATCCAAACATTTTTCAAAGGCGGTGGAAGGCTCTAGCGTTTACGTTTATCAACTATATACGTGAAATAATCGCTGAAAAAGTAGATGAAAACGGAAATCCACTTCTTATATAGGCAAACGTTTTGTAGAAGGTCAGTGCCTCAGTTAGAGCAAATTCTCTGCTCGGCTTCGACTGAACGTGCTGTGTTGGTGTACATCTGAAGCGTGTAAATCAGTATAAGAAGCGCAATCGTAATGTCGGCCGCAATGACTTCTTGCTCAACTACAATATTGGCTGCAAAAATCATACTGCAGATCTTGCACTTGTAGCATTGAGAGGTTTACTAGCACTTTTGCAGGAAAGGTTTATGAGAAAATGGTGGCATTGATACAAAGTAGAAGCTTGGAACTTCACTATCAAAGCTTTTCAAACTTATCAATTCAATGAAAGCAGACTTTTTATTTGTCGGAACGCAATTGTTCAGGAGAAAACACCAGAAACATGAACGTTTCATGGACGGTGCTTTAAACTCGTCTGATGTTTCCCCCTACTAAATTGTCTGGCTATGCGCCTGGTTGCCACTGCTAGTATTTACCAAAAGATCCCTGGTTTGTTTTTGATTTGATCTATGTGTGGTCTTGTGCTTTTTAGTAACAGTGTATTTTATTTCGGAACTGACCAAATTTCAATTGATTATCACAATTTTTGAGCATAATTATGTCCTTTATGCCCAACTCTCAGAATTAATGTGGTTTCATTGCACATGCACTGTTAAGTGCTAGATATCTACGTATAGTACCTACACCACCATGGGCGTAGCCAAAGGAGGCACTTGGGGAATGCTCACCAAAATATATAAATTTCATAATATGTCCCCATTTTGCCAATTTTACAGAAAGGTCGTACTGCGGTTGAATGAACATGATGACGTCATCGAAACGCAAATAATAAAGATTTTGTCCCCCCAAAATTTTTTAGCAAACTCGGTCCCTGCTGTCAACATGTATTTCATCAGACCGTCGTGTATACTGTATGAATTACTTTAATTACAATGAAGACCAGAGTACTTCAGCAAAATAAACCACTTATCGTATTTGGAAAACGCAAATAATAACGAAGGATTCTTGATACAGCATCACGTTCAAAGCAATAGTCGGAAACAAATAGGAGGTGGGTACTACAGAATGAAGGTGTTAAATTGAAATAAACCATACAGCAGGTTTAAAACATCAGAGAAGCTCTCCAGACCATCCAGTTCATCAGGAAGTCAGGTTAAGTTGCATAGAACCGGGTTGATTTTAAGCCATAAGGATATTCCATGAGAATATATACAAAACATAATAAAAAGATTAGCGCAAAGTTGTAGGTTTTCGGAGGAAGTTTTTAAAATGACGCTTCGTTAACTTGATAAATGTAACCTATTCCTAAAGACATCAGCAGTCAATTTGTGCCGAAGATAAAAAATCGTTTTTTGGGTGCAAAGCATAGTAACCATCAAAACAATGTTTGCAATATTTGGTGATCTGCTATAAAAGTAGCAGTAACAGCAAATGGCGTGTAATAATATATTTAAATTTTATGACACGTGCAGGTGGTTTACCCAAAAAGTTATTTTCAAACAAAATGTTTCCTTATATCTCGACCATTAATTTTTTTGGAAATTTCTTAATTTACTTACAGTTGTAGAACAGAAAGGAGAATTCGTCCTTTCGCTAATGTCTCGCATGAAATGCCCTGAAAGATCCAAAAGCATAAGATGCACTAGACCAGTGGTTTTCAACCCGGGGACGCCACCCCAGAGGGGTCGTCCATTTTTGGAGGGGTCGCGAGTAGATGTTTCATGTACACAGCTGTATTACATTTGCTTTATTCGAGTTTTAGATGGGGTCGTTGGATTGTGGTGGATTGCTATAATGGGTCGCGGTAAAAAAAGTTGAAAACCACTACGCTAGACAATGAGTGCAGGGGCGTAACGAGGTTAGATGGCGCCAGGGGCAAGAAACAAATTTGGCACCCCATTTTCGAACCTGAGGTCTTTCGGAAGCAAATTTGCTGTAGAAGAAAGTACTTGTGACATTGTTGTGACTTCTTGGCGTCCTCTGCAGTCATTCGGCACCCCCATAGTGATTCGGCGCCCGGGGAATTGCGCCCCTCTTGTCCCGCCGTTTTTACGCCTCTGAATGGGTGTCAGTTGTTGAGTAGCCTGCTTAAGCTAAGCTGTCACTGAAAACAAATTGAAGGCGCCGCCTTTCTTTTCGCAATTTGTCATTTACATTTTCCATGAAAGAACTCTTTGCTCCTGTTAACTTTTTCTCTGTGTACACTACAAGCTTGCAAAGGCCCGAGAACTTGGCAATGTTTATAGTGGATCAATAGCCATGTTTTAACTGGTCTCAGTGTGCTGGATGACCTGTCCATCGTGCAAGTAGTCGTTGGTAAATTCAACAAAATTTGTAAAGCACGTCTAATGACAAGGCAAACCTAAGTCGTTGGCAATATGTCTTCTATCTGTTGAACCTTGTCCTTTGCAACGCACCAGTAATCATGCCAGTAAATTGCCTTTGCTTCCAAATTTTAAAGTTCGTAGAACTCAGCCACTGATTTAGTGGTCTTCGCGAAATATGAGCGGGCAGTTTACTCATTTTGACTGGTTGAAGATTACAGATTATGAAATACTCGTTGTTGCAGTCCGAAGAAACTTACTTCAAAAGGAATGAGTGAGACTAGATAAGAAACGTAAAGAGTTCGCCGAAAGTAATCTTCGAGAGTTTTACTTTGAGGATTACTTCGATGTTTTCGCATCGACCGAGCGCCGAGGAACAGATAATAAGTCAACACTAATCTTCTCACTCATTACCAGAGCTTTTAAAATATATCTTCTCTGAAATGCTTTCGAGCGTCTTTTCTATGTAATTTGATAATTTCAAGGAGACGTTTTACGTGCTCTTGTACATCCGTGAGATCAAGCTGGACAGTCTGATGTGTTTGAGTTAAAGGTTCCAACACATCAGAGTAAAATGACATTGTGTTGAGATAAAATATGAAAAGTGATGATTTACATGTGTGATAGTGCGGCTAACTAAAAGGAAGCAGTAGCGTGGCCAGCCCAAAAATTTTGGGGGGCCAAAATGTTTGATTTTAGGCGAATAACACTATTTTGTTTGGAAAAACGCCTCTCAAAGCACAAAATGACTATATTTTCTAAAATTTGTGGGAGACCATGGCCCCTTTGGCCCCCTGGCTACGCCTATGAAAGGAAGTCTGGTGATTATCTTCCCCAGCTGGAGAGGCTAAACATTTCAATTTGTTTGAAATGTCTTCGAAAGATTCCTTGAACACCTTATGCTTTTATATTTACTTGACCACCTTCCTTCGCAAAAGTGCGACAAGTTTGTGATCATACATCTCCTTTTTGGACTGCCAAGAAAAAACACGGTGACTGATTTTGTTGTTCCATTACTATTCCGAATTGCGGCAACAGCGTTGAGACCATTTGCAACAAAATTCATTCGATGTGATGAACAATAAACAATTGCTGCTCTTGGACAGATATTACGAATTCTCGTCTGTTCACCGTTATTTTATCCAGCCATTGCTGAGTACCCGTCGTAACCTTGTCCAACCAACTTTGACATGCCTAAACCAAAACGTTGGCGTATGTATAACACTGAATCTGCTATTACAGCTGATGTCATATCCTCTTGGGCGAAAAATCTCAAAATTATTCGCGAATTATCCCTTCCTGTTCTAAATCTACAAAGGGAATTCATCATTCCCAAACGTTTTCAACACCTGAGATTTTTTCGCCGTGGGAGAGACATTGCTTTCGCTGCCCAGGTCGTTTTTAACAAATCTTCACGTTTCAAAATTTATCCATTACTTGGAATCAACCCACGTTGTTTAATCATCTGCTAAATACAGAAGCGACACTGACATATACGGTGTGTTTTGGGTCTGCTGGCAATAGACTGCCAATGAGCAAAAAAATATTTATCAAATAAAGATTTCACCAAGTAAGCAGAGTTTAAATTCGCACGTCGCAGGCACCAAAAACCGGCCGCCATCCTTTGCGCCTTTTTAAACAAACTTCACACCCAACAATCTTGACTGAAAATGTGACACACACAAGGCATACAAGCGGTGGGTAGATATTGGAGATAGATGTCTCGCGCTGCGAAAGTTGTCAAGATCAGGCGAATCAGGGCAGTGCTTGTGAATTTTTAGCAGTAAAGTTCGTTGTCAAGGAAAAAAGAACAAAGAAAGCAGAACGTCTGTGAAAGTGCCAGTCAGTGACGCCCGATGCCGCCATACTCTAACAATAATATCTTGTTTACAGACGTTTCTATTAGTACGATGGGAGAAATTAAGGAAATATGGATATATGACGGCGTTAAACACAGCACAGTGGTAACGTTCCTTGAAAGTTCTGGCAAGCAAAATGTCGACGGCCTTGTTTTGTTTTTCACTTTATTTTTCAAGGGGAAATTACGTTAGTTTCGTCTAGTTTTAAACGACATAAGTCCAATAGTTAAGAAAAGTCTAGGTCACTGCCCTCTTCACAAAAAATTGGGGATAGACAAACTTTTCAGTGAAAATCGTTTCCTTCCCAACTGTAAAGCGCTTTCCCTTGCTCCTGTGTATGACATCTATCTGCAAAGCATCTAGCAGATTCTTTTCACGTTACACAAAAATATACGTGTCTAGCAGACAAAATAACATTCAGATATAGTAGTACATTAGATATTTCAATAAATACTGCACACTAACTAAAATACGTCGTGCTATACTCCTGTACTTTTTGTAGATGACACTCACATTTAGCAGAGGTGAGCATGGACAGGATCAGGATTGGATATCCTGCAGGATACTTGCAATATTCTCGGATCAGGATTGGATTTGGATATTTATTTTTTTTTTAAATTGGATAAGGACAGGATCAGGATATTTGTTTGATTTCTATAACGAAATTTCTCTGAGAGTGATTCAAGATGTCACAAATGATGGTGGTAGTATTTTCTTTGCTATGGTGTTTAAATTCACAACAAAATAAAAACTGTTTTGTCAGTATGTGCTGCACTCATCACAATCAATGATAATTCGCACAACTTTATCGTAGGCGTAATTTTTTTCGGCCGTGTGGAAGTAGTAACCTGCTCTTATAATGCTGGTATGCTGTTTTGTTGTCCTGACTGACTGTGAGTGGCATATGTGTGTGTTGTGTAGGCTAACACTATTAGTCCATTTCATGGGTGGCCAACCTGTGTTCGAATGGGATCGACTAGAACATGGGTCTCCAAACTTTTTTGTCCGAGGTCCACATACACCATTACACACTTGTTCGAGGGCCGGACTTCTTACGTCATGTTATTGTTTCGGGAAAGGTTGCATTCCACCAAATCACAAATTTTTAGTTAATATGTTATTTTTTCACCATTGACAAAATGGCTTCGCGGGCCGCATTTGTCCCGCGGGCCGTAGTTTGGAGACCCCTGCACTAGAGAATTCATTGATAATTCGCGATTGGCCGGCTGTTAATAAAGTCACAAATACGAATTGAGTTTCACATGTGCAATTGAAGTGTACCATCGCCTGAATAAGTGATTCACAGACAGAAGGCTGGAGAAGGCAAGGTGTCTGTTACGCCTAAATTATGATTGCCACGCAATAATAGAAAAACATATTACAATACCTTCGCAGCATCAGCCGAGTGCCGACCAAGCCTATGGTCACCTATCGCAAAAGGCACCAAAGAATATGCGTGACCAACCAACTGATGGATAATTTTGATATACTTTCTGGAATATTGATTTCAAAAAGAACGCAAAATGGAAATATTGAGGGTAAGAAGACATAATAAAAACACAATAGACATCAACTTAACACAGATGGTGGTGGGCAAGCAATGGGTGAAGAGTTGATGCATGTACAGATGAGCAGGTGAGGCAAGCATACAGGGGAAGGAAGCGGAAGCGAGCAGCAATAATGGTTATGAGGCAGAGAGCAAGGCATTTTATCACAATATTTCATTACAAAAACAAGTAGCAAGGGCAGAACACAATGTTTAATGTTTATACATTCAAATCGTGAAGAAATGTACATTTACCCACAGACCATAGTGGGGTGGGTTGCATGTATGAGTTGTTCCCAACCAGATACATGGTATCACCAAATGAAGTTGAAGAGTCAAGGGTATGAACAGGTTACAGTAATATGAGCAGTAAACATTATTTATTCCAAGAAGTTTTAGGCATATGAAAAACAAAATACGTTTAGTAAGTTAGAGATAGTTTCGTAAAAAGTCACAACTTATCTATGTGAACTAACCACTTACTTCACAAGTATCACTGGTGTCATGTCATTGACACCGTCATTCAGCTTTGTACGATTGTGGGCCTAGGAATTAAGCTGAAGTCAATGTCTGTGAGGTCTGAAAGGTGGACATCACTTCGTTTTGCCTCGAAATCCTCGTATTGCAGCGAGGGTGCTCCTCAAAAGGGCAAATCTGAGCTTAGTCCTTATGTAAGTTATGACAGATGCATATAGCTCAGTAGTTTTTCAGCTATTTTTGCTGCCAGTCTTTTATTGACTCTGTTGCATTCTGGTGCCATCCCTCCACTTGTTGTGAAGACAAGGGGGATTGAATGAAGACTTCTCTACGTCAGTCACTCTTTGGTTGTACTTATCCTTCTCTTTTTCATGTTGTTGATGTTCTTTTTAGGAATCTTGTCAATTCAATGCAAAATCAGGTGCGATCAACCAAATGACACTCGGTTATCGACATGTTGGCCACCCCTGATCTATTTCATTGTTTTAAGCTATATTTCTTCAGTTAAAATTTTGAGCATTCTTCCTCAAGTTTTGTACAGTCAACCTTTGCTAAAAGACAGTTTGAGTTTGTAGTTTTTGTAAACTAACCTACAACATAGTTTTACTATATTTTATACTGTGATCTACTCTCAGTGTTACAAAATCTATTTGCTTAATTTTATCAATTGATTAAAAGCTGGAGCTCTTTTGCCATTAGCTGAACCAGATTGGTTGAAGTGGTCACATGACAAGAACAATATCCTTGGATTAGCGGATCGTCTTTGCTATATAACCTGAAGCCTTAACCCAAATTGTAAACCTCTGTCTGGTTTTCAAAACTTGTTAAAAACGTGCTGTAGCATGCATCAAAAGTTTTCCCATAAAAAGAGTCGTCTCTACTAGCCGAGCCGAAACAATGCCGACAGCCCAAACAATGACCACTCACACAGCAGGAATTCTCACTCGACCAGGTTCATCGTACTAAGTGCTAGTGCCACGAACTCAGTGTAATATGTGGACAAACCTGGATAATCTACAGATCAAACGGAAAAATAACCACAGCAGAGTTATACCTCTGGCAGCAAAATACACATTACTTTTCTGCTCTTCCAATTGAAAGTGCACAACATGTGATGTTATTTGTGCGGACTGGATCACAAAATGACAAGGTGTTTTTGTTTGGAAATGGCTATATAGGTCCTATTGCAGTAACACAATTAGAATAAAATGCCGAGTTTCTCACATAAGCAGCACTGCCATGGGAAAGTAGACATGTCTTACTGTGTGGATGATTTTCGCGTTGACTCTTGCCATGATCGGGCACCTTTAATTTGGTAGTAGCAGTCCCGTCGCCACGGGGGGCTTATCCCCCCCAAACAAAGCTCCAGGCCCCCCCAAATTGAAACATGAAACACTATATGTCAGTTGAGTTTTTGTCAATTTTTAGAGTGTCAAGCCCCCCCGAACAAACCCAAAGCCTCCCCGCAGAAACGCAAAGCCCCCTATTGAAAACTTTCTGGCGACGGTTCTGGGTAGTAGTGGTTACACTTTTCATGGTACCGGTTTTCATTAACTTATTTCAAAACTTTTGTGTTCTGATTTTCGGTTGAGGTTTAGGGGTTAGGCTTATGATTAATACGTTTCTATCAAGCGTAGTGCAGTCTACTGCACACTTGTCATGGATTACTGTCATGTTACCAGCGACGGATTAATAAGTTTTCAAAAATAAAGGTCCACTGGTGGACCTATAACCACTGCCTGTTTGTTTTGTATTTAGCCAGTGTCGCATTTGGTTACGGACGGATATTGGATACTAAATTTCTGAAATTTTTGGATAAGGATTGGATATGGATAAGCAAAAATTTTTCGAATATGGATCAGGAGTTAAAAAATCAATATCCGCTCACCTCTGACATTTATGTTACTTGTACTTTTACTTGTATGCAATTTTATTTGGAATCGTAGGCATAGCAAGGGGGCCACTGAAGTCCGTGTGTTAAACTTCGAAGGCAAGAAGCAGGTTTTCGTTATAGGTTACTCTGACGTTTTTCGGTGACATTCGGATTTGGAAAAGTCGATGACCTTTGGTTTAAGCTCTTCACTTTATTTTTCAAGTGAAAAAGCGAAATTCCATTGTTCTCAAATCCGGTTTTCCAACCCCAGCCTTCCTTCCAGTTAAAAATCGTGGCGACGTTAAAATTAAAAATCGTTGTGATTGGAATATAAGCCTATTTTAAATGTATTTTTGTTGTCAGTTCGTTCAAAATTCTTTGGTCAACATTTTGTCTGCTTTTCTCTGTATCAAACAGAAGTAAAGTCTATCGCTGCTTGTCTTAAGGGCGGCGACGCAATGGCAGCTGCGGCCGACACTTCTTGCAACTGCATCACGATCGCATATTCTGTGTTCGGGATGCTAAATAAACTAAACTGTCCTTGTCTATCAAAAGGGATCCTTTCACAGCTAAGAATCAGACATTAAGCGTATAGATGTGCGTGGTAGATGCTACGCAATAACGTGAGTAGCAAAAAGAACAGCATTATTAATCATATATTTATTCGATTGTAAGCCGCGGCCTATAGATTTTTTGATCATTTCATGCAGCTTACAATCAAGGGCAGCTTACAATCGATGGCGGGTTACATTTTTCTTTAGCTTATCGAAAGGTCTAGAACAGTGGTTCCCAACTTTTTTTGATGCATTCCTCCCTTGCTCATTGTGAAACTTTTCATTCCTCCCCTGTTCGGCTTCGTAAGCTAGCATTAACTACAATTGGAACAATGGTCTTTATTGGCGACAATAGCTTGATTAATAAAAGTCCGACAAAAACTGTTTGTTGTCAAAATAATGGAACTTAAGTTTGACAACAAAAACGTGTGATAGTCCCCTGAATAACGTACAAATATAAAGTGATATAACTAATTGAAAAAGCCGATGTCAACTTAAAAAGGAAGTACAACACTTACAATGAATAAGTAACTTAACTATAAAGTGGAAATTCCTCCCATAAACTCATGAAATTCCTCGCTGGGAAGCAATTCCTCCCTGGTTGGGAACCACTGGTCTTGAAGATGAGGCCCAGTCTTTCCTCGGCTGCGTTTTGTTGACCAAACTCTCTTTTCGCATTATCTTTCCCCTCTTCAGCATGACATGCACGTGTGTGCACTCCATCAGATGTGGGATTATGATGAACAGAGCGTAGTTGTAGCGATGAAGCATCATCACCAGAGTTGCCAATTAAACGCGAAGCGTGCTAGTACGCCATGTATCTCAGAGGCTTGGGTAGCCTGTCAAGTGCGGCTTACAATCAAGGGCGGCTTACTTTCATTTTTACCACCATTTCATGTTGCTTACAATCAAGGGCGGCTAACAATCGGATCAATACGGTATTTCGCCTACTAGGTAGGCATCATCATTTCTTACTGCCTTTCTTAGATTTCCATGGTTCTATACATCTGGCTGCAAGTTGGCAGAGAACCTGGACCCCAGTCTCCCCTGAGATATAACTGCCCGTCACTCAGTAGGATTGTGTGCACACTGCATCAAGTGTGCTCACCGCAGCGGCACACCTAAGCTTCACGCTTATTACGCACAATCAGCGGTTGTGCGTTTGTTGCGTCATTATGAGAAACTGTCGGGCATCGGCCATTTATATATCGTCTTCAGAGAGAAAGCAATGCGAAGATGTTCTCGCCCCGTGAAGGCTTCAAGCCCCTGAAGTGAAAGAAGTTACTTCACAGGTAAATGCGTAGCTTTATCGCTGTAAGAGAACGATACCTGCGTGTGGTGCTCAATGGGAGGATAAAACAGGTTGGTTTTAGCTAGCAGTAACGTTAGCCTCCAACAATTCGCAACGTGTCTTTGTGGCTGTTGCTGACAGCACCTGCTTTATTTTATTATACCTAGCCTATCTCTACTACTTCCATGAATACGGGTTGGTGAGTGGTGAATAGTCCAATTAAATGTATTATGCTCCTAGCTGTAGTTTTCTGCTAAACAAATGGGTCTGTATGAAACTTTGTAAGTTGACAAAGTCACCAACCTATCCTGCAGCCCAGATTTCTCAAATTGCAGCAAAACATCTGTCGGTCATCTTGGGACTACTGCAGTAGAATATCGTGCGACCCCACTTGGCAACATTTTTCAATTCTTACAAGAGATAGAGATTGGAATTAATTAGATAAGGGCGGTTAGACTATCGTCGCGCTCCATTGAAAAGCAGTGATTCAAGATTGTATCTCGAAGTGAGCAGGCGTGCGTAAATGACTAAAAGCAATGTCAAGCTCTTACCATCGCTGCCTTGGCGAACTTGACCGTTTTCATCAGTGCTCGAGCAGCGAGCGGCAACCGTAAAATGGCCTCCCACCAAAAGCCAGGGCTTCTTGCAGTGGTTGCTACTTCTGCAGACAATGCAAACACACCCACTCATCTAAACCATTCAGAGCAGGTTAAGTTCAGAATATTTGCCGAACAAGTCAAATATTTCGGTTTATGACTTCATGCCTCACTGAAGGATTAGAATGACAGTCAGAGCAAGGCCTCCTGTCTATCTAGGTGGCCTTGGTCAGAAACAAATGAAATCAGCCTGTTGTGTAGAAAACAAACTCGGAGTCACCGTTTCCCCGTGCTCCACTGCAGTTGAAAACGCTCTGTTTCATGCGTATTGCATGTCAATGTATATTGCCTGTCAATTTGTTTATCCACTGCACTTCGTCTGTCTGATGCTTTTTACCAATCTCCATTTTTCCTCCCCCTATCTGACGCTTATGTATCACGATGTCCGAATGTAATAGATGCTGTTGGTACTTTGCTTAGGTGTTCGTGCCTTTTCAGTATTGATTGCGTGTACCAAACCACGCCAACCCTGTGATGCATTCGGCTTCATTACTTTTGTACCTTTACGTTCATTTGACGGCCCTTCTGATGTAGACTGTGCGTCTGAACCAAACACTTAAATATGAAATAAATATATTAGGGAGCCTTAGAATTTAACAGCGGCAGGGCCACTTTGCTGCAGTTGGCTTTCGCTGAGCTGGTAGCGGCCACAGAGATATGACGTCTTTGTAGTTGGTTTTCAAGAGCAACAACACTTTAAATCAGTGGTTTTCAACCTTTTTTGTACCGTGACCCATTATAGCAATCCACTATATCCCAACGACTCCATTTAAAACTCGAATAAAGCAAATGTAATACAGCTGTGTGCATAAAATAGATCGTGACCCCTCCAAAAATGGTTCACGAACCCTCTGGGGTTGCGAGCCCCAGGTTGAAACCTGCTGCTTTGAGTAGAAATGTCCATCTCGGGTCGTCTAATGGAACTCCTTAATACTTTCAATTTGCAGATCAATCGTGGTCTAGGTAAGTTCATCAAACAACGCTAGCCGTTTTGCCTTATCGGGTGCTTTCAGTGAAACCGTCTTGATTCTGGACAGGCGAGTGCAACTTGAAGAACACAAACCTCCGCTGTTTTGGTATTGGAAAGATTAACGGATGCCAGTCTTTTTCAGTACCTGTTTCACCTTTGTGTAATGTGCAACACCAACTCCTTCAAAACACCCAACAGCTTGTCGTTTTAAAGCTGGCACTAGACACTAAGCTGCACAAAGGCCTTTACGTGTGTGGCATCCACATTCCTAAACTTGATTACCGCTTCCAGTTATTCCAAATTAGTTCTTTCACTCACTGTAGTGGTTTCATTTGCGACAAGCCACATCATTCTCCTGAAGTGCAACGCGAACCGGTTGCCGATGGAGCAGATTTCCCTATCCGTTGCAGCTATGAGCTCGAACATTACGCTGCTCTCTGTTCTGGCAAACAGCTGATTGGCACTATGCGAATAAAACAACGGACCGACATAATGTTACCTAACGTTTTCTCCTGAAAAATGCTTGCTAATTTGATCTTTCCAATAGAAAACAACTCAGTGGAACATACAGGGGGTTCCAAAAAGTTTGCTATCATTGTACGATTTCTTAACTTGACCAATTTTTTTTCCAGATGGTCCTAAATTTCAATAGCATTTTTGAACAAGACAGATGCTGATATTTCATGTGTTAACGTTCTGATCCGTAAATATTGCATTCACTTCAATAGAAAAAGCATGTGGTGCGTTGGGGTATTCGCGAACGCAGTGGTCAAAAAAGACCGTATGTACAGCGTGCATTTGCATGAGATTTCCATATAAAAGCACTAGCTGCAGTGCAGGATTGGAATCGTGTAACATTCTTCATGTAGTGAGTGGCGCAATGACAACAAGCGTGATGCAGTGTTCACCCCTGCTTCTGTGAAACTCTCTAGTTTCACAATTAATCTATTTCTTGCGCTCCTTCAAAAAAAATACAAAATTTGTTTTGATTTCACGGTATTGTACAACCTTCGTCAAACAGACGACTTTGTAGCAGCCAAAAAACGCCCCTGTTTTGCATAGACTTCTTTAAGTTTTGCTGGTTTTCCGACGAGGCGGCAGCAAGGTAAATATTTATTAGTAGGGCGCATCCTGCTCCTAGTTGGTCTGGAGAATCGCAAGATCGGATGACCAGAGACTTCGCTTGACATTCTTCGCCCAGGCGTTCTGATTACCTTTGCGGGGTAGACAGGGGCATCGTAGGGCAACACAAATACCTTTTCAGGTAAGCATCTGTCGGAGGGTATTCTGGTAATAATTAACCTTTTCAATTTTTTTTGGCACAGCGTGAGTTTTTCTGTCAGTTGTAGTCTCGGCTGGTCGCTGATTTCCAGCTCAGCCTAGAACTCGTTCAAGCCCTGGTGTTCCGAGAGTGATGGTCAGGGCCGTCCTGACTTGACCTGGAAACCGCTATATTTCTATTCGTTTTGTAAGTTTTTGTAGCCAAGGAAGAGAAATCATTCTTGTCTGTTGTTTGCTGTTTTTGCGTAAACTTACAACCATGGCTCCTTGCCTGCTGCTTTTGCGCAGTGTAGTAGACGGAACATGTTGTATAAACTGTGACACAGTATTGGCAATTGCTGAGGAACAGGCAAATGTCTGATTTGCTGACCCAAACCAGATATATTTGCCATATAGCACTCATGATATGGTTTTCATCACATGTAGACTTCTTGAAGCCTATCTGATACTTACTACATATAAATGACATCTAGTGCATGTACTGTATTACCAAAATCTATTGTATATTGCCACAAACTACGGTGTTTTTCATACATTACCACAACTTAATGTTTACAAAACTAACGCACCTATGCTCATACTATACCAAGACTACTGGTGAATTGGAATAGGTATCAGACCATGCAAGTGAAGTGAGGCATTTGCATTTCAGATCCCTTCACCGTAAGCAAACGGGGTAGTTCTGAGTACATATCTATTCGCTGTTTAGCGCACTGGTGAACTTTCGGTACAGCTGGGCACAGCCCGAGCAGGATGCACTGTGGGAAATGTGTTCGGAAATCACCTACTGCTTGTTCATGATTTATATGTGTTTGGACCCAACGACTGAATGGTCGTCAACGCCTTATGAAAATTTGTTGTGATGAAGCCGTAAATTGTTTCAACTGTAACAAGATAGTCGGTGTAGTTTTTCCCATTAAAAAGTTTAAACAACCTGCCACACCAGTTGTGCAGATGGCGTAACTGTTAATTTTCCGATCAAGTTAAATACCTCGGCATATTACTTCATGCTTCACTGAAGGTCACTACTTTGAAACGTTGTGCATAAGCGTTTCTGTACCTATCTATTCTTTTGAAATGTGGTTTGTACCTCGTAACATGCAGCAGTGGATCAGATGTGTTTAAATCCAGAACCTCAAGTGCACAGATTAGAATTTTGAAAAATACAACTCTGTAAATATAAATCTCTGTGTGGTGAAAAATCTTATTTCGTACAAATTTCATGCTGTTTCAAAATTGTTTTACTTTCATGCGTGTTTCTGTTCCCAGGAAAGCACAATCAGCCACCATAAGAACGCACATACCTTTCGCAAACCATTCGTTTTTCAAAATTTCTTAATGGGTTTGCTGCTTTGCTTTCCGCAGTGTCAGTGACCGCTCAATTGCTGGGACGCAACGAAGGTTGACTAAACCTCCCTGCGCAACAGTTCTGCCAGCAGTCAGGCACTTTGTTTTGCTGAGAAGCGCGATATTTGAAGAAGTCCGCAAACTTTAATAAAGTGATCGCTTTTAATGAAACGGCAGCGGCAGTCATTTCGTATTGAGAGTGTTTGTGTTCATACAAGTCGTATTTTTCCTCTGAAGCCCCTAAGCGGACGCATAAGCATGTTGGCAAGAACAGCGAACACGTAATCGCTTTTAAGTACAAATCGGCGATAATGGTGCATGCCGTGCGGTCTGGTTTCGCACTGTCATCATGGCGCGTTCGGTTAATTGAACATCGTTTAGGCCGAAAACAAACGCAGTTTACATTCTACATGGCTTCTCTTCTTTGCGCCGGGGAATTCCCTGCGTTGGAACTTGTGCTGTCAATTAAAACCACTCAGACTTGACTCAAGGTTGACAACCGTTCAGTGGTTGACAAATTTGTTAGAGATAATGCTGCGAGCACTGTGGGCTGGAAATTTAGAACAAGTTGCGTCGCTTTGTTCTTGAAAAAGATGTAGGTACTTGCGTTATTGATACCATTTCAACAATTCAGGAAATATTTTTTCCCACTGCCGAAAACCATGAAGTTTTAATATTGCGCGGGATCTTTTTGCACTAAACATGTCGCATGCAAGTACGCAATGCGCAAGATCTCCTGGCATATGGGCCCAAGAGACGACCACTGCTTATCATCAAAAGCACATGTGCTCTCTCCAATGATGAATGCATCTGTAAGCACGCTGGATTAGTCGGCTCACCTACATGCTAAGCTTGCCTGCAATATCATTCGAGCAGAGCATTCGTCAACCAATAACATTCATCTAATCATATGTATTTGCCGTAATGATTGTGGGAGATCATTCACACTAATGTGTCGCCATGAAATGTGGTCAATAGTTTGTAGGTTTTTTCTGTTTATTAATTTATTGTTTTACTGTAGAAGGCGTACAATATAGAAAACGTTTCAACGAAAAAAAATGTGAGCTTTGATATGTGGTACCTTTTCTGCAGCAGCCGTAGCGGCTTACCTTCAGCCTGAACTAATTTGTTGGCAAGTTCCTATTGGCTTTTGAGTGAGCTGTTGCGAACGCAAACAGCGCTGTGTATCTTGACATAGTACTGTCACGCGTCGAAGCGCACTGAGGAGAAATGCACGTTAAAACGGCTCTGGACCAAAACCTATAACGTGCATAGTGCACATGCAACGGCCCGGTTTTTATGACCTAACATAGTCGAATGTTTACGGATGTGCGTTGCACGAAATTGCAGTTGGATGCGATGTTTGGATGCAGCATCAGGAGCAGTCGCGCGCTGAGCGGAAGACGCTCGCACCTGCACTGACTCTGTCGTTCTAAACTCATTGAAGTTCTGAGTTGAAGGTTGTGCTGGGGCTTAATTTCACAGTCTAGTCTTGATCTGCTGGACATACTTCACAATGCCTTTGGTTAATCGTGGTTGCTTTGATTAGTTTTCTGTGTTTGATGAAGGTTGTTTGGGGTGTTGGTGTAGCGCAGTTTTTTGTTACAAGCTATTGAGTAACCGATAAGCTTGGCTTGTGGTGCGAAAGACTTAGGCTTAATTTAACTCACTTGCAAATGACTCACGGAAAAACGATTGTGAAGCATGTAGAGCACAGTTACTTGATTTGTTAAAAGGTTTAAAAGTGTGCAAACGGAGATTTTTCAATTTTGAAGCCAATCTCACATCGGTTGTAGGTGCACACCCCAGTAGTTTGATGGTAAGATTAAGACAGTCGATATTTGCGTAGACTGCGATTGGGTGTAGTTAATATATGAAATACTTCTGTATTCAACGATTGGAGGGGTGACTGTACCGTTAAATTTCTTCGCGAGTGTCGACCTGGCGTTTGTGTCAAGCGCACGTGACATGCCGGTCGCTAAGCAACCGAGCGAAAACCGGTTAAGCAGTTTGGTCTGCGTTTTGCGTCAGGCCCTGTACCGACAACTGAAGCACGGTATATGCTGATGCGATGCTGCTCGTTTACAAAATGCGTGCAATGTCGCCAGTTATGGTGAGCCTATACGTCAACCGGATATTGGCTGCCGGTCCACTATCAAGGAAGCAATGCTCGATGAATGACGTTCTGTGACATGCACTGAGAGTGAGACACGTGATAACGGCTTCAGATGCAATACGTTGCTTTGAACGAAACGATGGCTTCTGCATAGTGCTGCTGGTTGAATGTTGCTTGTTTTATCGCAGGCCTAGAACGTTTTAGACTGATGTTGCTTGCCAGGGCGTTTGGCCTGTGCCTTCTGCTTTCGGGATGTGTCCTGGGTCAACCAGACCGTAACGAAAACTCGTCAGGAATGACTTGCGATTCTGATTCATGCGTCCAAGTCCCCGCTGTCGAAGAAGCAAGCGGTGGTGAATGGACGCCATTTTCCCTTCAGAAAATGCACACGGATTTCCATTCCCTCCTCCGTGAGTACTCGAAATGGCACAACAGAACGCTTTATGATGCCTCTCTGCCTTGCAACCGAAAGCTTGCCGTTGTCTTCACGCCGAACGCTGGACTTGGAGATAGCATAGGAGCCTTGACAGGGGCGTTCAGTCACGCTCTCAGAACTGGAAGGTAAGCGTATTTTGTGCAAAAAGTGGTTGTTGCAGAGCAGACAGGATTTTGAGGCTGAATTCCGACGTACTTGGGTATAACGCGATAATGACGCTTTTTGCGCCGATGCATTGTACGTTTATCTGACCTGATGATGGAGTTAGTCAACTGACAGTCACTACACAAGCAAACTTAAGAGACTGATATAAGTTACAGCAGGTTTTCCGCTTCTGTTGTCGAAAAAGTAGTTCAGTTTGTCAAATGTTTTGCAAGTGAGAGAAAATCTGATGTAGAATGTTAAATGTCCTACTTATTAGCGCATTCACTCATTTGCTAAATTTTCCGGTTACTCCATATCAGGGGTGGCCAAACTGCGGCTCTTCGAATCTTTGCATGCAGCTCTTTGATCTTTCCGAAAAATTATAGATACGTTTGTTTTGTTTTTTTACTATTGCAAAATTTGGAAATATTGTGAAGTGGTACTGTGGTAGGTATAACGTGCCGTACAGTTACTTTTGCAAGTCGTTCCGAAAAGTATTATGTCACCGAAGCGTAGCAATTTGAATATGTGGTGGTGTGACAATGCTACCCATTCGTCTCGATTGGTATAGTCACGAGTTAGGCTTGTATATGTTCGATTTTCTCAATTCCCGTTTCAGTTAAAGGAAAAGCAATTCCACAGTTTCAAAGAGGGATATCTCGGCGTGTCACTGGTGTTTAAATTGCGAAAACTGACCCACCGTAGGCCTGGTAATCTTAAAAAGTTCCACAAATTTCAAGCATGTTTCAGGAGTAAAACTGCGTGGTTAACAGTGTCTTTTTATCGTTACTTTGTACTCCCTCTGCGCTTATTTCAGTGCCATAACAATCACTGCCGAGTTTGTGTTTGAGGTTGAGTGGTCAAGAAAAATGTTATCAAAACATAGCAAAAAGAGTAAGCATAAAGATGAAAATAGAACTTGTTAACCAAAATGTGAGGAGGGATTTGCAATTCCATTCACTGATAATGGAGGCAAGCCTGTGTGTGTCTTACCTGTCATGCTTCATTCATTCATTACAAAACCAGCAACCTCAAGTGCCATTATGAAGAAAAACACAAACTTTGCCGCTAAATACCCACACACAAGTCGGAGATAAGGATGAACAAGCTTACAGAGTTAAAATCGTCGCTAAACTCACAGCAAATGCTGTTGAAAACTTGTTGTAAGGAAGCTGACACAACTGCTGAAGCCGATTTCGTTATATCTTGGAATACCGCCTGGTCTAAACATCCTTATTCAGATGGCGAATTTATGAAGAAGAACATATCTGAGGTTATTGCAGTGTTAGATCCTAACAACACAAAACTTCAGCGTTTAATATCTCAAACTCCAGCTTCACGACACACAGTAGAAGGACGAGTATCTTGCATCAATGCAGATTTTGAAAACAAGCTGCAAAATGATTAAAAAATTCCACTGCATTAAGTCTGGTTTTAGATGGGTCAATTGATCTGCAAGACCAACCGCAACTGGCTGTATTCGTTCGTTATGTAAATTTTGATCTAGTTGTAAAAGAAGAGCTGTTGGATATAATCGCATTATAAGAATCAACCCGTGGTGTAGATATTAAAAATGCTCTTACTATTTTAACGAATGCTGAAGTTCCGCTAACTAGACTTGTCAGTGTTGCAACCAATTTTAGAGTTTTATGTTGCGGCTCTTTGAAACTTGAGTTTTACGATATGCGTCATACATAGAGCAGGTTCGGCCACCCCAGCTCTATATGAAGAAAAGTTGGTGTTGCTTGAAATTCGAGGTGCAACAACTCCTTTTTATTTTATTGCCTTTGGCTGTAACAATAGCGCACAAACAACCAGAATACATTTCTGTTGAAATAAGCGTGGCCTTCTGCCTCTAGGCTTTACCTGCAATACGGACTTACTGCTTTGTAAAGATCCACTGGATTTTAATTGCTGCAAGACTCTTAGCGTTTTTTTCTGTTTAACCACATTGTCTTCATCTTTAGTTAGTATATAGCTTCTGCCTTTATCATAGCATTGCCTCGTATATTAAGTACTCTTGTGAGTTCGCATGTTGTGAATAATATTATTCCCATTGCTTTAGAGCCAATCCATCTTATAGTTAAATTCACTTTCATAAATACTCGTAATGTAGGCGTCCTCAAAGAAGTGACATTCAGCCAAATGCACAATTTAAATCTTAATAAACGCTGCTCAAACAACTTTGCTACCGTTAACAAACCGCCGTTGATGAATAACATTGAAATTGCGTGATGGGAATTATGGCCACGTATGTGATCGAGTCATCACCCTCCAGACGTTCCCTGCCTTAAATTAAACCACCAATTAGCAAATACGGTTCATATCACCAGCAGTCCTTGGTCATTCGGGAGCCGCCAAGCTTGCCACAGTTCAATCGACACTGTCGGTCGCAACAGGGCCTACGAGAGGGGGTACAAGAGGTACATCGTACCCGGGCCCGGTAAGTAATGGTTCCCGCAAGGATGAAAATACACACGTTAAGTTTTTCTGCAGTTAAGCACAAAACTACTGGTGTAAGCCAGTTGCCAGTATGACAATGTAAGCCAGTTGCCAGTATGACCAGTATGATATATTAAACAAGCTATACAAGTTTTGACAGGGGCGCCTGGAGCTAGGGGGCCCTGTATCGGTCTTTGTATCCCCGGCTGGTAACATTTCTCTCAGAGGCTCTGGGTCGCAGCGGTTGTTTCTTTAAAATAGTGATTTTCAAGTGCTTAGTTTTTTTAAAGCCGATGCAGTTTAAAGTACACAGGAGAGGCAAGTCAACCTCGACCTTCCCGGCTTTTTGCTTGCTGTGGCAAGGCCGCTGTGCAAGTATTACTTGTCACAGCCAGAAATCGCAAATTTAGCTTGATGTTGTTGCGTGTGGAATTGCACGACCTACTAATAAAAGATGCAGAAAGTTAAGAAACGTTTAAGTTGAGCCTTACGTCGATGTCACGATGCAAACTAGCGACATGGTGGCCGCTTTGCTTGCCACAGAATAACTCAACTGCAGATCTATCTGCTGGGTTGCCTTAACTGACTCTATGACGGGGCATGTTTAAAGAATTAGCGATGGTGTCACGATCTTTTATTCCGTTTCGTCGTTGGACGCTGGAGGATTGTTCAAAATTGTGAACTTCGTTTTTCGATGAAACTTAGTGTCACCGCAGTTTTCCACTTCCGACCGCAAAACAGCCATCCTCACTACACTCATATATCTCCAGATGCGGCTGTGTTGTATCACAGCCTTTCACTTTGAACAGTCAAGCATTCAAAGTATTTTAAGTCTTTATCCCCGTGGTGATTGATCGTGCACTTGCGTCCTGGCGCCAAGCGTGAGTGACAGACCACAAATGCCGTTGAACGTCACTGTAACCTGATAAGAAGCATGCTTTTTCATCTGAAAATCCCGTGCTTTGTTTCTATGCCACGCACGCACCCTCGTCTTTGAGCGCTTTGTTCGTGCGGCTCTTTTCATTTCATCACTAATTCCGTAGCTGTAATGGTGATGCCAAAGAATGATGCAGCTGCTGGCCGCGCACCCAGAATGCAAGCCCACTTCACCCCCACACGGTTATCCGGCTGAATCCATAGTTAGGGTTTGAATCTACGAATCTGTAGCTGATGTTGACATTGACATGAGTAGATAACACTGTATCTCATTTTCGGAACCTGTTTCTCTATCCTACTGCCTGTTTGCAAAGCGGATCCTTCGGAACAAGAATATCTTTCTTGTCGAATTGACAAGACAGACAGGATGCTTACTGAGTTTGATGTTGCACCAAGGCTTTTAGAGCAACAATCAACGAGGAAAAACAGGCAGCATCTTCTCTCATAGGAAGCGATCCAAGCGGTAGAAAAAAATTTGAAATAGCGCTATTACCATTTTCAGCAGAAACATGGCTGAAAACATTGAAAATTTATTCTTGTAGAGAGAAATTTTTTGAAATGGAAACCCAGATCAGTGCACCACGTGATCTTTTCAACATCCACGTGATTTAGGGCAAAACAGTCATTTCCGACCTTTGAGCCCACGTTTGTTATGTCCAGCTACGTATTATGCTCAAACCGGCTCCGTACGGATTTGCTCCATCTGTGCTTATTGCACATCCACCTCCCGATTACAAGTTAACTCTCTTGCTTTAATAAACCCAACACTGTGGTCCCAACGGCAGTTGATATAGCGGCCGCACCTAGTGACAATCTTTCATGGGTTTCGTATGTTTTCCTTGGGCAAGAAAGATCCTTCAGTGTACTTCGCCGATCGATGACTTTCGTTTTTACTTTGACTGTTCACGGTCAGAAGCTTCATTCTATTTTGTCTCCTCCACTTTGAAATCTTTTGTCATGCCGCTCTCTGCTTTTGTCATTGGTTCAAATCAGAGATTTCTTAATTTTTCACCGCCACTGGCTCAGTTTTTGGTGCATTTTTTGTCATTATTTGACTCATTCTTGTGAATTGCGACACGTTTTTAGTCGTTGTTTTGGTCAAAGGATTTGCAGTAAGCTTTTACGTTTATAAACTTGTGGTGTCTTCTTCAAATGTGTTTTCTGTTATTATCCTCACGTGACTAAGAACATTTCAAATGTGCGAAACGTGATCATAACGATATGCAAAGCTTTCGTCGTTGTCACTGCTACAATTCTAGTTCTAGTTTACTACTGGGTTATTTTCAACCGAGGAAACCCGCTCCTGTTGAAAGAGTTTTTTCATTTCAGCACCTTAAGTCGTACATAGACCTGATTCCCCCTCCAGTGATGTTAACTCAAAAACAAGCGCTTTCGATGTCACGCAGAAGGTTGTCCGACCAGTTTGTACACTGCTCAAGACTCGAAGCAACTCGCAGTAGCGTTGATGTTATCTTCATTTTAAAGCAAAATTTTGAACTGAGTGTTGCAGATAACATTAATTGAAAATGGGAAAATGCTGCAAGCTGCGTAAGCGCGTTTACCATGCGAAAACAGTCGCGACATGCTTTTTTCCTGTTTTTTTTCCGGTCATGCTTCACGCAGCGAATGTTCCTCAGGTTGTTCTTCATACATTGGAAACCCTATTCGTGGAACGTCGGGCTGAGGTCGTTGCCGTTCGAGAGCAACTACGCGCGGGCGAAAAATCTAAAAACCCTTGACACAGGGACGAAGTTACTCTGCGTGGACGCTGCGAGTGACCCTGCTTCGTCATTGGAGGGCCACATTACCCGCGAGCACGCACTCAACCGTGAACGAAGCCTAAATCGTGCGGTAAATTCGGAATGTTGTATTTACGAGACCGTCTGTGGTTTGATCGATGACCCACTTTTTCTGCAAGGATTGCTCAGCAGGGGTGTTTCATGTTTTTCGATACGCAGAGCTCTCATACATAACAGCATCCTCTCTAACATTTTACTGCATTCTGCTCCCGAGCTATGTTGGCGTCAGTTCAGCAACAAAATGACTTCTACAATTTTTTTCACGGCGTTTATGTGACGTTTTTGCGATACTAATGTAAAGCTAAATGAGTTTGTGATTTAAAGTTTGTGGACAGATTTTGTATCTAACAACGAAAGCACTCGACGCTTTCGTTGAAAACAGTTCATTTTTCAATTGGAAATTCAGTTGTCTGGCTCATAGAAAACTTTACACTTGTCCTGAAACTTCCAAACGAGTATATTTCGTGAAGCAAAAAAAACCCTCACTAAAAATGCAACTTTACTTTTTATTACTCGCAACGCTGAGAGATGAAAAACCGCAAGTAGGTTACGATCACCCCACAGAGGTGAAAAACAACTCTCGCATGAACAGTTCGCCTATGTTGCAAAAACGTGATTAAAAAATATGCGACCATCGCTCCATCTCTGGACGTGCAAAGTTTTTGCAGCTCTCGTTCTTGGTCAGAATGAGCGTTGCCATTTGTATGTTCAGGCAAGCTAAAGTTTTCACTAAATGTCGCTTTCTTCAGCGAGTTTTTCTTGCTCGGGCTTAACGTGCGCTCTAATCATTGCTCTTTGTACCGATTTGCGAAGGGGGGGGGGTTTACGACGTCTGAAAATGCAGTTGCTAAACTGCAAACTGCTGAAAAATCAATTCCGACCAAAACACTTTGCAAATTGATGTAACGAGTGTTTAGATTGGAACTACGGCGGAAAAATTCTTCAAACTGCACTTTGCTACCTTGCTGTTCGTTTCTGCTGTGTAATCCGTGACAGTGTCATAACATTGTAAGGTGTATGAAGGCACTATCACTTTTTATTTACAACGAAATTTCAACGTCCGCACTTGTAAGATGGCTCTCGTAAGATGAGGAAAGGTTACTACCGTCTGCTAAGGAACATGTAACAATATATCACTTGACTGAATATCAAGTAAAGGCGTTCCGTGGTACTCAAACCATCACAAGTATGTCCTTTGGGAGGTCGTGCTGAGGTCGTTATGTTGCGATACATCCTCAAGTATAGGAGGATTTAGATTATCACCAGTAGTAAACCATGATTTTGCTATGAGACAAAACATGAAAAACGTAAACGTTTATCACCAACATGTGTTATTTTTGCAACATGAATCGTAAGGAATCCTTTCAAAGTAAAGAATCGAACTCCATGTGGTATTTACAGAGTATACATGACATGTTTCCTAATCCCCAGCTCTTGTTCAAACAGAACATTCAAATAAAAAGATCTATTTGCACGAAAGCTGTAAGTGTGGAGAATTATGAACGACGGGAAAGACTATTAGCGCAAACGCTTCATTGAAGGATGATTACGGTCCATAGTCGAGTATATGTCCGAAAAAATGTCACGATTTTAGCAAGAAACATTAAAATACACGACCATCGCACCATCTATATTAGCTTTTGTTCAAGCCAACCATCTATATTAGCTTTTGTTATACTTGTAATAAGGCATCGTTTTTTTCGTATAGAACTTTCCGTACGACGGGATGATGGATGGCTTGATTCGGCCATCGCCAAAAGTTAAGGACATCGTCGATCGAGTGTTGAACTCTGACCCTACGCCTAGCGGCGGGAAAGAATCTCAAGTAAACATCCGCACTGTGGCGCTGGTGATTCGAACAGGAGAGAACGACTACAACCAGTTCCTGTCGAAAGGCGACGAAACGAACTTCGTAAAATGCTTCCAAAGCTACGCGAAGCAGCATGCGCAGAAGGCGAAACGTCGCGTCATGTTTCGCGTGTTTGTGACGTCAGACTCGGAGCAAGTGAAGCGAAACGCGGTCGAGCAGTTGCGAAAGCCGACCTCGGGCGATTACGAGATCGACGTGGTCACCCTCGGCGACTCCATCATCCACGTCATGCACATAAAGAAAGGCGAGATACGCCAGGAAAGCGTCCGGGAGCGCGTGCGAAGAACGTACGCCGAGTTCTTTCTGATCTCCCGGTGTCAGGTGCTGTTCTTGACGCACGGCAGCCTGTTCGGGCGCACCGCGGCCGAATACGGGCGCCAGGACGAGTCGGACGTCCATTTCATCAGCGACAGTCGCTGCGACGGACGCCGGGAAAAGTATTCCTACCTGGAATGCCACGAACCGAAATACCCGAAAATATGCGGCTTCAGACAATAAGAGGTACACTTTGATTGTGCGGCAAGACCACCCTTGCTCCGCTGCGTCAACCGCAACTTGCATGCGACCACTTTAGGTAGTTATTTCCTTTGTTACTGACGCGTCTGCGGGCAAATCGTTTAACGCCGATTTGATACAGTCGGCAACCAGCAGGAGCGGATCCAGGGGGGGAGCGATCGCCCCCCTAAAACCGAAGAAAGTAACTTTATTCAAAAATAAAAGGTACCACGAATGCTGTCACTACTACCAAATATTACTGAAATCGTCCTCCCCCCTAACGTTACCAAGACAGCAAGCGCCTTCAGCCACGCTCAATTATTACGTCACTGTGAGCAGCGCCGGTCTTGTTCGTATTCTCACTCTGACCTGTGCACTTCAGGCTAACTTGATGACGTCACAAGCTGCTGGTCACGTTTATGTGACGTCATTTAGCTGAAACGACCGAAATTTTCTGTGAACTCGTGTAAAGGCTCCTGACATTAGAAAGTAATTTCCATGCAAAATATTTGTTGTTCGCTACGCAGTAACGCAGTCGAGACTGTAACCTTCGAGACCGATAGCGACACTTCATCAAAAATTTCGAGACCAGGACTCGAGATTTCAAAATTTGTTGATTTTGCCGAAATTTTTCAATAACATTTCGTCATCATTTTTGAGTTGAATTTGTTCAAATTTATGGCATTTTTCGGGCCTATTTTGGTTGTTTGTTTCTTGCAAATGCGAAAAACAAAAAACTCGTTGAATTATAGAAGTTTTACTATGCCGCTTTTTTGCGATATTCAAAGTCTCAAGACATTAGGATGTGACCGAGACCTGTGGCCTTCGAGACCGAGATTCGCAAAAATGGGTTTCGAGACGAGTCTCGAGACTCCACCATTGTTGCCATGTGTCCCTGGCCTACGATCGACTATGTTTTATCGATACAGTCAGGACTTAAAAGCAGTTATCCATAGTGGTGCTATAATGCGACAAGGTTGCGAACGTGAAAAGGATCTATCAGTGTTAAACACAACGCGGCCAGCTCTCATTGCGATCCAATGTCCACAGCTTCCTTCAATCCATCAAATGAACTGTCGTGATGGAGGCTATTTTTTGACTGCTGTAACATTTCCATTCATGACAATCAAGCATGGGAAGTCCATCTCCCGTGAACAACGTATAGTGTTGTACCTTTTCGGCACGTAAAAGAATTTGTTCCAAACCCTGGTTCTCCACTGCTTCTGCCAGGATTTGCAACTGCAAAACAAAGCAAGTTTTGTCGTAGTTTGTTGTTTGCAGTTGCATTAAGCATCGTGGCAATCTTTGGTGCGGCCCGACAGTGTAGGAATCGCTACCTGTTGTGTTTACCGACCCAGGGAACGGCTTTGCGGCTTTTTCACCTTGTTTTTTGTTAATCGTTCATTTTCAAGCGCGATCGTCAGCGAAAAGTTGGTGCGAGGCAAGTGACGTCGGCGTTTCTTTCGCACCAGCGCAACACGTGCGAGGTCCTGCGACAAAGTCGCAAATGACAATTTTTGTATATATTTGAAAATTAATACTAAGCGACACGAAAAAAGCGTTTGCACTGTATTGTTAGCGTCTGTCCGTTGCCAACAGCCCAATTGATCCTAAGCGTGAAAGATTGTTTCAGTAACAACTGTTGATACGCAACCGATCAAAACTGAGACTTGTCGGCTTTGATGCAAAGACTTCGCATGCTTACGTAACAAAGACTCGCATGCTTACGTATCTTACTTGGTTTCGAACTTTGCGCGTGTGTTAAACAGCGAAATACTTTAACGAAGCATGATCGCAAAAAAGTTACTTAAACCTTTTGTTTCTTCCTATAAAGGTATTTGTTAACGACACGTACGCGCTACAAAAATTCTTTTCCGGAAGTCGCCACGTAATGAAAAAAAGCACGTCACACGCTACGTCACGTGGTCAACCGCTCGCGGCGGCATTGCGGTTTAGACAATGAAGCTGGAAACCAAAGGTGACCGGAGTCACATTTTCCGAATCCGCCTCTGTTCAAATGTTTCCGGATCCGGGTTCGAATTTTTTTCAAATTTGAGAGTCCGACTCCTGTTCAGATTCCGTCAACCATCAGTGCCACCGAAATTTAGCATGTTTGTACTGAAGCAATGACATTTATGAAAACCACGCAGACTACAAACCACGCAGACTACAAACCACGCAGAATACAAACCACGCAGACTACAAACCACGCAGACTACAAACCAGGCAGAATACAAACCACGCAGAATACAAACCACGCAGACTACAAACCACGCAGACTACAAACCACGCAGACTACAAACCAGGCAGAATGCAAACCACGCAGAATACAAACCACGCAGACTACAAACCACGCAGACTACAAACCACTCCCGAAAATAAAAATTGACTCTGGGTCCGGGTCCGAAAAAAAACCGCAAAATCCTGTCAGATTCGACTCCAGATCCGTGGCCACCTAGAAACGTGTGTGCAGCGTTTCGCCGGCAAGCTGTGTTTCCGGGTAAGAGCATCATTGTTTTATTAAACCTTAAAACACTCTGTGAAGCTCAGGACGTGTTGATGGAATCTGGCGGTAGAACTGAACAAGCTTCTCTCGTGGCCTCGGTGACGCTGTTTTTGATTTTCATTGCACAAGTAAGGGTTTTTGACTGAAGGGCTACATCCGTGCTGGCAACCTGACGCTTCTCGAACGTTCTAGAGCGCTATTTTCTGTCCGATTTCGCCTTTGATCTTTTCTTATTGGTGGTGGCCTGAGAGCTTTCTTTTCAGCTTGCCATCGCAGTGCGCCTTTTCACGATGTGCAATTTTGTCCATCTTCCGCTGAAGGAGCTGTTGCATTTTGTGAGTTAGTTTTTGTTTTCCCCGACTTTTGATGAAAATACGTTGGTGCCGATTAGCTCTGTTGCATGGAACCCACCATAAGGGATTCAGTGTACTCATGTGTATGGACGTTGTGTTGCCGTGCTGGTGTGATTACTGTGTTTTGTGTTTCATGATGGTTCTTTTCATGTTTTTTTCTCGTACATATTCAAAAACATGAAAAAAATACATTGGTTTGAAGCATAATAAGAAACACAACGTTTGCGGTTGCTATCAACTACAACTCAGATCGTGTGGATGAGCTAAGATGAGTCAGAGCACCTTTATAGGTTTGAATTTGGACAAGATCTTTAAAAGCTCATTGCACCTCCAGAGAATAGGTATTGAATGCTGTGCTAGTGCATATCCAGAGCTAAAATGTTTGCAGTAGTAGCAAAATATTCTGTATTTCCCGTCCAGGAATATTACACTGATATACAAAAAAAAAACTTTTTACGAGTTGTTTCAGATCTGTGAATTGATTTTGAGTGTTTCGAGGCGGCTGAATTAAAAAATGAACTCAGTTTCTCTCTATCACGTCAAGATTATTTGCAAAATCACAATTTTTGTACAGAAATGCTATCCATAGTTACCCCCTTTAAATGATTGTCACAGCAATGAAAATATTTTTAACACTTTCAACGCATGGCACGTTCCAGAACGTGCAGTTTTTTACGCAGATCATCACACCACGTTCCGGAACGTCTCCGGGCAAGATCCATTGAAATCTGGGCAAAATCTGTGAAAACCTTATCAAGATCCCTGAAAATAGGGCAAAAATGGCGCCAAACATGCTTTGATTTGAAAAAAATGGCACTCAGAATCACGTGAAGACTTTTTTTTTGGAGGTTATCCGAAATGCGGTCTTCATGAGAAAATATTCGCACAAAAAGCGGCCCAAAATTTTTTAAATAAAATTTTTCGGCCAAGTTTGGAGAAATTTCGGCAAGAATCCTTTGCACCCCCAAAAATTTGCCTGCTCCTACATCTATGACTGGCCAAGTGGCAGGATCGTTTGTTCATCCAATGGTTCAGTAAAATTTTGAATTTTCTTGTACATAGGACTCATCAGATGCACTAGCCGACCGGCTTCTTTCTTTGTCAGACTCAATAATTTCGCAATGACTTATCTCACTTCTCGTACGTAAGCTTCCACTTTGGTTATCTGGAATAACATCACCAGGTTGGCTGCCTACGTTGTCGCCATTTCCATTGTGGTGTGGCTCTTGTAAAGCTTTTTCTTCATACTCTGGTCTTTTCGTTGGCCTTGTAAAATAAACAAGCATTGTCTGTCTGTCTGAGGTAGTTCTGTTTAATCTTGTCCAACGTAATGTACCATTACCTTTCTCTACTTCAGCTTTTTTGTCTTAATTTTAATTTACCCTCTTTATTTTGACTGCCGTCTGCCACTCAGTATTTTTGGCCTGTCTCTTGATCTTTGACTCATGGTATTTACTGTAGCTCATTTACAGAAAAACATCATATTCTCAAAGAAATAGCTCAAATTCGACTGTAAAAATGAAAAAACAAAACTCCAGTACCACACCTGCCTAACAATATACATTTTACACCTGTAAAAGGCTACAGTGAAACCCGTCAAAAGCGTTTTGAATATCGAGGAAAAGGTTTAAAACTTTTTTTCTCTTTTAACACGAAAAAAGTAATCTAGATAAAGTTATTGTACATTTCGCAATTACATTTTTCAAAACAGGCAAGTATTGTAGCAACCTCCAAATCTTACGCGAAAGTCCAACCTTTGCACTTTTTCAAATTGTTGCAACTTTCAATTTTTTAGGCTATATCTCAGCAATTACCACGCCAATCTGTGTGAGATTGATGTCATGACAGTAGCGCAATCAAAAATTTTGTTCGGGAGGGGCCAGTCGATGACGTCGTCAGTCACTGACGTCGTCTTGAGTTCAACTGTTCCTTCCGTTTATTTTCTAACAGTTAAAAATTCATGTAAAGAACCAGTAAAAATCCTGGCAAGTTTGTTTCCGGGTGGCATGTCCTCTTTGGCCTCATTCTGGCTGCGCTACTATGCCATGATCCTTTTTTCGGTTGTAGTTCATGTTGCAACTTTCAACACAAGAACATCATTAGACTTACTTCACGTGAACCAAACTGTCACTTCTATTACTTTGCAAATGCCTTAACAGTTAATATCCGTTAAAGAAAGTTTCTGTTTACTTTCGGAACCGTTATTATTAGCACGCCTGTAATATAGTCATTTAATTGACATAATTAAAGCTAGGTTTGTTTCAAACGTTTTCGCCGGTCTCAGGTTGCTTCATCAGATCTCTACGAGAGGGAAATTGAAAAAGACTGACTGAGCAGCCTACATTTGCAATTACGAACTAAACGTAAACCTTCAAAAGTAACTATTGAAACGGCAACAACTATCAAACCGTATTTCGCACTTGACCTGCCAAATACGGAATGCTTTTATAAATAAAACAGAAAACAGCTTCAAAACTTAAAACTCTCTCCACATTGGTGCTGTTGACAAGAAACAGGCTACACATTACCGAAAAGCAATGACCATTGTTACGATTACATTACACAACGAATTATGATGAGGGCGTTAAACCGCGCAGTTCACTTTGCTTTTCGTTGGCGATGGATCCCACCCTTTGAACATAATGTGGACCTCCGCCGGCACAACACAAACACAAAGTTTGCGTAGGTTAATAGGCGTAGCGCCGGGCGTCCTTCAGCGCGGGACCCGATTGGAAGCAGTAGGTCAGTTGGCTAAAACCGGCCCTGGACATGCACTGCGCGAGCGTATATGAAGAAAAACATGCATTTTTAACATTAAGTGCTTCTGTAACGCATTTCTTAACGAAGTACAAGGCATCGATTGTGTAGTCGCGAAAACGAGACCGGAGTTTTGTAGCAAAAAGTCCGCATGCACTGAATGCCCTTTCTGCTTCAACAGAAGTGGCTGGAGCTGGATAGTGAGCTTCATAGAGAGTTTGAAGATTGGTAGGCCGTTGAAAAAAGCGTGAAACTCATTAGTAACGTTGCTTTTTTATCGAGTTAACCGATAGAAATACATCAGGCTATCGTATCGCAAAAAAACTCACGGTTAATCGGTTAAACGTTAAACGTTATCCAGATAATGATCAGTGTTTCTCAAACGTTTTTGTTCGATCGATCGCCCCCGTTTCACTCTCGACACATCGTTGTCGCCCCCCAAGCATGATAAAGCAAACACAAGGTAGTATGTTTAAAGAATTTTATTTAAAGGAATCGATACATACCATGGTCCCTATTTCAGTGTGATGGATGTGCTTGGCGGCCTTCACAAAGCTTCGAAATATTGGGAGACACTTTAGTGCAGGGGCGGATCCAGGGGGGGGTCGATTGCCCCCCTTCTACGAAAGTAACTTTGTTCACTATGATTTTGTACAATTCGTAAAACAGCATTAGCGATATAAGGCTATTTCGCCGTCCATTGTTTTTTCACAGCAGTGTTATGCAAAGTATACCACATCTCTCTCACAGTAGTGAACCCTTAATGAGATTTGACTACCAAGTATTGCTGAAATCGCCTCTCTTAACTTTACTGGCTGGATACGCCCCTGTTTTTGTGAGGTACAGTCGTAGATCACCTGGCGTATGAATCAACAAGCGGTTTATTCTCTTTGAGAGCTATATGACCACAGCCTAAGTTAACTCAATGATTGTTAACTGAAGTTAACTCAAAGATAGATTAGTGGTAGTGGTTGAACGTTTTCGCCCCCGTTGCGTTATTTTGCCACCTATTGCCCCCTTTGTTTTGTTCGCCCCCTTGCTCCTCAAAATCACTTTGAGAACCACTGAGATAATCTAACCCTATGTAGCATTCTTGCCAGACATCTTGAAGATTTCAACAGCCTTTTCAACGCTTTGGGACAATCACTTGCGAGTCAAGCAGGAAAAACTCCTGTGGAAATTCAGGTGGTGTCCTTTGTTTGGCAAATATAATAGAAAAAGCAAAAAGATTGTGTTGTGTCATGTTCTGTAACTAACATCAAACAAGACACTAAAATTTGTAAACCACATGAACCATTGTCAACACATACATTTTTGGAGAAAACTAAAAGTAGACTTGATTTTTTTCAGAATTATATTAAAACTTGCGTGCAACTTTTTGTAAGTAAATTTCAACAATGCATCATATGTCCTTTCATCCAGTATCATTAAAGTTTACAAGTTTATCCAAGTCCATTCGCTAAAAGCAAAATCAGTGAAATTCCATATCCTGCTAATATGAGTGAACTGCTTGTTCTTAATGTGTATAATGTCCGTATTATTAAATAGCTCAAAGAAGCTTCAGCGAACAGTCTTTTGATTTGGGTTTCAGATAATTGTTCTTAGAAGTGTAGTATGATTTACTTCTATCGAGTAGAAAGGATGAAATTTTTCATTTGTAGCATCAAGTGGCCAAATTTATAGCTGTTTTATTGTCGTAAGATGAAAAAATGCTGATATTTCAGTACACAAATAATTTTCGCTGTTTTTGGTGTTTTAAGAACAAGTCAGAAAGTATAGTTGCGGTCGAAGACCAAGCACCGTTTTTTTGCTTCATACCACTCCCAGATGATGGTTCTGTAAATATGAAGCACGAGGCCGAGGAAAGCGGCGCATCAGGTCTTCTTTACGCTTCAGCAAAGTATCCAAATCCAAATCCAGCTCTACATGGAGCCTCATACACAATAAACAGGGTGAGTGAAAAATGTTGGACTTGTAAAAAGTGCACAAACTCAAACTTTGTTATAACTTACACCAGGGTTTTTTTAAGGAAAATGTTAGGTACCCAATATGGATCTGTAGGGACCCGATTTCTCTGATTCTAGGGACCCGATGATATTTTCTCTGATTCTAGGGAACCGCATCAGGTCCTAAAACACCTTAAAAAACCCTGACTTACACTAAAAATGATGGGAAAGCAGCTTTTTCATGGCTTTCCAATGTTTTGCTTAGGAATGCACTATGTTTGGAAACAGCCGATGGAATTTCGTGGCTACAAAATTGTATTGAATCAAACATTATGTGCGATCTATTTTCAATCTAGGTAGCAGCATTTCATATCCAATAAAAATAGCTAGTTCATTAGGCTAGAAGCTTGTAACATTTCATTCCAACGATGATTACTCAATTCGGTTCTACTTTTATTTTTGACGAATGAATGCTGATGAACGTTTATGACGAACTTTGCACCATCTATACGCAGTTGTGCAGCAATGTAGTTTTCATCTAACATCTTCATTTGATAACTTCAAATGCTTGATATTTCTTACAAGTTTAATTTTTTACCCATTACAAAACGCTTCTGGTTGATCATGAAGTTGATCGCTTTTGCTTGTTACAAATACATTTCATGCGCGTATTTGCCAACATTTCCGCAGTTTGGTTTGATGTGTAGATTTTTTTCGCATTGCTTGTGTAACACCAGAGCGAAACCGACTGTAAGACTCAGATAAAATTCCAAATTCATTTTCACACTCGCTTTTCCTTTCGGGAAGGTCGCGGGGGCTGCAGCCCTAAGAGGTCTACAAACACGTCATGGTTTTCAACGACCTCTGATAGCTCCACTGGCTTCACGCCAAGAAGGTCAAGGAACCAAGTAAGGTTGGAAATGTCATACATAACATTATTTACATTATGTCTATGCAGTGAGTCTCACAACATTGTCTGTTTAACTGCACATATACGCAACAAACTGTATGGCAAAATGTGCTTATCCAAACAGTAAAACAAAAAGCGAAATCTTTTCTGTACTTGTCTGGCATGGACTGTAGGCCTACTAATATGGAGTAGGTGCCCTATAATCAGGGACGTAACGAGGTTAGATGACGCCCGGGGCAAAAAGCAAGTTTGGCGCCCCCATTTCTGAAACCGAGGTCTTTCGGAAGCAAATGTCCTGTGTTGAATAAAGTACTTTTGACATTTTTGGGACTTTTCGGCGTCCCCCGCAGTAATATGGCACCCCCACAGTGATTGGGCGCCCGGTGAATTATGCTCCCCTTGCCTCCTCTTTCCCCTGCCTTTTGTATCCCCGTTTCCTTCAGTGCACAATTAACAAGCACATGCAGTGAATGAAATGACTTTCTCCCAAATTTTCAAGAGAGTCAGTTGCTCATTAACTCCCACAAACTAAAACACGAAGTTACTAGAAACACTTTGTCGATTTTATGTATATTTAATGTATTTCCTATGGCATAATAAACTTTTGTTTATACGCTCAATAACAAAGAAGTATAATTTCTTTAATATTGTTAAAAATCTCGACACTTCTTTACCCAAATGTTTTGAGATTTTGCCCAATTTTTGACAAATCAAAACTTTTGGGGTTCGCTTGCACCTCCCTGTCCTTACACCACTGACGCAATCAAGTAGGTCGACCAGAACCACGTGGGGTAAACCTCCATATCGTGAGGGCTCGGCCGATTATTTCTGAGGAGAGATGAATATTGTGCAATTACGCATGACATCGTGTGCCGTGCTCGGCGTCTCGTAATAATTACGACGCGCGTGCTTTCTTCAGTGGCATAGGGTAGTCATTTGTATTTGTTGTGCGCTGTTTGTGACGTCACAATTTGACGTTGACAAATTGACAAGCAAAAAGTATGCGGAAACAATTAATCTCCTTTTCGCAGATAATAAAGTTTTTGCAACATATCAAACTAAAGTGGGGGGTTAACCCCAACTCCCACTTGCTTTCGCCCTTGGCAGACAATATAAAGACAATGGTTTCGGACAAAGTGAACTATCGCGAAACACGATCTTAAACATGCTTAGTGGACGAAAGGTCTGCAAAATGTTGTGAGATGGTTTCTGGACGCAGACGATAACCCAGATTCCCACCAAAACCTAATTATTACTTTTTTAGCCCATTTACAATGTTCCTTGAAATTTGCATGCAAATTTATTCCGTGGTATTTGCATTAAGTCGACAAATTAACAAGCAAAAAGTGTGCGAAAACAATTCATCTTCTTGCGAAGGTAATGAAATTTTTGTAACATATCAAGCTCAAGGGGGGGGGTTAACCCCAACCCCCCCCCCCTTGCGTACGCCCTTGGCTTTCCAATATTAGGCATGCTGTTCACCTCAACTGTGCATTTGTATCTCCGCTCTTTCTGTTGAGTTCTATACAACAGTTGTTTAGGATTGTGCAACATTGTCTGCCAGTCGTTATACTGTACATTGCTTATGGCTTGACCTACCTTTTAATATTGTCTGTTGTGTTCAGTACGGTCAAGTTTTAAGTTGTACAAGCGGTCTGTTATATTGAATACTTACCATAACACGAACCATGCGCATGAACTTGATGTTATTTTTTCATCATTGTTTTACAACAGGGAGTCACTCCTGTTAACATCAAATCGAAAGATCATCAATCAGACGCTCCAAGAGCGCGAAACGTTCAAGGGCATGAAATCTTGTATTTCAGCCTGCATTGCGTTGGTCCCAAGACTCTGAGAGTGAAAATCACAACTTTGGTCTGAAAAGTGGCTACAGAAATTGTGCGTTGGTTTTCATTTACCCTCATCCAACGTTCTGTTGTTTATGACTGTTTTCGCGAATAATATCTTGCAAATAGTAATTATACATACGCTTTACAATGTGAAAAACAATCAGCTAAAGTTAACAACGACTGTCTGTATGAAGAAGCTCGCAAGTCAAGGGTGATTTTAGAGTAAGAATGTTTAAGAACGCTATTGTTTAAACTTGAAAACAAACCTTCAATGAATGAAACGTTTCACCTACTGCATCTTGTTTATTTTTGAGTAAAGGCCGAATTCGGCAATTCATCTTGTAGTTAGCGCATTCTGTAACAACCTGCTTGCGCGCTAGCATTTCTTTGTTTCTTGTAACTTTTGAACTACTATATGAAGCTTTGTAGCACCAGCCAATATTTGAATTGATGCTTTTACTTAAATTCTTGTTAATTGCAGATGTACGGCAGTCCGGTCCATTCCACTTCATATGATGATGTGTCGACCATGCCAAGCAACAGCGCGTCTTCAACTAGTCTCTGCAAATCCCTTTTCTCTGTCTGCGTGAGTAGCTGCTTGGCAGCAAGGTTGAGGAATTCGTTTATGGCGTAACACGAAACAGTCAGTATTCGTGCTGACACAGTACAGTTTACCTGCTTTTCGACAAGTTTCTGGCAGGTGCGTTAATTGAAGCATGATGAGGACATGCCGGACAAATCTAAAGATCACACACTTCTGCTAAAAAAAAGTCCCAAGGGCGCAAACTGTAGAAATATTGGAACCGCAACAAAAGTGATGTAAGGACGCCCTTAAACTGCGATAACTGCATGAAATTATCTCATCTGGTTTACCAACATTTTTAGTCAGTTTCGCAAGTGTCTGTTGATGTTACAGGCTTGCAGCTGAAATATTACCACTTTATCACAACTGACCTCGCATCCTAGTATCTTTTTTCTCGACAGTTTCCATACCAGCCGCTGTAGTTTGCACATTACGCGATTGAAAGCAACGAATAATATAGTGAGCCCATCGGCATGGGCAAACGTTAATGGGCAAAGCTGGTAAGTGAAGCTTTGCGATAGTTGTTAATACGGAAGATGTACATAAACTAATTTTGCTAAATCTGCAAACAGCCGTAAATCGGGAGTTTCAGACAAACTTATTTGGGAATCGTGATATATTAGTTGCGTTGTTTGGACACGTACCACACTGCATTATGAAATGCTAGCAGGGATTTTACGTGTTCACTACCCTAATCAGTAAATTGCCCCGATGAATAAAGAAAAATATGCGATAAATCCAAAATGAAAGAAGCGCAATTATGTGATGAATCTTGCTTGGCGCCACATTGATATGGAAGATTCAAGGCTGGAATAAACGCTGAAAGCTACGCATAGTTACGAAATCTTTGCGTCTGTTGTTGTCAGGCCCGTAACCAGGCGAGGAGCGGGGGTGCGAAGTAAAATTTTTCGCCCTCGCTGGAAAAATGTGTTCGACATAGTTTAAAAATTTGGGACCCTATCAGAAACTTTTCGCTCCACTTGGTGTTCCAAGCTGGTTACACGCCTGGTTGCTGCGGACCAGTTGACCAGAACGTTGAATTCTAGGTTTATTTTATAGAAACCACTCTTACGAAAATCATTTCTCACAGCACTGCTATCTATTGCTATTTCAAAGTGACTTTCTGCGTAAGGCGCAGGCCTGTGAAAGCAAACAAGAAGCAGAGCAATCATTTTAAAACCCTTGTGTAAAAAAAGCTTTTGTTATTTCTAAACCTGAAACGCAGATTCAATGATGAAGCTGATCCGGTTTCCGTGGCTGTGTGAAAATCTGACTCATACAGCGATGTACGTACATGCCATAGAGAAAAATTTTAAGCTTTTTTTAGCAGCCAGGCTTCATCGATTACAGCGACATCAGGGTCCAATGCTCGACACCTATCATCGATGTGTTGCAATGGCAAGCACACATCCAAACCTTCCACTGGGAACAGCATAAGTCGCGTATGGAGTTTACTTTCAGGAGTCAGTATAGAGCACCGTTGAACGAAATACCAAGGTCATTTTCATGACAAGACATATGAATCTAATTTTCCAACGGACAACTCGACATTTGCAAGAGTTGTTTGCTGGTTCATGTCCAGACCGATCGGATAAACGGGTGATACTTTTGCAAACATTGAAGATTAGGACGTATGGAGTGTTAAGATTGTATTTATATTTTACCGAGTGCTTCGAATTTCACATGAGCCCCCTTCAATCACAGTTCGAAGCACGTTCGCTGCCAGTTTCTAACAAAAAGTCCGTGCGTTTCCTGCAGTCAGAGACAAACCCGAAATAAGACTGCGGTGTCAGGCGAGCGTTGCACTATCAGAAGGTTTCTCCATTGACGGAACCACACAGTGACCTTCGGTCAGGCCAAGGACACTGCAGCAACGCTGCATGCAACTGCGATACAGAAGGCGCTGGTCCCAAGCGGTTCTCAGCTGCGGACAGCTGCCGTCAAGCGCAGGAGTTGAGTTGAATATAGTGTTAATTGTCGGTCGGGGGTCTAAAATAAGAGCCTGTGAAGTCGCTCGGCCGATCGTGGCGGCCACGATCGTGACGTGCAGGCGCTCGGTTCAGTTTTACTACTTTTATCCGGTTTGTTTGATGTCAACTGCCGACATAAATAAAATATTTTGCTTTTTTCCCAGCTTGATTTCTGCCATTGTCGAAAATTTCGAAAATGTGTTTGTAAACTCATTTTGTTTAAACGGCAGATGGCCATTTAGGGAATACGCGCAACGCAGGTTTCAGACGACGGAACTATCGGTATGCTTCGGAAAACAACAAAATGCTTTAATTGGTAAGTTTAAAGTTATATCTCAGATATAAGCTTGAGCTCAAAACATCCATTGTTGTAAACAGTGTTTCACCAAACAATCGGAAGGTGCTCGCTGAAATTAAACAAGAAGCGATGAAGATTATGGTTGCGAATTAGCTCAAGCAATAGCTTTTGCGCAGTGACAATGATGTAGGTGTTTGGTAGGTCAAGTTAAAATATTAAACAACCATGGAACAAGTCCAGAACGACATGTAAGAAAACTGCGGTTAAACACGTTTCTTACAAAACACCTAAAAACATCCTGTGCGATCTCGGGGTTTTAGCGCAGATCAAGATGACTGCAACTGCAGCACATCATCAGAAGCTTGCAGCAAGCCTGGGGGTTCCGATACATACGACTGTGTGCTCTGACCAACTGACAAAAAAGATTACTCGTAATGCAGCAAACAAATAAACCAAACTGCTGTTTTTTATTCCAAATCAAAGCGCCTTTCACCCAGGTCTAAGGTAGCTCGCAGCAAGCACGGCAGCTGATAGAGGGGACAAGTTGCCGGGGGCCTTCTGGTTGGAACAGGAAGTTGCGTCATCCTAAAAACTGGACGAAGGAGGTTGCGTTTGCACAGAAAGTCGACAACCGCCCTTGCTGGGAGAACTCGAACGTAATTAAACTATGAAAGATGCTAAAAGCATAAAATTTTGCTGTAAAAAATAAACAAGACAACAAAACGTGCAAGCAGTGACGATCTAGTAGCTGAAGAAAAAGATTCGAAGAAGGAGAGCAATTACTCGAAGAATTCGGAAAAGATGCTGCAAAGATAAAGCTAAAATGCAGTGGGATTCAAGAAGCAATCGGTAAAGACCGGACAAATTCCAAATTGCACGTTGGAGACAGAACGAAATACTTTGAACGGACGATTGTCGGCAGGAAAGATCCAGCACCCGCTAACAGCTGGTAATTTTCTTATGCTTTATACTTTTTTTCCTGTTCTGAACAGATTATTATTAACTTTGGCAGCATCGGGAGAATTAACGAAACTAACTGAGCAACATGAAAACTTAAAACTATCTTCGCAAAGTACAGAGACAAGCTCAGCAAGGGTGGAGGGTTAGAAGCCATGTTGAACAAAGACCGCTTTCACTTCTGAAAAAACAGCTTCGACGTCTTGTTCCGAGTTGACCTGGTCATAGAGAAAAGCTAGGCGTTAGTTTAAAATTACAACCGCCGAAAAGCAAAGAAATGGTTTTTAGAGACTATACATTTTTATTCTGAGACGTTTCGGATTAATCTTAATCCATCTTCAGTCAAAAAAATAATAATATTATTATTTTTTTAATAAAAATATTATTATTTTTCAATAAAAATATTATTATTTATAAAAATATTATTATAATAAAAATATTATTATTTTTTATTTTTGAATCTTGCTTGAAAAAATAATAATATTTTTATATATTGAAAAAATAATAATATTTTTATATATATTCAACAAGGATGAAGCAATTATATATTTTTTTAATAAAAATATTATTATTTTTCAATAAAAATATTATTATTTATAAAAATATTATTATAATAAAAATATTATTATTTTTTTGACTGAAGATGGATTAAGATTAATCCGAAAGGTCTCAGAATAAAAATGTATAGTTTTTTGAAAGCTTTTTTAGTGTTAATGAAACTGTTAAGTCTATCCCAATTTTATGCTCCAAAGGTTTTTAGAGAATTTTGGTTTCTTTCCCCAAAACAAGAAAACAGATCAACCGATTTGGAAATTATGCGAAAAACACATTTTTATTTGTCGACTTCCGATGCATGATATTCGCAGACACCGAAGTAGCCAACTTTAGTTGTTTCTTAACCCTGCTCTTGAACATATAATAACTAAATGTGTGGCCGTAAGTTTGTAAAAACAAATGGAATAACGGTCTCAACGCAGAAACTACGCGATGCTGAAATGCTGCTTTGATTTTCATTGTATCTGGCTTGTTATAGTCTTATACGTGGTATATTGTTTAAAAATCGTGAACTGCAAACGTACGTGGCTCTTGATTCATGTTATTTTTGATTCATGAACTCTGTACAACAACAGTGAAGCAAGTGTGTCTTTCAGCAGTTTAAGCTTCACTTTTCGTTTAGTAAAAGTTGGTAAATCTGTTACGTTTATAAACAGTTACCGCTATCTTTTTTAATCAGCAACACATTGGGAATTTAGCCGAAATAACAGAATATTAAATAAAACAGGTTATTATTTGACAATCTGTCAGTTACGTAAATTCACTCGAAAATAAAACATACTAGTTGCAGAAAAAAACGATGCCGATCAGGTTTAAGTGGAAAATAGACCTTGGAAATGTCGAAAATATTATTGTCTACGTGTAAGTTTACAAAAACAAGACAACGTCCTTAGAAAAACAAACTGAGCAAGCATCTGTTATGGATTCACAAAGAAAGTGCAGCGGAATTTTAAAAAGCCTGGTTCGCATTTTGCAGAAAAGAAAACTTTCGTGTGAAATTTAGTTTGTAATCATATTCTGCCCTACGTTAGCCGTAAAAATAAAATAATTTCTGCACGAAAAAACTGTTCGTGAGTTGGGGTCAACCAAACCAATTTTCGCAAGATTTCCCACAGTGCTATTGGTACAAAAGTGAGTGGGGGAGACTTGTGTCTCGGACTCCCTTTCAAAAATAGTGGGGTCCGGACCCCCGTCCACCCTTGTTCCAACAAACCTACATCCCATTACACAGCAATCCACAAAAACGAGTTTTGCGTGCCAGGCTCAAGCACCATTTCAAAAACGTATTGCTGTGAAGTGTTGGGCATTAATCACCGGCCCTCCAAGACACGCACAGCAAATTGTGCGCGGGAACCATTTGAATCAAACCTTGACTTTCACTAATTTTTGAACAGTAAACAAAAAAGTATTTTGGAAAACAATAGTTTTTCACGTCTGCAGCAAACGACCTACAGTCGTTGCCAGACGCATCGCCGGCACAGGTCTGTTAAAGGAATATTTTTATTTGTCAAGGGAGTGGCTTGAGAATCAAATCAGAGCTTATCAAAGTTTATTCCTGTTTGCAGATATTACCCCTAAATGTTGTCAGGGAACTTAATGCTCACTTAGGAGATGTAAACCCAAGTCTCCTGTAGCGACGGGGCTGGAAAATACGCAAAAAATATAGTACCCACCTAAAAAAATGGACAGCAGAGAATTGATCAAGGAATTCTAACTCAATAAAAAACACAGCTGTTAACACGATAGAAAAGTGTAACGCCGTACAGATGCTCTTTCCACAGCAACACCGTATTGATTTGCTGAACAAGCCTCAGTAAGCAAAGTCAACATACCCGTCGTATTTTATCTTTTTGCTTATAGTACTCTATCACAGGTTCAGTAGCGGACACGAAGGTCTGCAGCCTTTTTCTGATCGTCTCTTCGTTGTCGTCTGCGCGGCCGCTCGTCTCCGCTCTTTTCAAAAGACGCTTGACCATCGTTTCCTGGGAGGCGTCAACCCACAGGACGAACAAACAGGGAGCGATCTGTGGCAAAAACGGATCCCGTTAGTTAACGCAAAGCCGCTGACGCAAAAAAGTCCTTGCTGTTGTTTGTACACGTCATGCACGGCTGACGTTGGTCAATATCGGAGAAAAAAGCCGAGTGGTTGCTCTGATCAGATTTTTGCTGGATATTTTATTTTGTTTATATGCACTTTCAACCGGGTTTTTGTGTTCGACAAGTTCAACGATCTGGTTTAGTTTCTCTTTGACCAACGTGCGCAGGTGCTGGGGCAGACCGAAATTATTGTTTCTAAACAACTCCGTAGGTTAAGGGTTCGTATCCCGGGACAGGTAGTAAATACACGTATTTATAGACTTTTACCGACGTCTGCAAAATAAGAGTGACTGGGCTGAACATCCGGGTGCAAATCTGCAAAAACACCCCCAGCCGCTAAAACACATCGTTTCCTGCTTCGTTCATAATAACTTTAAATGAGAGAAACATGCAATCGCTCGCAACGCGACCTGAAAGAAATGCGCAGAGTTTTTTGTTATTTGTTAACAAGGATGAAGCAAACGTTTTGAACGGAATGGATGGGTAGACGAGCGATGCACTCTTCACGTTACATCCGCAGCTGTAAGCAAGGAGGTAACATAAAGTCGTGACTCGGCAAATCAAACCTCTGCGATTGACAATGTCACTTTTTCCATAGCAAAAGTACACTGGAAAATCAAGTGACAACCAATGACGAAGCAACACGGTAAGCGTGAAATTTGCGCTGAAGAAGCAGTGGGTTCTTGAAATACGCACAATGTGCGAAAAATATGAAGCTCTTCTTCACCGCATCTATCTGTGCCGAAAAAAGCAGTCGCAACAATTACACACTCACTGTTTTCTCGAATTCAACTCCTTGGTTGACGTCACGGGGATAGCCGTCAATCAAAAATCCTTTGCTGTCCGGATTCTTGGTTATGTTGTCTTTGATCAGACCAAGCACAGTGCTCTGAAAGGAAATGAAAAGTTGCGATTGCGTGAAGCTTCTTCGCTTGCACGAAATATCAAAAGGATCGATTTTGGATATTTTAAGCAAGCCAATTCCAGCAAAAAGGTGAATTTTAGATGCATGGGTTGCCTGTAACAAACGTTATTTGGCAAAGGAAGAAATATGTTTAGCAAAATTAATTTTTGAAAGCTCAAAAGTTCTAATTCCAGCTGTAGCCAAATTAAGCTCCTACAAAGCCTCGGGAATTTGCTGAGTGCTTTGCATGACTTAAGCAAATGTCTGCAGGTATATTTGACTTTTCGAGGTTTTGATCAGTCGGTCGGGTTTTATGGACGAAAGACAACTACAGCAAAACCGCATGAGTTTGGAGGTGAGAATACATGACGGAGTGTATAAGGTGGAAAAATATGCGCCATATAACGCAAAACACACGCTTCCTTATCGCATGTGCTGCATTGTTTTGCTTGTGTAGTTTGTGTGGTATTGCTTGTGTAGTTTGTGCAGTATTTTGCTTGCGTAATTTGTGTAGTATTGTGTTGTTTGTGTAGTGTGCTTGTATAGTTTTTTCCAAAACACGCCATTGCTTTAAGTCAACGGCAACGTTTCGCAAAAGATGGTTTTGAAAAAGCACAACATAAAAACTAAAGCGATTTTAACACATGGAAACAAGTGCTGCATCAAAAACATCGCTAAACAAGCGCACCAAAGGAACAAGCTCGCCCGCTTCCATAATAGCTTGAAGCTCTTTGCCTTTCGCGCTACCGGATGCGACCTCCGCTCTTAAAAGATCACCGGAGGAGAAATGTGTGAAGCCATACTGGGCCACGATCCTCTCGCACTGAGTACCTTTACCAGAGCCGGGTCCACCTGCGCACATACTCGGAGATTTAGACATTGCAACTAACGATCTTCCCAAGATCAAGTTTCGGTCGTCAACATGGAAATTTTTTTCCAGGGGGGGGCAATGTCGATATTTTGCTTATTTTTTTCAGGTTGTTGGTGATGCAACGCAAATGGACGTATACAAAAAAGAAAATGTTCAGTGTTACGGCAACACTTGCATACAGCGTTTTCATTGTAAGAAAACCTTACAATGAGCAAATGTTTGTTTTGGCGAGCATGGATTTTTTAAGACTGAGTTAGCGGAGTTCTGAATGAATTCACAACAAACTTTGAATTTTTAGAATAAGTGTAAAATCTTATGAAAATATGAACAAACTACACATTTAATTCAAATAGGTTCTCCTGGTTTTCGTGCTTTTCCAATGATTTGGAGTGTTGCAAGTGCCCGAGATGAGATTTCACAGCGCAAATGGTCTGGTGCAGTGGTTCTCGAACTTTCATGAGCCGTGGCTCTCTTCTAAGTTTAACTGACGAATATCAACGTCAATCGCTGTCAACAACCTTGCGTTGGTCACTTGCACAATGGAGATGGCACTTCACCGAAAAGTTAAAGGGGTACATGGTCATCTGTCGAAGTGCTGACAGGATACGTGGTCAGACAGAGGTTGGGAAACCCTGGTCTAAACGAATGCAAACATCTTTTATTTCTCATTCAACAATTGAAAGCTTTACGTTTGCTGCAAGCATTCGAGAAATCAGCCAATTGGGCTCTGCTTTCACGAATTTGCGATGAATCAAACTTGCGCATATCTGTATTCAAGTGAAAGCTTATGCAAAGGCGATGCAGTCGATTCAATGAGGAAATGTTTTAATAATAAATCGATTTCACGTAACTCTACGTATCATCAGTCCTGAAAGCTGCAAGCAGTGCTAACGGGTGAAATGCTGCAGAACTAAAGCAAGAGCAGAGAAAGGAAACAAAGTCAAGACTAATATGAACAAATCAAAACACAATTACTTGCCGCAGTTTGTGTTTTTATTTATTCATTTTAATCTTGAGTTTCCAACAGATCGAGTGATAGAAGAGCAACGATACTTTCATCGAAGACGAACCAGCAGCCTACAAACCTTGTTCACAGCAGGCGAAAGCTCTGCTAAACATAGACGAAGATTGATAAGCCCTACTGGCTGCGATGGCACTTCCGGTTTTGACGCCGCTTCCTTCAACAACCTTGCACATCAGTTCAGTCCCGTAGACTATGTGCGTGTTTTTGTTGCAAACAGGAAGCCTTGGCTAGCTTTCTGCAAAGAGCAGGCTAATGGCGGTCTGAGCAATACTAACCACCCCAAAGACAATCATATGATGGTGACCTTGCAAAAACTTCACGAACTGTATTTTTTTATACGAAATGTTTCCATCAGTGACAAGAACGAGGGTTTTGAAGAAATTACAATTCAGATTAAAATATGATGCAGCCTACGTAGTTACTATACAAACAAAAGTTAGACCGTTTGACTGAAAAGCATTTCAAAGTTGAACCTATGATGACAACGTGAGAAAAAATTTATCGAATAAATTGCAGAGTTAAAAAAAACTGCATGGGAAAATACGGTGATTCCATAGTAATAGCTGCACAACATTGAAATTAGTGGACAAGCGCCAGGAAGAAGCAAGCAGCGACTAAAAATAAAGATGCCGCTTGTGCCATTGTACGTGGCTGTCTGACTGTAACGCTTACCGGTTGTCAGCGCCATGACGATGCGCAGCGCGGAACGACGCGTTAAAGCTTGAGAGGAAATTTGTCAGCAGTGAATTAAACGCAGCTCAAACTTTGACATTCACTGCCCCAGTAGACATTAAATTATTCAGAGTTCTCAGAAAGTATCGGAGATCCGAGCCTGCTGCACCAAACAGCGCCATTGCAAAGTCTTGACGCTTAACTAAGGGTAGCAGGGACGGTGCGTAGAACCAGCAGAGGCCTACAATAAAGTGTGCTACTCACCTACAACAAAGACGATCGGTTTTGAGGCCATGTCTCCTGAAATGCAAAATTAAACAATGATTAAAACAGTCCTCGAACGTAGCAACAACTGCCTGGAAATCTGAGGAAAACACTAAATATCAATAGACAACGAAGTTTTCGGCAAAATCTTCCAACAGCTAAAATCGATACCATTTCTTGTTTAAATGTCTAAAGCAGACTTTACGGTTGATTGGATCTCTACCTTTGTTTACCCATCGTAATCACTGCGAAGATCTTTTAGAACATTTGTGAAGTCATAAGAAACATCGTTGTGCCTTTGTACAGCACTGGCATTTCGAAAAATTTGGGTGTCCATCTACATATTCAGAGGAACCGTAACCTTTCCCAGCATTCAACAAACAGCGTTCTAACAATATACTATGTTTGATACATGCTCGAAGTCGTGCCGGACAGAAAAACCACGTTTTTTCATTGATACGTTCCCGAACGTTAATCTCAGCCTGACAACCACTCCACATTAATAAAGAAGCATCATAACATCCATTTTCAAAATATTAATCTTGGCAGCCTTAAGTTATGCAATAAACTCCAAGTTCAGTGTCAGCGTTAACAAAAAATACGTCCTGAAATAAGATAATGTGCAGAAAAACTACTTATTTCTCAAATTTACGTTCGCCATGCACGGTTATATTTACGAGTGCAACAAACACCACAAACTCTTTAATAAGTCATTAAAGACTTTTTAGAAACTGTTCTTGATGAGGTAGCCATACAAGACGCATTTTTCCACTCACTTATATTCGTCTCTTCAGGTTTGCAAAGCTTTCCTATTTCCGACCAGTTCCACTGCAAACGCAATACAATTTTTAATTGCTGAGGAAAGAACTGACACGCAAACAAATAGAACTTCAAGTAGACCCAAGTCTAGAGAAAGACGTTTAGCTTTCTCGGTCAGCTGTTAAAGCACTACTCGAAGTACACGCTATCGCTGCTGAAGCTCCGCCAACAACCGAGAGATCGTGACGTCACATCGGGTGAAGAAGGATTTACCTCATAATGGCCCGAGTGAAAAAGGTTGTGATGCTGGTGACGATTACCGACCCCACGGATCTACTTGAATGCGTTCACCATTCAAACAGTTACACCTTGCACGATAGAATCAAGATCGCCACCCTGCACATTGGCGTAGCCAGGGGGGGAAAAAGGGGCTGTGCCCCCCAAAATTTCTAACATGTCTTGTCGTTTAGTGCTTCGAGAGGCGGTGTCCCACACCAGATACTATTGCTTGTTTGAAGTCAAAAATATTTGGCCTTTCCCCAAATTTTGGGATGGCTACGCCACACTGACCCTGCAACTTCTTAACCATTATCTCAAGTTTTTAAATCGTAATTATGGCTCTCGGATCAGCAGCGCAGCCAGAATGAGGCCGATGAGGCCATGGCCTCCCGAAGCAAACTTGCTAAGGTCTTTACTGGTGCTTTGTATAAATTTTCAACTGTCAGAAAGACGTCAGTGACTGACGACGTCAATGACTCCCCCCCGAACAAAATGCTTGGCTGCGCTACTGTCTAGGATGGAGTTTGACAAAATTTTCTGAATCACTACAAGTCTCACGAAAGCTGCCCGCGAAAAGCTTGTGACGAAATCTACCAGGTGGAAAAAGTAAAATTGTAATCGCAACTCACTAGGGCTGGACAAAACAGTAACTAAATCATAATTTTTCTACAGCTACACCGACGTCTTGAGAATTTGCGTCACGTTTTTGCACTTCTGTCAATTTTGTCTGGTTATTTCTCTTCACGACAAGATTGTAGTGCTTGAATACATAGCATGGGCAATAAGTGGGGTATCTTAACCGTTCCAATCTTCAATAGTAAAAAGAAAACAGATTTCGAGCAAGGGTTATAGTCACAACTGTAGTTGGAGAGAAATGCAGGCAACGTCATCTCCACTCTCCACACTTTTATGAGGAAGTAAAGGTATGTCCTTCTTTTCTGAAGCGGCGCAATAACATCTGCGCCTTCGTTTATTTTTGGGTGTGTGTGTGTGTGGAACCCTAAAGAGGGAAATTTTGCAACTTCGTAGATGGTGCTTATTCGCACCTTCATTTCAACAGAGCATTCCTTACTTTTTTCTTAAGCATTGACACGCTGGCTACAGCCCCATTAGTTCAGCATGGTTTTCGGATGAAACAAACCCTTTGTAGAAATATCGCAAAAAGAAAACACAAAATTCACACGACTCGCTTTAACAGTAGCCCACCGCACATTTAAAACAAGTTGTTTTCGCAATAATGCACAATGTGCGTGACATTTCGCAGAAAACCTCAAACAATCTTTAACGACAAATATGCTGAATGTGTTTGAGAGCTAACAGTGAAGCAATAACGAAACAGCCTCATCAAACATAAATGGTGTTCAATAGACTGGATCCCACACAAAGAGCATCTAAGGAGGAAAATTATGTGTTTGACGGCGGAAAAAATCGTGCTGGTATGGCTGTACTGGTTTATTCAAAGACAAAAAATCAAACTCGCTGATGTTGATTGCTGTAAAGGTAGTCCATACTTTTGACTAGTGACATAACTAACAGCAATTCATAACAAACCACTAACAGTTTTGTCCTTTATTCCAAAAACCAAGAATGTTAACGTTGTTTTTTCGCTGATTTTTTTGTTGGTTCTAAAACGTTACCATTATCTTTGAAAACAAAAACGTGCTTTAGCGTTAACAAAAGAAACTTTTCGTTTTCACACTTGTGAACCTGGAGCGTATAGCGTGGTCGCAGTGGCAATAACACGCAGCAAACAACATCGCGCACCAAGCAAAAGCAGTCGGGGACCGAGGGAACAAGAGCATTTCGTTAACGTACCGTGAGAGAACACAAATGCTCACCTATGTCACAAAGAAAAACGAATGAAAACATTGCATCAACACCTTTAACCTAAAGTTCAACCTCAAGGTCAAACAAATTGAGAAAAGAATAAAATCTTTCGGTTTCAAATATAATTCTTTAGGGGTTCATCACCAGTTTATGATGACCTAATATCTAAATCAAAGTTCTTACAGTTTCTTGTTTTTCTGATGCCTTCTAAAAGTTGTGATCCGACACAGTGGCGCAAATAGAGGTTTGAGCCAGGGTAGAAAACTTAACTGAATGGCATACCGTATGGGGCCCATAAGACAACACTCAAAAACAGTTGAGAAATGATAATGAATCCAGATGTGGATGTCTATTCTAAAACCCGAAATCACCGGAAAAACACTCCGAAAAACGCAAAAAAAACAACTACCTCCTGAAAACTAAAAGAATGCCAAATACCGAAATACGAGGTAAGCGGGGACCCGGTTTTTACATTTAGCTTGATAGGGGGTGGTTCACACCCTTGCCCCTCTGTCAGTTACGCCCCTAATCCAACATAAATCGAGGGTAGCCACAAATCCGGTTTTGACTACCTCTGTTTTCCAGGCTTTTCCAGCGTCCACTTAGGTTCACTGCTAATTATGCCATTTAGGAATCATAAAAAAACTTCCTAGCCAATGACTTACTTTACTCAAACAGTTCGGTTTGTCCGGAATCCCATGATTTTGCTGCTTTTGCCCATGCGCATGACAAATTCACCGAGTTACGGCAGTAAATTTGAATTCTGAACACGAAGAGCAATATGATAATGAAAAACCTTTGTTTTTCATGGCGCATTGTTACATCACAGTAACATGAATTAATGATCATTTATGTACGCAGCCTACTGCTGCACGAGCACGAGGTTTTTGAAAGGACACTGCAATGCAGTGTTTCCCAATCTTTTTTGGCTAGAGCCCCCTTTTCTGACAAACAAATTTCTATCGCCCCCCTACCATCCCTAGCACACATACCAACACAATTTTTTTGTATTGTATATTTGGGATGTTTGAAAATGATTGGAACAAGAATGAGTGCAAAGATGAATTTCACTATAAAACTTAATTTGGTAAATTAACTCATGTAGCAGTTGGAAACTGTTAGAGTTAATGATTCGGAAACTGTTAGAGTTCATGAAGGGCTCGATTTCGTTTGAACAGCATTAAACTTGGACAAGAAGGTGAAGATTGCTGATTTGGCTTTAATGGGTTTGACACCATTCCCCTGCAATTGCAAATTAACTTCATTGAACTTCGTGAAGATATCTGTGGACTGTGACAGCCAAGATACTGCATTTATGACACCCTTTGACAGTCACTTTCTGTGTGCAGCAACAGGCGTACAAACTCTTTTCATCATTATCCGAGTGCACCACATTGCCTACACTTATCAGAACACTTTTAAACTTTTTGGTGTCCTTTGATCAATCAATCCATTAATACTCTGCCAAATTTTTAGTAAATTTTGAGTTCGGAGCAGTGCAGGATTGAATTTAACCTGCGTATTTTAAACGTTTTTGAACTTAGCTGTGACACTTGCAGTCATCCACTGGCTCTACCATCTCTCTCTCCCCATGGATTCCCTTGGTGCTGCTCAAGCGAAAGTGCGTTCTGAAACACACTTCTCTTTTCCGGAATCTTTTCGATTCCCTTTAGGTAACTTATTCTTGTTGGCACCTAACACTATCTGCAAAAAATATAAATTGCCTTTCTACTTTCAAATGAACTCGTACAAGGTTATTATTATCTTTGCGATCTTTAAACCACTCCATCCAAAATTAGCTCACGCTTTTGGTTACAGGCTGAGTCTAAGAGCAAGCGTGCATTCTCAAACCTGACCGGTGATAGTCACTGTAACGAAACGGGCATTATTAAGTAGCAGTCTACCCGTGCCAAGAATTACAGCTGACGAAAATTCCAGTCATAATCATTTCATTATAGAGGACAGAGGCGGATTAAGGTTGTGTGGGGCCCCTGGCTGAAACTTAGAAAGGGGCCCTTTCTATAATAGGGAAAAAAACAAATGAACGAACTGAAGTATTTGTATTAATGAAACAAGAAAAGCTTGAGCAAAAAAAGGAATCGTTAACTAATATGGACGTCACGATATGAACGAAATTCATTGATTTCAATTCTTTTTATTTCTTGCTGTGGACTTGAAACCGTATCGATAAATGTTCACGAAACACCGGTGGAATGTTTGAATATATAGCGGTACCCGTCGACGACCACCCCGCTATCACGACCACTTTCACGCGGTCTTCCCTGCGCTGATGCATTGCCTTTTGTTTCATTAACGCGACCATAGGCGTAGCCAGAGGGGCCTCGGGGAACATTAGTCATTTTGTGCTTTGAGAGGCGATATCCTAAACAAAGTAGTGTTGTTTGCCTAAAACCAAGCACCTTGGGCCCCCCAAATTTTTTGCCTAAACCCTCCCCCCCAAATTTTTTGCCAAGCACCTTGGGCCCCCCAAAAAATAAAAATTTTATTCCGAAAAATCAGCTTTCCATACCAGATTCCCTAACATAACCTTGGAACTAATCTAACCAAAATTTAATCTAACCCAGGGGTCGGGAACCTTTTTGGCTAGGGGAGCCATGAAACCTACATATTTTTAATTGTATTTCCGTGAGAGCCATTTAATATTTTTCAACACTTAATGCAACTAACTTACTAACTGACGTGTGCATTTTTAAGCAAAATCAACAATTTTAAACAATGGTAAGTGTCTGAATTTTCACTTTAATAACATGCTTCTTACTGTTAATGCGACTTCTGGTGCTGCATGTTGTTGCTGATGGGTTTGTAGTCTGGTAGACGGGAAATTACTGAAAAAGTTTCATTCGTAACAATCATGTTGAGAAAATATCAAGCGAGCCAGATGCCGTCATCAAAAGAGCCACATCTGGCTCGCGAGCCATAGGTTCCCGACCCCTGATTTAACCTTACCTACCATAATAGCCCAGTTTGATATGTCCTAAATTGATATGGTAAAAATAATAATCGTACTCAAAACATTGCAATTCAGTATTTCATTTTTCTGTTTACAACCAAGGACGAATCAGTAAGACTAACAGTAATAACAAAAGCATGCACTCACTTATGACTAACTGTTGTGAAACTCACTTCCACTTATTACGTATGGTTTTTCGTTCATTCATAAGATAACACCACTGAATTGTTTTTGTTTTTCTACTGCATTTAGAATATAAAATGGCACTCAACAAAACTAAAAGCACATCTTTTGACTTACTAAAGTTGAAACTCGAACGAGTCATTGAGTTTAGCGTGAGCAAGCTTAGAGCTACTTGAACGAAATGTAAACATAACTAAGACGTGCCTTATACGGTTTAATTCTTGATATCAGTTAACGTTTTAAGTAACTGGGATATCTGCCGACTTTTCTTTTTATTATTGCGTTTATTCTGTTTTAAGCCATTTATCAAGAACTGCACGTAATAATGGCGATTCACATAAAAGTAGTATGTAGCAAAATGTCCAAACTTGCATCTTGAAAGTGAATAGTACCAGACTTGGTATTAAACTACCAGATGGCATTGTGTATTGTGTAAGGCAGTGGCTCCCAACCTTTTCAGGCTTGTGCCAACCTACAGAAGAGAAATATAATTTGCGGTACCCAGTTTCGAACCCGTAGCAATTTGCTTTCAAGGTTTGAAAACGTATTTTTAATGGTACTGTATATTAAAAAGACATCTTACCTCGCGGCAGCCCTGGATATTGTAAATGGCAGCCCGCTTGAGGACCACTGGTGCCTTCACTCCCACACGCAACGCGCCAGACTTCAAACACGCATCAAAATTGGTAAAGGCAACAGACCATGCAAGTAAAATGGGGTACCAACTACTCATCCCCCTATTACTGTAACCAATAGGGTAAGGCAAGGGGGAGTCCTGAGCCCATACATGTTCGCTGTTTACCTGGATGAACTCTTAATCCAGCTGGGATCAGCCAGGGCGGGATGCACTGTGGGAAATATGGTTGTGAATCATCTAATGTTTGCTGATGATATATATGTGTTCAGCCCCAGTATTAATGGGCTGCAATGTCTTCTGAATATTTGTGGTGACTATGCTGCTGAACACGAAATCACTTTTAATTGTAACAAAACAACTGGTGTTCTTTTTTGCCCAAAAAAGTATGAACAACCTGCCCCATCAAATGTTTTTCTAAATGGTGTACGTGTACAATTTTAAGACCAAGTGAAATATCTTGGTGTGTGGATAAATGCATCATTGAAGGATGATGATGACATTCAGAGACAAGTGAAATCACTATACTGTGCAGCAAACAAACTCAGAGGCACTTTTGATCAGTGCTCTACTGCAGTAAAAAACACTTTATTTCGTGCCTATTGC